>Ga0193738_1001258_pt1 | contig 10437 bp, 12 predicted proteins | sample L2a1metaG_FD_144927 | JGI IMG/M metagenome (GOLD analysis project Ga0193738, IMG submission 144927) | Soil microbial communities from a riparian zone of the East river system, Colorado, United States - L2a1 | ecosystem: Environmental > Terrestrial > Soil > Riparian zone | place: USA: East River...
TGGCGTGGCCGGGAAGCCGGTCTACAGCGCGTTTCAGATGGACCTCGCCTGCTTCAGGCTGCTCTGCGACCTCGGCTGGGGCATGCGCTCGGCGGGCCGCGTCGCGTCGGTTGGCCCGGTCGCTTGGTGATTTGAGTTTCGGGAAGGCCAGTCCAGCCAAGACCGGCAACGGATTGGTCTGACCGCTGGGGCCGGACAGCGGTCTTCGATGCGCCTTCCGCTTCATGGGGCAAGTCGAACCCGATCCCGGCCACCCTTGGGCCGCGCTGGGTGCCGGACATCTTCCGGCGCGGCTTGATCGGTGGGGCGGGCGGCTGGTCTGGGGATCGGGCCGTCCGCCTCGACCACGGGAGGAATCCGCAGTGTCGTTCCCGATGATTATCGCCACCGCCGCATGTGTCCGGCTCGACCTCGACGGGATCGTCGTCCACGATGTTCAATACCTGGACGGCAGCGACGAGGTTCCCGATCAGGGCGGGATGGACGCCCTGTTCGAGCGGCTGGCCGCTTCAGATGGGCCGTCGCAACAGCCCGCCGTTGCGGCTCTCGCGGATGATGATTCCGAGACGACGCCACCTCTCTCGCCACGATAGAATTTCAGCCGCTGGCCAAGGGCGGCGCTAGGGCCCCTGCGAGCCCCGTGGAAGCGCGCGAGCGTTTGGGGCTCTTTGCCACGGGCTCGCTCTTGGATCGCGCCACGGCTGGCGGCTGGCGGGCTGGCGCGGCGGCTAATTCGCTTTCTGGTTTGGGCCCGGAGTCGTCCATGCGCCGGTTGGATCGAGATCGTCGCCAAGCAGGAGACTCATCGGGTCTTCGACGGCGGCTTGCTGCGGCAGCTTGGCTCGGCTGGTCGGGCTCAAGCCCAACTCGGCGGCGATCCCACGGAGTTCGGCCTGCGCGGCGCGGCGCATCGACACCAACGGGTTTTTGACCGGCCCGCGTTCGGATCGAACCATCAGGCCGGTGGCCTCGATCAGGCGGCTCGCCTCGCGGACTAAGCCCCATGCCAGACAGTACGATTCGAGCAAGCCGCTGTCGGCTTTCGTGTAGACGCCAGCAGGCATCGAGGCGGTGACGCTCGCCCATAGGCGGCGCTGCTCGGGACTGAAGTGAACAGGACAGGTCGGCGCGCCGAGTCCCCGAACGTCCTCGGTGAGCGGGCGGGCATGGCTGCGCCTTCCCTCGAGCTTGCGGACGATAGACGGCTTGCGTTTCCGGCCTGAGCCTCGGTGACCAGTCATGGCGGCATCCTGCCGTCGAGACAGGGGCCTTCGCAAGTGGTCGATAGCGATGAGGGTCGGTCAGCGTTGGATTCGGGTGGGGTCGAAGCCGATCCGGGGGGCCCTGAAAGGGGCCGAAACGGTGGAAAACGGTCCCTCACAAAATCGCCTCGATACGGGCCAGTTTGCGCGGAGGGGCTCCACGGGTCAGGTGGCCGGGCGTAGGGCCTTTTTGACCGCCCCCCCCGGTCCCATGCCCCCGGAGAGGCAAGCCTCTGGACGGCTGACGAAAACTGGACCTTTTGCAAATTCGGACCGTTTCGGTTGCGGCCTCGGCTGGATTCAGCTTGATGAATCCGCGCCGCAAGGCCGGGCTGGTTTTTACAAATCGGTGGGCGCGGTCCGGGCCGGGAACAGGTCGGCGACGCCGCGTGGGGGCGTGTATGCATACTCGCGCTTCAGCCGCAGATGCGCGACCAGCCCTGCGGGCCAGCGATACTGTTCGGCCTGAAAGTCTCGCCGAAGTTCGATATCGATCTCAAGCTGGTCGGCGTTAAAGGGGCCGGTCAGCGAGAGATTGCGCCAGCGATACGACCAGCGGTGATAGCCGCCGCCATAGTGCTCTTGGCCATATTCATCGAACCACTGCCTTTCTTCGACCCATAGCTGGTAGCCGCTCAGATGCCCGTGCCAGAAGCTGCGTCGCGGCGGGTCGAACATCCACATGCCGCGCGAGCGATTGAGCCCGTGAATCCAGCGCTCGAAAAGGCGCGGCGCATAGCGCAACCGGAAGCGGTCGATACCGACCCGCTCGGCATCGGCCCAATGCTTGGCCGACAGGAATGGAATCCAGATTTGCGCGATGCCTGCGCTGGCGTAGCTGAAGGCTCGCCGCTCGATTTCGTCGAGGCTGATTGTCGAGTGCTGGAGTTCGAACGCGACGCCGCCTCTGCCACCCGTGACCAGTGGCCACGCCATAACATCCGCGCGGCGATCACCGGGCAGCGTGGCGACGGGATACTCGATTGCCGCAGGCATGCCCTGTTTGGTGAAGGCATCGTACAGCAGGCGCTTGCCGAGTAGATGCGCAAGGGTCTCGCCGACTCCCCATTCGCACACGGTTGGCGGCTTGTGCGCGAAGTGGGCGACGATGATGCGGCCTTTCTTGAGGATGAGGGCCGAGTCGCATTGCGGGCAGCGATAGTCCTGCCCCTTTGTGGCCTCGGCGGCATCGAGGCGCTGTCCGGCAAGTGAGGCGATCAGCATCAGGTGCGGGCGGTATTGGTGCTGTCCATGGCGAAGTGTACGCCGCCCGTCTCTATTTGTGAAATCGGCTTATCTGATATCAGATAAGGCAACGGGCCGACTTTCCCTCAATTGAGGGAAGGTTCCGCAGCGACAGCGGCCTATTGGATATCAGCTAAAGGGCCAATTGGCCCCTTTGCTCCTGTCGATCTGCTTGGGGAGGCAAGTTATCTTTTGATAGCTTGATCCGCTGCGGCTACGGCATATGCCCGCTGTGGCCGCTGGCGAGCCCGTACAGGGGCGCGAGCGTTCCGGGGTGTATTGGGTACGGGTTTTCGCGCCGAACGCGCCACGCGGGCCGCTGGCCTATGCTGCGGGGCCTCCCATGGCCCGATCTGAAAGCTGGCTGATTGGAGGGCATAACTTTCATTTGAAAGCCATGCTCCGTGTTCGGGCGAAAGCTGGCTGATTGGTGGTCGGCTCGTCCCATTGCTCGGCACAGGGGATCGGCGGGCCCGCCAGACGGGAAGTCGTCGAGCCTGCCGCCTCTGGCTCAATGCAGTGGCGGCTGTTCATCTGGCGTATCTCCGGACTCGGCGGCTGCTGCCACTTGGTAAAAGCGGGCCAGCATGGCCTCGGCCTTGGCAAACACCGGGCGGAGCGTATCGAGCGCCGCCTGCATGCGTTGCACATCGCTGGCCTTGACGCTGCGCAGCTTATCGATATCGACCTCGCGCAGATCGCTGGTACTGGCCTTGATCGGCTTGGCACATTGGGCCATGACGACCGACCATTCAGCGAAACGCTCGGCGGTGTGCTTCTCGGCGGTGTTGCGTGGAACGTGCCCGTACTTCTGCGCGAACAGCACAGAGTTTCCCTTGAAGTCAGGATCGACTTCCTGCGGCGTCAGAGCAGTAAAGCCGCCCGTTGTAACAAGCGGCGGCAGGCCGGAAGCCCCGCCTTTCTTCGGCTTGCGCGCAGGGCGGGACTTGCCATCGCGGCCCACCGTCTTAGCCAACTGGGGCACTCGCCCCAGTTGCTCCTGCTTGCGGCGAACACGGCTAACCGTCTTGTGATCGACCTTCGCTTCTTCGGCGATGTCGCGATCCGAACGTTCAGGCGATACCATGAGCAGCGCGGCGATTACCTCGCGCTTCTGATCCTGCGATAAATGTCTGCGATTGAGGTTAAGGCTGATGACGCGCCGTTGCGCCTCTTGGCGGGTGCCTACGAACTCGGTGACCGGAAAGTCGATATGGAGTTCGTTACAGATCAAGAATCTGTGCCAGCCGTCCAGAAGCTGGCCCTCGAACGAGAGCCCCGGATTGAGCAAGCCATTATTGCGGATATCTTCTTTGAGGCCATCGAACTCCGATGGCGTCATCGACGGGACGATCTTGCCGAACTCGTGCTGCGTCCATCTATTTCTCGTGTTCATGCCTGCCCCTCTGTTTGATGTCTACTTCCAGCCTATCCATTTCTGGATATCGTATTCTATCCGATGCCAGTAATGGGTCGCAAATGCTTTGTTGGACCCAAGTGGGCGAGCAATAGACCGACGTTGGTCTAACCAGCAAAGAAACTGCCGTCCCCGTTACGAAACCACTCGATCCATTTCCCGAGTCGTTTGTGAGCGGCCTCACAGTCGTCAAGCGATCTGCTCGACGCCTCATCGGCCCGGACGCGGACTATCGTGCAGACGTCTCGCATGGCCAATTCTGCCGCCAGCAATCTCTGCTCGGTCGGGTTGGCGGTATAAAGCGGGACCGATTGCGTGGCTGTGGATCGTTCGGCGGCAGCGGCGGCGGCGGCGGCTTTGAGGAGTTCTTCGAAGTGGGGGGTAAATGGCCCTTCGATGTCGTCCTCGGCGGGCTGATCGTCCTCGGCGGGCTCTGCTGCTTCGGCCTCGGCGGGCTCTTCGTCGCCTTCTTCGCCGAAGTCTTCGAGGTCGGTATCTGGCATTTCTTGCCCTGCGGCCCCTTCGGCCTCGGCGGGCTCTTCGTCGCCTTCTTCTTCGAGGCCGGTATCTGGGATTTGCTGCCCTATGGCGTGGGCCTCGGCGCGGGTTGTGTGCGGCGTGATCCGGCCATCGGCTAACGCCTCGTTCAACTCGTCGTCGCTCAATCTGGTTAATTCGAACAGCGTGGTCCAGCGCCCCGGCAAAAGCCGATCTTGCGCGGCCTTTCGAAGGGCCGTGTGGCGACCGATTGTCATCAACCGTTGCGCCACATCGGGCCCGAACGGCAGGCTGTTGTTGATCATCGCGGTGAACTGGCCGTGTGCCAAGTAGTCGTCCTTCGCCCTGATCAGCAAATCGGCAGTTTCGAGGATGGCATCGATATGGCGGTGCCAAGCGGCGGTGATGCGCGCCGCGAAGTCTTTGGCTTCGTTCATCTAGATATCTCCTAAATGGCCGCACGGCCCCGACGCGGGATTGCCCGCCGTTAGGCCGCGCGAACGGGTTTCGTTTGTGCGCGCGAAAGCGCGCGAGCGGAATCGTTCGTCAAAGGGGGATGGAGGTCACGGCCCTATTGCCGTTTCGTGCTCCGCGCCCCGCGTTGGGGGGTTGGGCGACTCTGCGGCCCGTGGTGAGGGTACAGTCGCGTGACCAGATCGAAGCTTAAGCACAGGCGCTGGCAGATATCAACTATGCTTCACTCCTCGTCCTCCTCATCGGGGGCGGGCGTGTTTTCCTCGATGCGGTCGAGCAGGGCGTCGAGCCATTGCGCGAAGTCTGGAAGGTCCTCAAGCATAATACGTAGATCGAGCAGGAAATCCTCAACGTCCTGGACCCATTCCGGTAATTCGGCTTCCGGTAATTCGTCGATCTCGACGCCCACCTTGTGGACATCGAAGGCCCTTCCTATGCCCGCCCGGTAGGCCTCGTTAAAGGTCACGATGCTGCCGCGCAGGTAGTCCAGATTCTGCCAGAAGTCCGTGCGCAGCTCGCGCGCTTCCTCTTCGGGCGTTGGCTTTTGCGAGGCGGGCTTGCGTTTCGGCGGTTCCGGCTTGGCGGGCGGCGGGGGCGAGGCCCCTTGGCGCTCGGGCATTGCCTTGGGCGGGTTGGGTGTGCCCTTCGGACGGCCTACTTTGGGGATATCTGGAATTGTTACCCGGGTAACAACTGAATCCTTCAGGTCTTTGCTGATCGTTTTCTTGGATACCGCCAGCGCATCGGCAATGCGCTGCATGGTCCATCCCTTCTCGCCATAGAGGTTTTCCGCGATGCGGACCCTATCGGCGGGCGAGAGCGGGGCACCGCCGAGATTCGAGGCGAGCGCCAGCTTGACGCGTAAGGCATCGGCCTCGTCGCCTTGGCCGAAGGTGATGCGGGTGATCACCGGGGGAATGTTGAGTTCTTCGGCCACCTTCAGGCGGCGCTTGCCGACGATGACCATGCCGGTCTCGTCGGCGATGGCGGGAAGCGCGGCGAGCCAGCCGAAGGTCCGCATCGACTCGCGCAGTTCATCGAGGTCGCCAAGTCCGTAGCGGATATTCAGAATGCGCTGGCCCGCGCCGCCCTTGATGAGATCAGCGGCCATGGGATTCCTGCCCCCTGTCGAGCCTGCCCATCTCGGCAATGATTTGATCGACCGCATGAAGCGGGATGCGCTTCTTGATGCCGAGTTCGACCAGCGGCAACTTGCCATCGGCAATCAGCTTCTCGACGGCACGGCGCGAGAGATCGAGTCGTTCTGCGGCCTCGCCAATGGTTAGGCCGGGCCCGTGCTTTGCCTTACGACGCTTGATCGGCTGCACTACTTTCTTTTTCGTTGGCATGTCGTTGTAATCCTTCCTGCTTTGGTTGCAGAAAGGATTTTATCCGTTTCTATTTCGTGCGCAACACGTCTTTCCTCGAACCGCGCTTATCTGATACCTACAAATACCATTTTTCATTGATTTGATTGAGTAAACTTTTTTTATCAGATATCTCCTTTAAATATGAAATTTTCATATTTGGAGGGCGAACACGGATTCATATTTGGAATGGCTACGGTATGCAGCAGACCGACAGTATTCGCGGGATCTGGTGCCGCTGAAATGACTCGCGACTGCCCAAGGAATCTGGCATGATGCTTGGGCCTTAAACGGAAAAACGCCACGCGGGCGAGGGCGTGACGTTTTCCGAACTTAGGCAGGACAGGCGCAGGCCCAGCAAGGCCCCGCTTTGTGAACCAACAGCGTTAGGAGCGCGGTCGGCCATGAACACCCTAGCAAATTCTTCCACAGAAGTGAATCCCCGCGAGGGGCCCGATATCGAGGCTGCCATTGCGTGGCTCCGCGCCACCATCAACACGGCCCGCGTCGAGCCCCATCAATCTCTTATCCCTACACTGCGCGCCCGCTTCCGGCTCAATGCCGTCGAGGCCGTGAGAGCCATCCAGCTTGCCCGGAAGGCGGTGCGGTCATGAGGGATGAGGAACGCGAGCGCTTCATCTATGCCATCAACATGGACGGGCGGCTGACGTTCGCCGCGCGATTGGTCGGCATCCGCATGTTGTTGCACGGCGGGCAGCAAGACGAGGCACAGATCGGGCGTGATATCGGCTGCTCACGAAAGCAAGTCCGCACCGCCATCAAGGCCCTAACAGGCCACGGCTACGGCTGGCTGCTCAATGTGCCACCCCGCGAGGTGCGGACATGATCGCCCTTTGCGCCCAACGAAGATTCGGGAGGTGAACAAGCGCGCGGGTGCCTAGGCCGCACCCGCGCGAAAGATCGGTTGGACGGTAGACAAGACGGTGGCAACCGACCCGCTTTCGAGAAGCGGAAAGTCCCTTACCACGGGGAACGCGCAAAAGGGACAGCCCACTCCGAAAGGTCGAAGGGCGCGCGTCGGACGGAACCAGCCGTTCGCAAGTGGCGACCGATCATCGACGCTGGATTCGCTCGATGGGACCGTGGGTGCTTACGGCTGGCTCCAGTGGGCATAGCAGCACACAAGGTCACAGGGGGCACTCTCCGCCACAACCGGCGGTGAGGGTGCCTCCTGTGGCCGGAATGCCCCAACTTCACCATTGAGCATTCGACCCATTCACTTCGTTCATGGGTTTTATTTGAGTCGCGCGAGCGCGCGCGCGAGGGCGGGAAAAGGGACAAGCAAGATGCAACTCTGGGGTGATATTTCATGGAACTAATCGAGTATCTAAAAAGCCAGACTGAACGGATGAACGACGAGCAACGGGAGTTTGTCGAGCACATGGCGCAGCAGCCGCAGCCGTCCAAAACCGATGAGGCGCGGCTGTCGCAGCTTTACCTCTGGCTCCACATGGAGGACGGCCCGATCACGCATCGCTATTTCCGGTCGGGCCCACGGAGATATCTGAAATGAGGGGCGGGGTCGATCAGCGGTAGCGACCAGCCTATGTCTGTTGCGGGCAATTTCGCCTGAAAGGGGATATCCAAATGAGTTTCATTCGCAAGGTGCAGCTTCCATCCGGCACGGTCGCTTTCCGCGCTGTTTGGCTCGAAGGCGGCAAGAAGCGGTCGAAGAATTTCGAGCGGGAGCGGGATGCGCGGCGGCATGCGGCGCTGATGGCCGATCAGACCGGCAGGCTCGGGATCATCGATGTCGAGCGGATGTCCTTCGGGCAGTACGCGGAGAGGCATATCAGCAACCTCGAATCGCTCGGGCAATGCTCGCCGACCACTCTCGTTGGCCTTAGCTACGCGGTCGCCCGTGCCGCGCCCTACATCGGTCGGAAGCGGCTTGGCGAGATCGGGCCGCTGCATCTCGACAGCCTGTTCGCAGCCTTGCTGAAAGGCAGTGACGGCAAGAAGGCGCTGGCAGCATCGACCGTTGCCACGGTGAAGCGCAACATATCGTCCATCATGAGCGCCGCCCGAAAGCAGCGGCTCATCCCCTCGAATCCGTGCAGCGATACCGCGCCGGTCGGGAGTGGCAGGGGGAACAAGCCGCGCCATTTCACGGTCGATGAACTGCGCAAGCTGATCGCTGCCGCCGACGCCGCCGAATCATCCTCCACCATTCCCGGCATCGGAACGTTGGTGAGATTCTTCGTGTTCACCGGCTCCCGCCGTGGCGAAGCACTTGGCTTGCGCTGGTCGAGAGTCGATCTCGACTCCGGGCTGGTCACCATTGATACCGTGGCGGTGAGCGCGAAGGGCCGACCGATCCTGCGCGAGAGGACCAAGACCAAGGCATCGACCAGAACGATCAGCATCCCCGGCGATCTATGCGAGCGCCTGCGGCTGCACAGGCTCGACCAGAAGCGCGCGAGGCTGCAATGGGGCAAGGAGTGGCAGAACTCCGACCTCGTGTTCTGCGGGCCCTCTGGCGGGCTGCTGTGGCCCGGTAAGGTGACATACACGCTAACCCGGATCATGAAGTCGGCGGGCCTCAGCGGTCGTCAGCCGGTGCATGGGTACAGGCATTCGGCGGCGACCTTGCTGTTGGCCAGCAATGAGATCGATGTCGTCGCGGTTTCGAAGCGGTTGGGCCACTCGGCAGTGTCGATCACCTTGAACGTCTACGGCAGCACCGACGCGGAGCGGGATCGGCGCGCGTCGGGAATCCTCGACTCGCAGATCGGGAGGTGAACGAGGCACCGCGTGGCACCCGGCGAGGCACCCCGCCGTGCGAAAAGCGATAGAAAAAGCAAGAAAAGCCAAGCACGGCCAACAATCACAAACCCATATGTCGCAAGGGTTTGGCGCGAGCAAGAAATCGCTAAGGGTACTGTCGTAAGTACATGTTGTAGAAAATCGCGGGGCGGGAGACCCCTTGGTTCCCAAGGTTTCCAAGGTTTCCAAGGGTTATAGCCCCGTCGTGGCACCGACGCGTGGCACCGAAACGGAAAAGGCACATTCCGCCGCCCGCATTATCGGATATCTAGTCGCGCAGCGCCTTGGCCTCTTTGGCGTGAACGCGGTTAGCGCTCAACGGGCGCTTGTCGTCGAGCAGCTTCGCGCCGAACGCGCACAAGGCGGCGACCAGCCGCTGCTCGTCGGTGACGCCGATGCCTTGCAAGAATCGCCGCAGCCGGTCTCGGTCAAAGTTGACCTCGGCGGCGATGGCTTTGACGGACCAGCCGTTGCGGCGGGCCCTCTCGACGGCGAGCAGGGCTGACGTTCGGCTGATGCTCATCTTCGGCGGCTCGGTTGCGGGACGGGCAGATTGTAGGCTCGGGACAGAAGAGCGAGGCGGGAATAGGTCTCGTATGATGGGCTTCGGGCGTCGCCAGAAAGATATCTAAAAATAGTCTGCCGCGACACGCCAGCCTCGCGAGAAATCTGATTGGTAGTAAGGCCCTCGGACTTCAGTCCTGCGATCATCGATACGAATGGATCGTCTGCCATCGCTTCACGGATTCCTTCCGCTTGTGCCGAGTCCAATTTTGGCACAATATACCGACGCCAACGTATTGTCGAAACTGGCTCGGCGCGAATCCCGTCCCCCCTCGTCCCCGCGCCCCGTGCCCCTTTTCGACGCATCAGGAAAGGGGCACCCCTCATGGACCGACAGATCAGCGAAATCGCCGCGCGGACCGCCGCGCTTGCCGCGAAGGACATCGGGGCCAAAATCGACAACTTGCGCACTGCCATCGGCTACGATCTCGCGGAGCGGTTGGACGATGGCTTCGGCCACATCGAGAAGCGCCTGAGCGGCATCGGCTCGTCGGTGGGCTCGCTTGCCAGCCTCCAGCGCACCGCCCGAACGGCCCCGTCGAGGCGCAGCGATCCGGGCCTAGTGATCGCCCGCGCCGCCCTCTGCCGCTTGTGGGGCCTCGATCTCGGCAAGGATGCCGACACCCTCGCCCGCGATGTCTACGGGCCCCGTGGCGAGGAAGTCGCGAAGGCGCTCAACGATCCCCGCGCTTGGTTGGTCGAGCGGACTGCCACGCTTCCGGCGATGACCAACGTCGCCGGTTGGGCCGCTGAATTGCTCGACACCTCCAACACCTTTTCCGTGATCCGGGCGATTGCGCCAGCCGCCGTCTACTCCCAGTTG
>Ga0193738_1001260_pt1 | contig 10420 bp, 23 predicted proteins | sample L2a1metaG_FD_144927 | JGI IMG/M metagenome (GOLD analysis project Ga0193738, IMG submission 144927) | Soil microbial communities from a riparian zone of the East river system, Colorado, United States - L2a1 | ecosystem: Environmental > Terrestrial > Soil > Riparian zone | place: USA: East River...
AGCGACCTCTGATACTCATCAAGATCGCGCAGTCCAATAGCTATTGCAATCAGAATATCGTCCTGATATATCCACATGAGTTCATCGGGAGAAAGATGGCAAGGCGGCCCCCAGCGCCGAACTTTCCTTTCGGTCTTAAACATCCGCCATCTCGCCTCCATCCGTGCTAGGCATCTCATGCCACTTTCTCCTTCTCGTCGTTATTGGCAGCAGGCTTCTCATTCTCCTTCATCCAAGTTTCCACCGCCTGCTCCACGGCCTTTCCCATGCTGATACCCTTATCAACCGCAAGATGGCGGAGGGCCTTCAGTCGATCCGCAGGGAGGCGGAAACAAGTAGCTTTGAGGTTCTTGTCACCTTGGTTGGACATTCCAGATACTCCTTCAGTTTCATGCCCACATAATAACACGTCGCGTTGCGTCCCGGAGGCCCCGAATATGCCGGTGCGCCACTCACGATTGCGAGAAGAATGCTCCGTACACCATCACATCGACTGGGACGCCGTGGAACGCCGTTCTGCGGCCCCGCCATCACCCCCAGTCCCGACCGCGAAACGCCCGCCACGGGCCAACGTCGGCGGTTTCTGCGGGCCGTCCGCGCGGGGCTCATCCCGCAATATACCCAGTGGGTATATTCACTCCTTACCCAACCCCCGTAGTAGCCTCGCCCTCTCCTCCTTGCTCAACTCCTTCAGCACCTTCTTCATCTTCGCATCCACTGGATGTTTCGGCCTCCAGGGTGTCGAGGCCTTCCGATCCCCCTCCCGTCTGACTTTCCTCGGCGTGCTCGTGCTTTGGCTCTTTGCCATTCCCCATCTCCTCACTCATCAAGGCCATTATCTGCGTGCCCACAGTGGTTCCCATCCTCCTCATAACCCGCCTCGTTCTCTCCTCTGCGTCCCTCCGTAGCTCGAGTTCAATTTCCATATCTGCGAGGTAGGTCGGAGTAAATTTGTGCAAATGGCAGAACGCCTTGAATCTCGGATAGCGCCGCAGTACGCCCTCTGCCCGTGCCAGCGCTATGTAGGGGTCCAACTTGGTCATTGCAGTCGCCTTTTAGGAAGGAAGGGGGATTTCTCCCCCTCCTTTTTCCATGGTTGTTACGACTTCGGTTGCTCAAGGTAAGCACGATAGAGGGCGCCAACCTGCGCCTCCGTCACCACCTGCCCGACTACCTGATCCGGCTGGCCTAAGTCCGCTACACCAGATAGCCATCCACCGATCTGCCTACATTCGGCAAAAGTGCTGTCCTTCAATCTCTTGCCGTTGGGCAGTATCCAGGTGAACAGCACCAATCTTGTAGCTGTAGCTATCACGACATTCTTTGACGCCTCCACGGCGGCTGGACTGATTGCAGTAGAATGCCGTGGGAGTGGAGCACTCCTCATCAAGCTTCGTCTTATGTTGGCCACTGATTGCAGAGCAAGAGCATAGATATACTCATCTGAACCAGGCAGGCTCTTGATCTTCTCCAACGTCAGTGCCGTTAACTCCTGATTGCTGAGGTACGGATCCTCATCGAGGACCTCCTTCACAATACTTCGTAGGCCATGCGGTTCCCACGACGACACCTTTGCTCCTAACACGCCTGTATGTTCACGCTCCATCTTCTTTCTCCTTTACGACTAGACCTAGTTCCTTGCAAGCTTGCAGTGTAACTCGTATGTCTATCGCCGGCTTTCCTTTCCTTTCTCTCTCGTTTATCCACTCCGAGAGCCATTTCGCCTCCTCAAGATCCCTACAGATATAATGAAGACGCGTCCCCTCTGGCCCCACATACCTGACGTACGTGGAGACGTATACCTTGCCGTATTTGCCTTTGTGGGTATTCAACCGTACAGTTGCGTTCATTCTTCTTCCTCGGCGACCATCCAGCCTACCCAACTCCTTCTTATATTCAGTTGGGGATAGAGAGTAGAGGCTCTCTTCATCTATAGGTTTTCCTATTCTCCTTGCTCTCCAGATTTTATGTTTTATGTTCCGACATATCCTGCACTTCCCATCGTAGAGGTTATCAGGCGTTAAAGGATGCCCACGCTTGCATATCCCCCTATATATCTTCCTAGGAGGCTTCTTCTGCTGCTTTATCCTCTTATATGGAGGAGGGAAGCCTGATTTTTCCAGGCGATCTTTCCTTCTGCTTGCATCTGCCATCTTCTTACACGTCTGGCATCCATGGCCAGGCGTATAGGCGTGCCCGCGCTTGCAAGTCTTCTCCTTCTTATACCCTATCCTCGCAGGATAGGTCGTCCTTTCGGGAAACCCCTTGTTTGCTATTCTTCGACATGTCCTGCACATCCGGGCGCCAGTGTCCGGGTTAATATAGAGATTATCAGGATAGGCGTGCCCGTGCTCGCACGTCTCCCTCTTCCCGCTCTGCCCTCCATAAAACTCGATCATATCAGGCCCAGTTCATCCAAGGTTATTAGCGTAAGGCGCAGGTCTATCTCCGGCTCCTTTATGCTATTAAAATACTCCTCGAGCCATTTTGCCTCCTCCTCGCTCCTACAGCCACGAGTGCGCGGTATCCCGTCTGGCCCGTAATAGCGGACCCTCCAGTAGCGCCGTTTCTCCCCCAATTTGGTAGTTTGTCTAAGGAAATAAGCACGAGCCTTCCTCGCATAAATTGCCATTGCTTAACCTCCATTCGTCTTCTCGTCGATCTCAGCGACCGCTGGCTCGAAGTTCTTCAGCAGGTTTTTCTCGGTGATGACATAGAGGGAGCCAATACGGGTGACACCCTTCAGATGGCCTCTCTGAAGCCAGTGAAAGACGCTCCGCTTGGTCGCTCGCATGCCTATTTTGTTGAGGTATCTCGTTATCTCGGCGGCGCCACGTAGGACACGAGGGCCGCCCAACACTGTAGCGTCCATAGCAACACTCCTTGCCCGCAAGTGCGGGCAGATCAGATCGACTTGGGGGGTGCAGCGCGGACGCCCAATTCTAAGGCTGGGCCACTGTTGCGGCTCTAGATACCGCTTCCGTCGACTTACGCGGGTGTGGTCACAGAGGGCCACTGACACCGAACCATACCACATGATACCCATTAGGTACAAGCGATTTTTCCCACCTACGGCACTACGCTGGAAAACTATCGGAACTACAGCATAGTGTGAAGGCTGTTAGTAACGGCATACTACGGGCCATTAGTAATCTGTAGTTTTCCCGTGTAGTAAATTGCGGGGTTGTATCTTATTGTAATGTATGCCATAATGGATACCGTAATTGAGGAGGTCCACCTAATGCCAAAAGAAGGAAAAGAAGTTCAACGGAACTACAGAATGCGCTATGGCTTTCCTGCCTATCCATGGGAGGCCGTGGATATTGTTAGGTGGTTCGATCAGCAGTTAATGGCCAGACGCCTGACACCGACGACTGTCGAGACAATAGCAGAGCACTTACAGAGATTATCCGAGGCCCACGCCAAACTCATGGCGATTAGATGAACCTCCAAGCCTCCCCCGCTGACTACCGCGGAGGGAGGCATTGGGGTGCAGGGATAAACCTGCGACAACCAAATGAGGCACATCATGTTGACTACCTTAGTAGCACGATGGTTAGGCCCATCCAGCTCCCATCACCCCATTCCGAGTTCCATCCCCGGAATGGTTACTGACGAAGACTTGCATTACGTCAGTACTTCACAACTTCCACGTGGGAGGTTGTGCAAGCGGGGTCATCGAGTGTCTGGCGCAAATGCCTACACTCGCGGGAATGGTCGAGTGGAATGCCGCCAGTGCCGAGCTCTGGCGAGCCGTCGCTACCGTGCCAAGCATCGTGACAACTAACCTACAGGCCTGTGAGGTCACCGCCTCACGGGCCTTCTTTTGTGCTCCAGCAGGGGAGGTGGCTATGCGTCTACGCTTTGCGGCTCATGCTAGCGACGCCCGCATGATCGCTGAGGCGTTCCGTAACATCTACAGCGAGGCAATGGTGATCCATGCAGTACTTACCCGGAACCACGCTTTGAATAATAGTGTGCCTGAAAGCTGGCCACTGAAACTCAGCGCTGACGCGTTTGCCGCAGAATGCCTGGCGATGGCTGAGCACTATGACAAGATTGCCAGGGAACAAAACAATGGAGGCGATAATGAAAGCGTGCCCAAATCTACCGCCTGAGACGGTTATCTCCATAATTATCAGGGTCCATCTCGATATTCAGAAGGTCCAACTGCGACTGGGAACATCCGCTGGGTTATTCACTCCCACGGTGGCCAGGGCCATCGCACGGGACATGGTGAAGGCGGCCGATCTGGCTGAGGAAGGGAATGGCCTAGGGAGCGTATATCATGAGCAGCATTCGTAAGCGCGAGTGGACCACCCGCAAGGGCGAGAGGCGAAAGGCCTTCATCGTCGACTACAAGGCCTGGAGCCACCAAAGGGGCAAATGGGAACGCAAGCACAAGACCTTCGCCAGGGAGAAGGATGCAGTTGCTTGGCGCGATGACAACGCTAGCGACATCAAGTCGAAGGTCTACGTAGCCGACAGGGATAGCCCGACTGTCAGGGAGGCTGCGGAGGACTGGATCAAGGCCGTTGCTAGCGGCCGTGACGAGCGTGGTCCCGCCGAGGCCTGCACCCTTCGCCAATACAACTACCTGAAGGACACCTACATCCTCCCCAGTCGTATTGGTGAGATGAAGATTTGTGATCTGACGCAGGCCGATGTGAAGGCGTGGCGCCATGACCTCTTGGCGCGTGTCTCCCGGAGCCTGGCCCGCAAGGTCCTTGGAGCCCTAAAGAGCATTCTGTCCGAAGCCATCTCAAACGAGAAAGCCACTATCAACGTGGCGGCCAAGGTGAAGATCGGCCTGCCCAATGAACAGAAGGTCATCGTGCCTGAGATGGCCGAGATCAAAGCGATCTTGGCCACCGCAGACAGACTTGCCGTCCCTGGCCCTGAAGGTCGAGCATGGCGGAGCTACAGGGGCATGGTCTCTTTGGCGGTCCACACAGGCATGCGCATAGGCGAGATTCGGGGCGTACCTTGGACAGCCCTAGATTTGGTCGCTGGCAAGGTCCACGTCCGACAGGTCGCAGACGAGAACAACAACATCAAACCTTATCCCAAGAGTGACGCTGGCATTAGGACCATACACCTACCAGCGGACCTCGTGCGCCTGCTTCGAGAGTGGAAGATCGAGGCTGGGGGCAACGCCCTAGTCTTTGCCACTGAGACTGGCCGCCCTCACTCGGCATCCAACATACTCAGGCGTGGCTGGTTCCCCTTGCAAGAGCTCGCGGGGATCTGCGATACCGTGACAGACGAGAATGGCAACGTGTTGCGAGATGAGGACGGGCGGCCCAAGGTCGAGGCTCGCCACAACTTCCATCGACTGCGGCACTTTCATGCCAGCATGCTCATTGCAGACGGAGCAAACCCCTTGGAGGTGTCCAAGGAGATGGGACACAAAGATGTAGCCTTCACCTTGAGGGTCTACGGACACCTCTTTCAGGACGAAGAAGCCAATAGGCGGCGGCAGGAACGGTCCGAACGTCTAGCGACATCATTGGGCCGGTGACGGTTATGCAGCAGATTGCAACACACCGGGCGTTTTTGGCGAGAAAGGGCCGTAAAAATGGGCCTGGGCCGGTGACTCTTAATCAGCGGGTCGCAGGTTCGAGTCCTGCTACACCCACCACGAAATACCCAATGAAATCAACGGGTTACGCGACTTTTAAGGATCGGCGGCGTGCTGCATCAGAGTGCCCACAATTGCAACACAGTCCCCAACAATTACAAGCGGTTACAATGATCCCCCTGCATTTTACGCGGCACGGATGCAACAAAATCGATAGTTTTATGCGTGTACTATCTATCCCGCCGTGCCCCGCCCAGACGCCTCACCGCCACCCTGCCTGAGACCCATACCTGATAGCGATCAAGCGCCCTCTCTACATCGACCGGACTAGACCGGGCAGGGCGTTTCATCCGCCAACACGTCTCCAGCGCCTCTCCCAGCCGCTCTAGATCATCGAGTTCGAAGGGGATGCGATCACCGAACAGCTCGCCCTCCCTCATCTCTAGGATCATCTGTCTGATTTCAGCATGCGGCATCGAAGCAGTATCGCGGTCCAATGCGATCACTTCGTAAGGCATCAAACAGCGCCGTCCTGATTGAGAAATCGCTCTAACGTCTTGCGTAACTGCGAGGGTTCCCTCGGCGGCTTCGGGTGCTCGGCGACGTACTTAGCGCCGGCCATAGCGCGCCACTGATCCCGAGCAACGTCCTCCCTCTCTGGCGGCGCCGACCTCGGCACAATGCTAACCCTAGGAAGCTGACCCTTCTCATCGAGCAGGTCGGAGAGGGTAGCCGGGAAGCCCTCGGGAAGGGGCGCGGTCGCTAGCTCGGCTCGCAGTTCACTGAGGAGCTGACCTCGCATCCCCTCACCCTCTGTCAACATCAAGTAAATCACAGTGGCACCTGGCCGAGCTTGCAGCCACTCGAAGAAGCCCTCTGGCCCTAAGGATACTTCCTTCTCCAAAATGACCAGGGCGGCGTCATGCAGCCCTGTCCACTTGAATGGAGGAGGTTTGGGCCAGACAGGGGGCTCCCAATCGATCACTTGTTTCCCTGAACCTCGTCGAAGAAGCGCTTGTACGTGCTTCGGTTTCTCGATTGTTGATTGGCCGAGGGGGACATAGGCTTGGTCGTATGCTTGACGATGGAGTTAGGCGCTACCGTTGGCAGCGAACTTTCTCCAGCCTTCATGGAATTTTCTACATGCTCGGCATAACTTCCTTTTGGAGCCTTCGCCCGTCGAATGTCAGCCGCATTCCCTCGCGAACTGGCGCCTTCGCCCGGCTTGGCACCTGCCTTCTCAGTCGGGTAAGATATATTCTTGGGCATCACTTTTTCCTCGGGCTGACTTGCTTAGGCTTAGTTGGATGTGCTTTTGGCTGAACCGCGAGCCCGACTGCCATTCGGACTTCAGGGGAAAGCTTCTCGACCTCCTCCTCCAGCCATTCAGGGAAGTCGTCCGCATCCAACACTTTGCCGTCTTCTGAGTACACAGCGCCCTCTTGAAGAAAGAGCGTAAGGGAACCGTTGGACAGCCTGACGTGAGGGCTAACCCTAGATAGAGACGATCCCTCGCCGCCTTTCTTGATGACGTGGGACCTGGTGTTGAGGGCCATTACCTGCTCCGTGACTGACTGGCTGACGATGGCGTGACTGGCTTGGTAATGCTCTTGACGCCGCCGTTAGTGCTCCATCGAACATTCGTCGCGCTGCCCGAGGTATCAACCCCCTTGGCTGCCTTAGCCGCTTTCGGCGTCTCGGTCTTCTCATCGGCGTATTTAGGCATGGACCTCTCCTTACGTCTGGCCTCTTTGGTGATAGCGCTTCATAATCGCCTCGGGAGAGAATTGCTCCGATCCAAGGCGGCTATCTCCGCCCCGCTTAACCGAGACACCTTTAGATCGATTGGCCCTGCGCGCCTTGATGACGCTGCTGAGAGATTTGGGCGTGGGAGGTTCCTGCGAGCGCGAGGACTTCCATCCAGCGCCAGCCGCAGGATACGTTGTGTCTGGACTACTCATGCGGCATCTTCCTTCGTCGAGGCCTCACGTTGGAGACGAGCAAGCTCTTTCTTAGCCTGATCAAGTGGTGCCTCAGCCCTTCGACGTTCGGCGATCTTGTCGGCGTTGGCCTCTTGCCATTCTCGCTTCTGAGCAGCCCTCTTGTTGATTATGCTGCTTAGGCTGGGAGGCTCATTAGCACGTTCGCGCGCCTCCCTCGCCTGCCTCCACTCCTCCGCGTTCGCTATCGGTCCCCGATGAGGACGGCGGCCCCCAGCGAGAGTGACTAGACGATCGATTGCCTGATCCGTTGGCGCATTCTCCAGCTCGTCCCAGTTGTTTTCGAGGACGCTTTGGACGGCGCCAGGGGATACGTCGGGAAACTCCTCGTGGAAGTTCCTCCAAAATCGAGCCTCATAGATAGTATCATTGCCCTTCATGGCCATCTTATGAGTGGTTAGGGCGGCTTCCCGAGTAGGGAATAGTTTGTTCGGCTTGGATGGCATCTCAGACCTTTTCACCGCTCATAGCGCGACCAAGGCGCGACCCCTTACGCCGTTCCCTATTGGCGTTGATGACGTCTCCGAGGGTCCGGCCCTGATCTGCTGGAGTGGGCGGCGACGGCCCGTCGAACCCAGGCCCGCCTTGCCACATAGCCCTCTCTTCGTCGATCCGAGAGAACCGCTGGAGGTGCTTGACACGGGCCTCGACCCTATCAGCGATTTCCGCGTTGGCGCGCTCGATAGGGGTATTCTGCGGCATCTGAGTGCCGACCTGGGCCATAACCTCCTCGACCAACTCTCGGTGAGATGCGAGCGCGGGATAGGCCCGATAAAACATCTTTTCCCACTTCTCCCGATTAGTGACACGGAAATAGTCCTGTTGGATTATATGCCGAGCTTTGGCAACAGCCCGCCTCTCGATGAGTTCAGCGGCCTCTGCGGGCTTTGTAAAAAGCAGATTGTCCCAATCTATCTCGTCTTCGCGGGTGGGCATACTTGCATTCCTTAGTTAGGGTGATGGCGTTAGGCGGCTTCGGCGCTATTTGGGACTGCGAGTCCCTTGAGCTTAGCCCGTTGGGCTGCATCGGGATCGAGAAAAGTTGCTTTTCGCGCTTCGAGGGCATCAATTTTCTTCTCGATGTCCGCCCACTCCGTTTCAAGGCTTGCGATCTTAGTTTCCTGCTCGCCCTTGGCCTGTTCACTCCAAAGCATAAGGGCTTGGCAGATGATGGCCTGCATCGGAACGTCTCTGATCCGAGCCATCTCCTTGAGCCATGCGAGCCAATCGTCGGGGAGGCAGACGTTCGCCTTGTGAAGACCGTTGTCCATAGATGGGGCTCCTTATTAGGCGGCGTCTTGGCCCTGGTCATCTTGCGTCTGTTCGGCAAGGCGCATCTCGGCGACCCACTTCTGAATTAGGTCCTGAACGGCCGCCTGGCGCTTCATGTTCTTCTTATGCAGAAAGTCTTTGAATTCCTTATTGATCGACTTACGGACTGAAATTGTGAAACGGTCGGATTCTTCCTTGTCGAGTTTGGACATAGAGGAGGCTCCCTTTTATTTGGTTCATTTCACCAAACGGCCTTGTGCATTGGTGCAATTCACCATATCACCAATGACGGGGAGGCCGCAACGCCACGGGAATAAAATGCAACAGCGCGTTACGAGACCCCGGACCTATAGACACAACCAACGCTACGAGCTACTTCATGCGTATCTGCAGTTTGATCCGCCAACCATAGATATCCTGTCCTGTCGATTGATAGATATTAGCTACATACTGTACCAGAGATGGGATATCTTCTTGAACGCAAAAGGGACGACTATTACAAGAAAGAACAAGCAATATCCTCGAAGGTGCGGAGTATACCTACTTTGTGTGGGCAAGGCGATTGTCTATATAGGAGCAAGTGAGAACGTCCATGCACGGATTGAAGGTCACGGGTTGAAGTTCTTCAATAGAATATACGGCATATCTGTTTCAAAGGAGGACGTGCTGGATGTAGAGCAGGGCCTCATAAGTTACCTGAAACCCTTCTACAACGGTATAAGCAATAACATGGTAAGGGTTGGATGCTTCGAGGATATGTTTGTAGAAGAGTACAAGCCGGAAGTGGCTACAGTGACGGCGGAAAGTAAGCGGGGAGTGCTAAGATGGAGCTACAGGGAGAAATACCATGGATGACTACAGACCCTCACAAAACCTTATGCGGGCACACCTAAGACGCAACACCCCTAATATGGCTCGACTGCTAAGGGCGCTCGTGGAGAAAGGGGGCTCTGCTATGTTCTGGCTGACGCAGGGGGAAATGCGGAGTGTCAACATATTGAAAAGTCGGCAGGTCCTTACTGTGATAAAGGGTCGGGACAGCGGCCGAGTGTCCCTTATTCTGACGCCTGAGGCGAGGCTGGCGCTGGGGATGGATCAATCTCAGGCAGCCTAACGAGGCGGGGGCTCTCCGTGGGCCAAGGTGTAGTCGCGAGCCGCGATTGCATCCTCTTGCGACTTGTAGGATCGGCGTATTAGCACTCGGCCAGCCCTCTTGATTTCGACGACCCAGGACTGCGATGACACATCCCATCTGACATTGCGTAGGGGTGGAGCTTTGGACTGGCGCTCCTGGCGAGATAGTTCCTGCTTCATGCGCCTGAGTGCGAGTTGGCGCTCGATTTTCTTAGCGGTGGCGTAGCGGTCTATGGGGATGTCTGACATAGGGGCAGGGCTATCGTTGTTGGTGATTTTGGTGTTTCTCAGTTTTCACCTAGCTAGAGGGCCGACTATCGTCATTGTTGGTTTCGGTGTTTCTCAGTTTTCACCTAGTTACTCAGGTGGACCTTAGAGGCCTGGGGAATTATCGGGGCAAAGGGGCCTAAAGGCAATGGCGCGGCCTTGGGGC
>Ga0193738_1001261_pt1 | contig 10416 bp, 26 predicted proteins | sample L2a1metaG_FD_144927 | JGI IMG/M metagenome (GOLD analysis project Ga0193738, IMG submission 144927) | Soil microbial communities from a riparian zone of the East river system, Colorado, United States - L2a1 | ecosystem: Environmental > Terrestrial > Soil > Riparian zone | place: USA: East River...
AGCTTGGAGAAGTGGGCGCTGGTGCGGGACAAGCTCGCCCATCCCATCACCCTCGGCACCGAGGCGATCGGCAGCGTCGGTGGCCACGTGCCGTGGACTGACGACCATGTGGCATTGGCTGAGCAGCACGCCGGGCCCCACCTTGCGCGTGTGGTGACGCTCGCCGCCAACACGGGGCAGCGCGGGTCTGACCTCGTTCGGATGCGCTGGTCGGACGTGGAGGAATACGAAGGGCGGCCGGGCATCAACGTCACCCAGCATAAGACCGGGATGGTGATCTGGATTCCGCTGACGCAGGAACTCATGGCCGCGATGCGCGGCTGGGAGCGCCGGCCGGGCTACTTCCTCACGAAAGAGGACGGCCAGCCGTTCACTCGCCCGCAGCTATCCGACCAATGGCTACGGGAACGCGACACAAACGCCGCCCTGGCGCCGCTGGCCGCATTGTGCCTGTCGATGCACGGGCTACGCGCGACCGCCGTGGTGAGGCTCCGCAGGGCCGGGGCGAGCGTGCCGCAGATCGGGGATATGGTGGGGATGAGCTCGCAGATGGTGGCGCGCTATAGCCGGTTCTCAGTGCAGCGCGAGAACGCCCTTGCGGCCGTCGTCTACCTTGACAGAACGCCGCGCGAACAAGAGCGCGCAAAATCGTCCTTACGTGACAAGTAACCCATTGGAATATCTACGTGCGACGTTCTGGAAATTTACAACGCATCAGCCAAGATCAAGGAGTTAGGTGCCGTGAACATCACTAGAACGGCTCAAATCGGGCCAGATCGGGAGACGCAAAATGACCATCCAAGAGAAGTTCAAAACCGCCCTATCCGAACTGATCGCGCAGTGCATGGACGCAGGAATGCACACGTCCGAAATGATCGAGCCAATGGAGAAGGAACTTGGATGGATGCGCGGGATCGAGTCGCATGACCGCGCTCTTGCGATGCGCGAAAAATCCGAAACGTAAACTGAGGAGCAATCCGATGGGCGGACCCTGGGACTAAACATGAGCATAACGACGATGGGCACAGCCGCCAAACGCAGATCATATCGGGAGCGCCTGTACGATCAGCAGAGCGGCATGTGCCATTGGTGCGGGAAGCGCATGTCGCTGAACCGAAAAAAGACGGGCCAGCCAGCGCGAGATTTCGCAACCTTCGAACACCTGATCCGCCGAGTTGAGGGCGGCAGCATGGGACCCGACAACATCATTCTCGCCCATCGGGTTTGCAATTATCATCGCGAGATAGCTAGACAAGCAGGAGAGTTTTATGAGCGTCACGACAGACAGTGAATTGGCGAAGGCTGTTGATGCTGAGCGCGCCCGATGCGTCGAGATCGCGCTTAGCCTCGCATATGGCGACAACGAAGACGTGAAGGCTGTCTGTGAGCAGATCGCCAAGGCTATCGATTGGGGCGCGACGGTTCAGCCCACCATGCCACGGGTACGTGACGCCCTGCTTGCCTCAACGGTTTCAGCAATCGGCAAGGTAATCACGGTGGAGTGTGACAGCCGCGAGTCAGCGGATGCAATCATGACGCTGCTAGAGGATAAGTCTGCCTAGATCGTCCGTGACCTGAACCGAAGGACGAACGATGAGGAAGACAATCAAAGAGAGCCGCCCCGTTGATGCCGAGGAATGGGCGCTGCGCCAAGCCTCGTTCATCGCCGAGCAGCACATGCCCGACGCGGGCTTTGAGGCTCAATCGGATTTGATGGCCGACATTGCGGAAGCCCTAACCAACGTCAAGAAACTTTGGGACGCGGGCGGCCCAAACTGAAGGATAGTGACGATGGGAATACTTGACGCAATCCCAACTGATGTCTTGCAGAGCGTTGCCGACGCCGCGAAAGACTCGCCCTCTGTTGAGATCGGGACAGACAAGCTAAAGCCCAAAAAATCTCGCGCGAGCCGCAAGGCAATGGAGTTAGCCAACCAAGCCATCAGGGATGGCAGGCCGCGAGAAATAGACCAGCTCATCACTGACTTGAAGCTTCTTAGGTTGCTGGCGATCAGCCTTCATGAAGAATTCCTTCTCGTGACGGCATCAACTGAAGGATAGCGACGATGCGCAAGGTAGCTTTGTGGTCCCTGCAATACCTAGCCCGATCGCATGTGCCTCTGTGGGGCGGGCACTTGAAGCGCCGCGAACCGATCACTGATGGCGAAATGCAGGATTGGGTTGACCGTGGACTGATCCAGGCAGTCGGGACCGAGGGCTACGTGATTACCGAAGCGGGGCGGGAAGTAATTCGCGATGCCGAAGCCGTATCGTGACGTTTAGGACGAACACCCGGAGCGGTCCTAGGGCGCAAATGCCACCCGCGTCAGTGCTGGATCGAAGCTAGGATAGACGCCAGCCACTTTGTAACATTTCGTGATGATAGGGCATATTGACCTATAGGGCGAATTGCCCTATGTTCGTTTCATCAGCAAGGGCAATCAAGCCCGGCCGAAAGGGGAGACCCCAGATGAACGACTTCTCAAAAAAGACCCTCCGCGCTCTTGCCCAGAAGGGCATCTCGCTGGTTGGCCTTACGGTCATCCCCAACATGTCTTCGGACATGCCCTACGCCACAGGCGACCGGGGCTACTGCCTCAACGACAACGGATGCCATCGCATCCGCACCTTCCGCGAAGTGATGGAGATGGCGCGATGAGCGCCACTCTCCCCGCCTTGGAGACGGCATCCCAAGAGGTGCCGGGGACATTGAGCCCCGGACCTAACTTCTTCATCCCACCCTACCCGGCGGGCGTGATGGAACTGCTGCGCAGGCGCGGCCATACCGTTACCGCGCGCCAGCAGAAGACCGGCAGCGTGCGCTACCGCATCGATGGTGGCAGGGAGTTGCAGGCAATCGAAATGGACCGCTTCTATCTGCGGACCTATGACGGCAAGCTTGCGAGGGCGCGATGACCCACACGCAATATCGCGCCCTCCTAGCCAAGTTGGACCTGTCCCAAGTGGCGGCAGCCAATCTTGTCGGGGCCGATCCCCGCACCGGCCGACGCTGGGCGCTAGGCGAGCGGCCGATCCCTGCCTGTGTGGCGATACTGCTTCGGCTTATCGCTAAGGGCACAATAACAGTGGCAGACGTGGAGAAGGCAAAATGATCTACACGCACCTAGAAATCTGGAACCACGGCGGGAACATCTGGCACGCACTGAGCTGCCCCGGCACCCGCGATCTTTCAATGGGCGTGCTAAAGTCCTTTGAGGTTGACCGGATCATCTCTTGGGCCAAGTCACATCGGATGACCATCAAGGACGGACGGGGCGCATAGCCCCGCCGTTAATCGCGACGTTAACGCCGCCGCTCCCGCCTCTTTAGTTCCCGCTCCACGGCCTCCCGGACGAGCTCGGTGCGATCCTCCCCATCCTCCAGAACCGCCTCGATCCGGTCGAACGTCCCCTCCGGGAACCGGGCCTGCATATCCTCGTCCCAAAGTTTTTTGCGTCCCATGTCGCTTTTTCTCATATGAGGTATTGACTATGGATAAGTCATATGAGATACAGGGTGCATAGTCAAGGGAGACGGGAATGACCAACGCCACCGACACCCGCAAAGACCTCTACGACGCCCTGAACATGATCCGCCGCCGCCGGGGCCTCCCGCTGGTCACATTCGGCCATGCGACCGCCAAGCAGCTCCGCGCCGCCATCGAAACCGAAATGTCTCAGATGCAGGCAGCCTGATGTCTTACCCGCACCCAATGGACGACAAGACCGGGTTTGATGCCACCGACGCCGAAATGGGGCTCGTTCCCGCCAAGGGATGCACCTGCCACCCCGACGATAATCCGCCGGTCCCCTGCCCGCGCAAATATGCGCTAACGGACTGTAGAATGGACGCGGAACGGTTCGCGACATGTCCGCACTGCTGCGGCGAAGGCGAATGGGATGAGTCGCGTCCCCAGTGGGACGATCCCGGCTACGCCGTCTCGGTTCGCTGCGACGAATGCAACGGCAGTGGGTGGGTCTATGCCCACTCCGTCCTTAATCGCGACGGAGAGACAGAATGAGCCGAGATCGAGTGCCGCACGTAAGCTATGAGGTGCAATGGCTGCTGCCGAGACAGGCGACGATCGCCAACGCAGGCATCAACTCAGACGCCGCCCGAACTAGGATGTGCGACGCGGCCGATGCCGTTGTGCGGCGTGCCCTCGAAGACGAGGGCGGTGTGGCATCGATCACAATCACCGTGCGGCGTGTAGCGAAGAAAGCTAAGCCTTAACTGTCAATCGAAGGTTCTTCATAAGGCGTTTAGACCGATGCTTGAACCAGCGACAACTTGGTTTCACGTAGGACGCAACAATGCGTTCTATTACCGGCTCTCCGCACGGAAGGATAGATCGAATGGACAGCATGACAATCGCAGGCATCGCGTTCTTTGTTTGCGCGGTGGCTATTATGTCGATCCCGATGATCGTGGCGTGGGTCACTATGGGCGGTCGTCGTTAAGGGCCGCTACGGCCGGATATGAAACAAGTCATGGCGCGACCCGCCAGTTGATACCGACCGCGACACGAGCGATCTTTAATCATGCATTTGGGAGGGATGGGGACATGATCGAAAAAGTTGTGACCGAAGGCGACTACGTTATCAAGAGTCTCGGCCGAGACCTGATGCGCTTCCATTTCACAGATGAGTCAATGGTCGTCACTACGACCAAGAACAGCCCGCAGCGGAACGTCATCATCTGCGATGTCTCGGACGCAAAAGAGCTACGCGATTGGCTTTCGCGTCGGCTCGAAGAAGATATTGATCGTTGATCCGCACTTAAGTTCGTATGGGGCCGTTAGCTACCCGGCGGTGGCCCTATCAAGCACCGCGTCTGCCCCGCCTTCTCGCCGCCCAGGTAACGGCACCGCCACCACTGGCCATCCGGTGATTTCGGAATGACGCGGGAGTACGGCACGACATCGCCGCCTGCTGTTGAATAGCCGCCGCGAACCTCTTTCACTTGTTCGGGCTTGCAATCGATATGGTTACAGCACCACTCACCGCTCGCCGGGTCTGTCATGCGTTGCTGACTGATCCAACTATCGTGGCTATTCGCGGCCGTGATGAGCGCGAGAAGCGCGATGATCGGCAGCGCAAAAGGGAGCGCGGTTTTCAGTGATGCCTTAAAGCCTATCCACATGACGCTAAGTGTTGAGCCGACAAGCAATGTGATCATGACAAGTATGGCCTTGCCAGTCGCGCCCTCGCACCGCTCCCGCGTTGACCGCAGGAACAGCATATCCGCCTGCGCCTGACGCGGATTTGTCGGGTCGATCCCCATTGTCATGAGTGTTCGGCTAACGGCATGTTCGGCCGCTTCGCTCGCAACCTGCTTTAGCAAGGCGATGTCGGCCGGTTTGAGGTCCCCGATGTGAATGCGGCCTTCCTCGGTCATCGTGACACAGCAAGAGTTGCGGCCATTCCGCGTTGCCCCATGCGACTACCGAACCAGAACCCTATGATGGACGCCAGCATGGCCTTGTTGGTTTCGTCCCAGATGATCGGAACGATTTCGTCCAACCGCAGCCCGCCGTTCACCGCTGCAACAAACAGGGCGATTTCGATCAGCGCCCACATATGAAAGATGACAAGCGTGATGTATGGCCGCACAAGAATTGCCAGTGCGTCAATCCACCGAACGCCAGAAGAACCGTTAGCAAAATTGTAAATATGTTCCTGCTGCTTAATGTCCGACTGAGCGTTAGCCACATCAATCTGGATCGCGCCGCCGATCTTAGCCGCTTCGATGTCAAGCCTGCGGAGTTCGATGGCATGGGCGTTCTGTGCCTTGAGCGTGAAGAATTGCAGGATGGCCGGGACTAGCCCGGTCAATGCGCCGAAGATCGAGGCGAGCGCGGTTATCACGAGCCAGCCCCCGTGCTGCTGCCTGTCCCAATGCCGGTATTCTTGGTGGCTATCTCATTGATAGCTACGTCCTTGGTGGACGAGCTTTGCGAGGAGCCAATCCAGTAGGACACAACGTCACCGAACTTGGAGCCGAGTGTGCCGATCAGGATCAACAGGATTTCAGGCGTTGCGCTGCCTTCCAGCTTGGTTGTCAGCAGCAGCCACGTCACCCACAGGAAGCCGACCGTCACAATGAGGGAAATGGCCACCTTCCCGACGTTAGACAGGTTCCACATGTCAGACCTTCGGCTGGAATAGCGCGCCGAATTTTGCCCAGAAGCCGGGTTCGGGTTTCGGGGGATCGATCGGTTTGGGAATGTCGGGCGGGGGCTGCACAGAAGCCATCGCGAGCGCCACTTTCAGATCAACCGCTTTCGGCTTGTTCCAGATGATCCGGCCGCTTGCGTCGGCGGGATAGATGTTCGCCCGGCCATTGTTGGAATAGACCCCGGTTGCGAACAGGTCGCGTTCCTTGGCTCGTCTCTTGGTAACTTCGGGCGGCTTGTTCCACGCCATAAACCCGGCCGTGGCCTCTTCGATGTCACCCGCATTCAGCCGGCGCACCAGGGTCGCCCGACCGATTGCCCCTGTGTTGTAATGGAAAGACACCAGTGCATCGAACTGCGTCTGTGTGACTTTGACTTTCAGGACATCATTGACGCTCGTCACGTAGCGCCGCACGTCAGCTTCAAACAGGCCGAACGCCTGCGGTAGCGTTAATTCCTTCAGAAATGTCTCGGGATCAGGCGGACCAGCGGCGCGCGTGTGGCCCACCCCGATTGTCCAAACGTTCACCGAATCCCTGTATCGGGTTAGCACGATGCCTTCGTGCCCGATCAATTCCATTGCGCCTTCGCGGGACAGGTTCATTCGCTCACCCTCAATTCAATGCCGTATCGACGCGCGCAGCGACGCGCCTTGTATTGCTCTGCGATGCTGTATTGATCGGCCTGCGCCTTCGGGACCGTGATGACCGTGCCGGGCTTCGGCATGTAGCCGAGCACCCAGACGAAGAACGCGACCGAGCAGACCATTACAGCCGCTCGACCGTCACGCGGGCCGTGCCGCCCGGCGCCATCGCGCGAAACGCCCCGGTCGAAAGGTCGATGCAGCGCCCGCGAATGAACGGGCCGCGATCGTTGATCCGAACAACAACAGGCTTGCCGCGCTGTGGCTTCACGCGAACCATCGTCCCGAACGGCAGAGACTTGTGGGCTGCCGTGAAGTCCCGTGGGTCCATCCGCTCGCCTGATGCGGTGCGCTTTCCGCCGTAGCCATCACCAATTCCATAATGACTGGCCACGCATGTTTCAGCCCGCGCGCTCACTGTGAACGTCATGATCACAGCAAGCGTCATTGCGACGCGCGATGTCAGCACGGCCGGTACTCCCCAAAATATTGATGTTCTGCGGCGCGCCGAGCGGCTACCGCGTCGGAGAGATATGGATGTCGGCCTAGAAAAATGGGCTTACGCTTGAGAACGATAGACGCCTGCCACTTCTTCGTGCGCTTGCACCAAGTGACGCCTGACACGCCACTCGTGTTGTTCCTCTGAAGGCCATGGTTCTGACGATTCTGCTGCGGAGTTGCTTCGCGCAGATTTGAGAAGGCGTTATTGGGCCGCACGCGATCTTTGTGATCTATCTCGCCTTCGGGCCAACGCCCCGTCATGTAAAACCATGCGAGCCGATGCCCGTAGTAAAGAAAGCCATCAATACGGATGCCGATGTAACCACACCCCGGAAACGTATAGGTCACGACTGACCCGGCCTTTGACGCTCCAACGCTCTGCTTGCGGGTGAACAGTCCCGTATCTGGATCGTAGTGCAGCCGTTCCTTAAGCCTTTCCAGAGTCAGCCCGGTTTCAAAATCACGCATTATGGGCGACCTCCGTGCATGTTTCCGCTTGTGCGGGAACAACAAGACACAGAAATAGCGCGGCGATCAGAAATCGCATCAGGCCCCCTTGAGTTCGATTTAGACGGATGATTGAATTGGGAAGGAAATGGAGGCCGCTATGAAGCTCAACGACCTAGCTTTGAAAGATGTCGGTTTCGGCCAGCACGAGGCAATCGTGTCTCCTGACATCCTCGTGCGCAGACAGCCCAAAGGCTATGATGTGATCCGCCTTGAAGGCGATCATCCGCCCGGCGTGATCTGCATGGACGAAAGTGCCGAAGTGGCAGAGCGCAAGTTGAATGAAGTTCTGGCGACTTAAAACTCAATCTCGGCGTAGAAGTCCACGAGATTGCCGTTAGTCCAAAGATGATTGCCGTCCGCCTTCGTAAAGGCGATTGTGCCGCCGCCGCTGGCGGTGGCGGTGACCCCTCCACCAGTGTTGGCAAGAGTGCCGCCACCGGTGTTGAACGACCCCGCCGTGATGCTCAGCGGCAGCGTCAGAATCAAGTAGCTAATCGGGGAGCCGCTGCCGACAGCGGTCACAGTAACACGGCCACGGACCTTAAGGTTTCGTCCGTTGAGTTGGTACTTACATGACGGCGTAACGGTGTGGCCCGTTAGCGTGCCGCCGCCAGCAGTGATCGTCGGAGTCCACGAAGTCCACGGGGCGTAAACGCATTCAGTGCTCGCGCCAGCCTTCGTAACCTTGTTGGTATGCGTCCCGGAGAACGTAAACCCTGATATATGATTGAAGTCTGATGTCCCGGTTTCCGAAATCGCAGTTGTGCAAGTAACACCGACCGCATCAATAGTGCCGCCGGTAACCGAGTTGTAACTGGTATCAACCAGCGAAATAGCATTCGTGGCAGTGTGTGCGCCGATGTAAAACGCACACCCGGAAATGGAATGGCCTTTGCCCGAGTTGACAAGGATGTGACTGCGCGCGGCTGACTCGGCGTCAGTCGTAAAGAAGCAGCCCGTGATGCAGCCCCAGGAAGCATTGTCCAGAACCATCCTGTTGCAAATCGTGTAGATGTTGCACCCGCTAATGCTGATGCTGCCTGTTCCGTAGACGTAGATGCCGCCATACGTGGAATTATCGGGCCCGCCGGAGACTGTGCAGTTGTCAATAAAGACATCCTGCCACCAGTTATTGCAATAGATGCCGTTCTTGTTGCGCGGCCCGTTGATAAGGCACCCGGTAATTGTGGCCGTCGTAAACTCGCCGGTTGCGAAACTGAGGCCACCAAGCTCGACAGCATGATTATAGGCGCCATACAGCGTGCAATCCCGCAGCTTGAACCACTCCACGCCCTTTGTCGTGATGATGTTGCCGCCGGTCGCAAATTGCCCATACAGATCGAGATCACAGATCGTAACCTGTTCGCCGGTCCCGAGAACGTTATTGCCGATCGTTATCATATCCCCGGATGATGCGGTCTTGAATATTCGTGTCCGCGCTCGCCCTCCCCCACGGATCGAAACACCATCGGTTAGAATTGTCAGGCTGCTGACACCGTATGTCCCCGGCGGAACATAGACCGGCTTGCCGCTATCAATCGCAGCCTGAAATGCGTCGGTGTCATCCGACGCGCCGGTCGGGTCGGCCCCGAAGTCAATAACACTGACCTCATCCGCCATGCGAGATGCAAGGGAACGTTCCTCCGCGTCGGTCAGGCCAACTGTGTAATTGGTGACAAACGCCCCGCCGGTCGCGCCCGTGGTCAGCGTCCCAACCGTCGTGATCGACGTTTGCCCCACGTAGGTCGAGGCAATGTCAACGGTCGGATTGTCAAAGCCATCCTCAACGACAGTGATGCGGTTGGCCGTGCCCTGAACGTCCAGACCTACAGTTTCCTGAACCTCATCGACATCAAGGCTGATCGTCCAAACGCCGTTTGTCTTTGTGACGATAACGCCACCCTCCCCAACCACGCGGGTCGGGAATGTCGGCAGTACCTTGAGCTTTAAGGCGTCGGTCATGTCACCCGGCCGTGGTCAGCGCGGTCCATGTCGTCCCGCCGTTTGTATTGATGTATGCGCGATCGTTTGTGGTGCTGCCGTCTGAGCGCAGATAGAGCGAACCCTTCGCGGCCGAAAGCGTCGGAACACCGGACCCGGCAAAGATGCCAAAATACGGAGTGGAGAAAAGAGTGACCCCTCCCCCGAGAGTCCCGCCAGCCGGGATGGCTGTGCCGGTCAGAAAATTGGCCGATCCGTTCGCAATGTCGATCGATACTCTGACGTTTACGTTGTTGTCGGCTATGTTGAAAAGATTGCCTGACTGGTAAAGCTGGGTCTGCTTTGTCGCCCCCGATGTCGGAGCGAACACCATCTGCGGCGCGGTGCTGCCGCCGAGCGTAACGGTGCCATTGAACGTCTGGGTTCCGGTGTATGTGTTGTTTGAACTCAGAGCGGCATATGTGCCGCTGGTGACACTGACCGTATAAATCCCGTTGGCCTTGGTGATCGTTACGCCATCCCCGCCGACCGCACGGGACGGAAACACAGGCAGAGCCTTGATCTTGAGCGTCTTGCGGGAAACATCCTCAAGCCGGATCGTCATGTTACGATCCCGTCCATAACGATGATCGTCCCGATGATAAGC
>Ga0193738_1001262_pt1 | contig 10415 bp, 6 predicted proteins | sample L2a1metaG_FD_144927 | JGI IMG/M metagenome (GOLD analysis project Ga0193738, IMG submission 144927) | Soil microbial communities from a riparian zone of the East river system, Colorado, United States - L2a1 | ecosystem: Environmental > Terrestrial > Soil > Riparian zone | place: USA: East River...
ACGGCCAGCGGTGTACTTCAGGAATTTCACCTTCCCAGTTACCGTGCCCGGGATTGATAGGTGTTGTCCATTCGAGTGTATTAGCTCCCCATGGATTTGTTGTTGTTACTTTTCTCCCTTTAAAAATTGAATAGAAGAAATTAAACACAAATAATAACTGAACTGCAAATACTATGATCGAAACAACTGTAATCATTTTATCCAAATCCTGGAATACATTAAAGTTTGTCCAGATACTTTTATCCAAATAACGACGTGGCATACCGGCAAGGCCCTGGTAGTGCATTGGCCAGAAAATCATATAAGCGCCAATCATCGTTACCCAAAAATGGATATAGCCCATTGTTTTATTCAGATAGCGTCCATACATTTTCGGGAACCAGTGGTACACACCTGCAAACATGCCAAAGAAAGATGCAACACCCATTACAATATGAAAGTGGGCAACAACAAACATTGTATCATGCAGATGAATATCAATTGTTGAGTTACCTAAGAATATACCGGTAAGACCACCGGAGATAAACAAACTCACAAAACCAATGGCGAATAACATGGCAGGTGTAAACCTGATATTTCCGCGCCATAATGTAGTGAGCCAGTTAAATACTTTGATAGCGGATGGCACTGCAATTAATAGTGTAAGTAACACGAATATAGATCCCAGGAATGGGTTGAGTCCAGTGACAAACATATGGTGCGCCCAAACAAGGAAGGCGAGGATTGCAATAGCGAACAATGAACCAAGCATCGCCATATAACCGAAGATTGGTTTTCTTGAATTCACTGAAAGAATTTCTGATACCATACCCATGGCTGGTAACAGGATAATATAAACTTCCGGGTGACCCAGGAACCAGAATAAGTGCTGGAATAAGATAGCGCTACCGCCTTCGTTGGCAAGTATCTGTCCGTTTACAACTATATCACTCAGGTAAAAACTTGTACCGAGGTTTCTGTCGAATAATAAAAGAATAGCTCCTGATAATAATACAGGGAATGATAACACACCTAATACCGCTGTAAAGAACATTGCCCAGATAGGAAGCGGAAGACGTGTCATCGTCATTCCTTTTGTACGCATGTTCAGGATAGTTGTGATATAGTTCAGGCCTCCAAGTAATGATGACACAATAAACAATGCCATACTGATAAGCCAGAGATCAGTACCTACTTTACTTCCATCGCCTGCAGCATGCAAAGCACTTAGTGGCGGATACATCGTCCAGCCACCACTTGCCGGCCCGGTAGTTACAAACAAAGATGAAATCATTACAATACTGGCTGAAAAGAAGAACCAGTAAGAAAGCATATTCAAAAATGGTGAAGCCATATCTCTTGCACCAATCTGTAATGGAATAAGAATATTTGCAAAGGTTCCGCTTAAGCCTGCTGTTAATACAAAGAATACAAGCACAGTTCCGTGCATGGTGATCAATGCATAATAAAACTCCGGCTGTATTACTCCACCTGCTGCATAATGACCAAAGAATGTTTCAAGGATTGGGAATGTTTGACCGGGAAAACCTAATTGCAAACGAAACAATACAGAAAACAAACCACCAATAATGGCCCACACAATACCTGTTATCAAAAACTGTTTACCAATCGTTTTGTGATCCATGCTGAACACATACTTGCTGATAAAGGTTTCTTTATGGTGATGTGCATGATGCTCATCATGATGAACTTCATGAGATGTTTCCACTTCCGGGTGTGCATGCATTTCGTTACTCATAACATCTATTATTTTTAAACGGGATGTACCCCGTAATTTTTTTTACTTTTTCAATTCCAGTTTAGCAACAGGCTGAGTTGTTGCTGTTGCTGAATCTTTTTTTGTTTCCACCGGCTTTTTCGCTTCCATTACTTCAGCATATTTTGGTTTTTGCGAAGCCATCCAAATATCAAATTCTTCCTGTGTTTCTACTATCACAATACCACGCATACGTGTATGACCTGCTCCACACATCTGGTCACATGATATTTCATAGGTGAAATCAGGGTTGTCCAATTCTTTTTTCTTTTGTTTGCTGGTACGGTTTGGTGTAAACCACATAGTAGTTGGTGTACCAGGTACAGCATCCATCTTCATTCTGAAATGCGCAAGGCCCACATCATGTATTACATCCTTTGCATTGATGATTAGTTTAACCGGCCTGTTTACCACCAAATGCATTTCACCTGTTGCATATACATCATCATGGTTGTGTACATCATCCCATACCTGCCCCAGTGGATTCTCAGCAGAAGTAAGTCTATAATATTTTTTTCCAATTACCCCATCTTTGCCCGGGTAGCGTATTTCCCATTTAAACTGTGAACCAGTTATCTCAACCTTCATGGCATTGTCCGGAGCATCACCTGTAATTTTTGTCCAGTAAATAATACCAAAACCAACAAGACCTGTTAAGAAGATTGCAGGAATAACGGTCCAGATTATTTCCAGTTTATTGCTATGTGCAAAAAAGTAAGCTTTCCTGTTTTCTGATTCCTGGTATTTAAAAGAAAACCAGAATAATGCAACCTGAGTAAGGACAAAAACCAACCCTGTAATCCACAGGGTATACTTCATCATATTATCAATCAGAATTCCATGATCGGAGTCAGCACTTCCAAACGGAAGAATTTTTCCTTCTAATCTTTCATTGCAATAATAAACACCGATTAACCCGAAGATTAAAAACATCAGCAATAAAAATGCATTCACACGATTATTCTGTTTCCGGGTTTTTTCTTCACCGCGCAGTACGCTTACATACTCACTTGCTTTGGCAATCTGAAATACTATCAGGAAACCAAGGGCCAGTATCGCTACAATAAATAAGACTTGCATATTCTGATAATTCGTTATTTGTTGTTCTAATATTTCTATATCTGCTTACGCGGGTTGCAACTTATTGCATCCTACGTATGATGTATTACACTCTCTTTTACAAACGGATGGTTTTTTGCCAGCAAAGGAACTTTTGCCAAAGCCCGTCCCGTTACAAACATTATTACTCCCACAAAGCCTGCTGCAATAGCCAAATCATATAATATTAATGGTACATGCGTTTCGCCGGTAGCCTCATCTTTCATCGGGCTTGGAAAAACCATCTGGAAGAAATCCAGCCAGTGGCCAAAGATGATCAGTACTGCCATAAATGTTATTGTTCCGTAATTTCTTTTCGATCCACGTTTCATTAAAATTAATAATGGAGCTATAAAATTTATTAAAAACATAAGCCAGAACACACCCGAATAAGGGCCATCTACTCTTGGTTTGAAATAAATTGTTTCCTCAGGAATATTTGCATACCAGATAAGCATGAACTGTGAATACCACAGGTAAGTCCAGAATATGGAAAATGCAAACATGAACTTGCCAATGTCATGAAGATGTTCTTCTGTTGCCAGTTCCAGGTAATCGTTATTCTTCAGGTAAACAAAATATAAACAGATTAAAGACATACCGGCAACAAACGTACTGGCAAATGTGTACCAGCTATACATAGTGCTGTACCAGTGTGCATCAATACTCATAAGCCAGAGCCATGGAATAGTAGACATGACTGTCAATGCAAATACAACCAGGTATAAAGCTGCCCACACTGTATTTTTCCAGATATATTTTTTTCCTTCTTCAATTGTTTGAAGTGGTGCATTATCTAAACTTTGAGATAGCTTGCGCATTTTTCTTCCCAGCAATGACCATAAAACCAGCGTAAGTATAGTCCAGAAAATAAAGAAATTTTTATTTAAGAAAAATGATTTGTGTTCAATAATAGGATCTTCTTTTGCATGAGGACTGTTCCAATGATAGATAGCATGCTGATCAGTAAAAATAATGGCTAATAATATACCGCCGCATATAACGCTGAGTACAGGAACTACCGCGGATATCGCTTCAGGAATTCTGCGGAAAGCAATTGTCCATCCGCCCCATGCAAGAACTGTGGCACAGATGAAAAACATTGCAGCATTCACCACCAATAAAAAGTAGACACTGTTATGCAACAGCGATGCCCAGAAACGGGCCTGGTGATGAGCATCATCTTTTGCGCCATGTGTAATATACAACCCAATAATTGCCAGCACACCTATTGCCATCAATACCATTGCAATGGTATTGTAGCGCTTCGGTATTACAAATTGTTCCCTTATTGTCATTACTGTTCGTTTATAATTTCTTTCAAAAAAAAATCGATCTCTTATTTTACTCTTATCGTAGTATCAGTCCTTGCTACCGTACTATCAGCTTTTGCAGCCGCCGATGCAGCAACTGGTTTTGCCTGTTTAGATTTTACATAAGCTATCACCATCCAGCGCTGTTTGGTGCTTAACTGTGAAGCATAACTTCCCATAGCACGTATACCATAAGTTACTGAATGAAACATTGTGCCTTCTGCCATATTAGTATATTTTGGATCGCCAACCAATGCTGCTGGTTTTGCAGCATAGGGTCCACTTCCATCTTTATATAATGGCCCATTGCCATCCAGTTTGCTGCCATGGCAAATACCACAGTTTACTAAATACAATCTTTCAGCTTCTTTCATATCTACTGTTGCCTTATCTAAAGGGTTTAATTGAAATTTAGAGGCGGCATAATTTGTCGAGTCAACTCCTTTGTCCTGTGCTAAAGGATAAGCAGCCATATCTCCCTGCGCAACCGTGCCCGCAACCGGTAACCTGTTATAAAATATTTTCTCACCTGCTTCATTTACATCGGTTGTAAATTTTGCTGAGTCCAAAGCAGTATAAGTTTCTACAGCGCGGCTATAATACATATCCGGCATATATGCCCTTCCTGTTTCGCGGCGGCCCCTGCCACAACTGATAACAGCAACTGCCATTACTACGCAACCAACTATTATTAAAAATTTTTTCATCCTTATCTTAATTGAATGATTAAGTTCTGTTAGTCTTTATTTTCAAAAGGTTTCCTGTCTTTATCATAACGCCCAAGCCACCAGCCTGTTTCTTTATGATCCACTTTCACATCTTTTGCACCGGCAGCCATTAAAAAAGCAACGGCTTCTGCTTCGTTTGTTTTATCTGTACACTCCAATGCCATTACAAATGTGTCGTCAGTCGAACGCGGATTGAAATGATCCTTTTTTACAAACGGAGCCAGCTGGCAGAGATAACAAAATGTAAGTACCATACCAACAGATGCAAACAAAACTGTTAACTCAAACGTGATAGGTATCCACGCCGGGAAAGCAAAGAATGGTTTACCACCAAATACAATTGGCCAATCACTGGTTAATGCCCAGGTAATAAAACCAACTGCTGTAGATGTACCGGTAATACCATATATAAATCCTGCAGTATGCAGGCTGGTATCACGCAGTCCCATTACTTTGTCAAGTCCATGAATAGGAAACGGCGTAAACACATCATGTATTTTATAACCTGCACGGCGAACTTTTTTCACCGCAGGAAATAAAACCGCTTCGTCATCAAAATTGCCAACTATAAATTTTTTAACTGCCATATTTTTAGCTTTTAGCCATGAGCTTCGAGCTGTGAGCCGGAAACTCTTTTATTATTATCCATCTATTTTAAAACTGTTTGCTCTTAGCTCATAGCTAACGGCTCGCAGCTTTTAAGCTCCATGATCATGTGCATGATGATCCGCAAATTCTTTTATGTTCTCTTTTTCCACTTTGTCCATGTCATCTTTCTGTGCATCACCACTGCGTTTCAAAATATGTTTGATCTCCGCCACAGCAATAACCGGGAAGAATTTTGAAAACAGGAAGTAACAGGTAAAGAATAAACCAAATGTTCCGAGATAAAAACCAACCTCCCAGATAGTGGGCGTATAGTAAGTAGCCCATGCAGAAGGTAGATAATCGCGGTACACTGATGTAACGATGATTACAAATCGTTCGAACCACATCCCGATATTGATCAATATGGACATAAAGAATGTAAGCAGCAGGTTTCTTCTCATCTTTTTTATCCAGAAAATCTGCGGCGACAATACATTACATCCCATCATGATCCAGTAACTCCATCCGTAAGGACTGTTCAGGTTCAACCGGTTTTCTAAAAATGCAAACTCTTCATAAGGGTTAGCACCATATATAGCAATAAACAATTCCGTTAAGTATGCAATACCCACAATGGATCCTTATTCATCACATCCACGTGTTCGATAGTAATATATTCTTCAAGCTTTAAAACTTTTCTTGTTACCACCAGAAGTGTTTGCACCATTGCAAACCCCGAGAAGATGGCACCCGCAACGAAATAAGGAGGAAAGATGGTCGTATGCCAGCCGGGAACAACTGAAGTTGCGAAGTCAAAGGATACTATCGTATGAACTGATAATACAAGTGGTGTACTTAAACCAGCAAGCACTAATGATAAAGCTTCATGACGCTGCCAGTGTTTGGTGCTTCCTGTCCAGCCGAATGCAGCCACACCATAAAATAATTTTCTCCATTTCAACTTTGCACGGTCACGTAGTGTTGCTACGTCAGGTATCAAACCACTATACCAGAATAAAAGTGATACAGTGAAATATGTTGAGATAGCGAATACGTCCCATAATAGTGGTGAGTTGAAGTTTACCCACAACGGGCCTCTTGTATTTGGATAAGGTAAAGTAAAGAAGGCAACCCACACACGGCCCATATGCCAGATAGGAAATTGTCCCGCACAAATTACCGCAAAGATTGTCATTGCTTCAGCAGCGCGGTTTACACCCGTTCTCCATCCCTGGCGGAATAATAACAAGATTGCAGAAATCAATGTACCAGCGTGACCAATACCAATCCACCAAACGAAGTTGGTGATATCATAACCCCAACCAATTGTTTTATGCAGGTTCCATTGGCCCGTACCATAAATAACCTCCATGGTTACAGATACAATTCCAAAAATCAGGAACAGTACTGAAATAATAAAACCAATCCACCATGCGCGGGTGGGTTTGGCTTCCACCGGGCGGCAGATATCTTCTGTTACCTGGTGATAATCCTTATTACCTTCTACCAGCGGAGGCCTTACCTGTGATTCGTATCTGAGTAATCCCATATTCGTTTAGCTTTTAGCTATTATCCCAAAGGAGATGTTAGCTATTATATTGATTAAGTCAACTTTCTCTTTGCTATTAAGCTTCTGTTGCGTCGCACTCTTGTACTTCAACAATTCTATTCAGCATTTTACGACGCTCACTTTATATTCTATCGTCTTTCAATCTTATTTTTTTCACATTGAACCCCTTTAGGGTTCCCTCTTAATCAACTCTATCTAACACCGGGTTAAAACCCGGTGTTATTTATATTTAACTCCTGCGGAGTTAAAAGAAAACTGCAATTGAAAGAACTATTATCTGTTATCTATAAATTATTATCTCTTCTTAATGAGCGGCGGGTGCCGGGTGAACAGAAAGAGAATCCTTTTTAGGTTCTGCAGTATGTTCTTCTTTTGTCTCAACATGTTCACCGCCGCCATGAAGCCTTGATGGCAACACTTCATCCGTATTTCTCACTTTAGCCAGGTAACTCACATTCGGCAACGTATGTATTTGTTCGATTACGTAAAACAGACGGCCTTCATTATCCTCTCTCATTTTACTTACTTCACTTTCTTTATCATGAGAATTTCCAAATACAATTGCATTGGTCGGGCAAGCTGTTTGACAAGCTGTCTTTGCATCTCCATCTTTCAATGGACGATCTTCTTTCTTTGCAGTCAGTTTAGCTGCCTGTAATTTCTGTACACAGAAAGAACATTTTTCAATCACACCTCTTGAACGAACAGTTACATCGGGGTTCAATACCATTCTCATTAAATCTTCATTCATCTGGTGAACGGCAACATCCAGCTTACCTATAATTTGCTGATCCTGGTTGTCTGGGAAACTATCAGCACCCATATAATCACTCCAGTTAAAACGTCTTACTTTATAAGGACAGTTGTTGGCACAATATCTTGTACCAATACAACGATTATATGTCATTTGATTCAACCCTTCAGCACTGTGGTTGGTTGCAGCAACGGGACAAACATTCTCACAAGGAGCGTTATCACAGTGCTGGCACATCATTGGCTGAAACACTACACCCAACAAATCATCCGGATTATTATTTCCATCTTTGTCTTTACCGGTCACAAAGTAGCGATCCAAGCGAAGCCAGTGCATATCGTGATAACGAATCACTTCTCTTTTACCTACAACTGGCACATTGTTTTCTGCATGACACGCCACAACACAAGCGCCACAACCAAAACATGAGTTCATGTCTACGTTCATACCCCATTTAATACCGGGCTGGGTATGCATTGGGTATAATGTAGCGTCTGTTCTGTAGTCTTTTGTTTTTTTTGCAAAATCCCCTGCAAGTTTCTCACGGTAACCAGAAATTTCGTGAGGATATTTTTTCATCGTAGCAAGTGTTGTTTCTCTTACTACTTCAAAACGATCTTCGTATACGTTATGTATCTGTGTCAGAGCAACTTTTTCTTCTCTTGAAATCTTTTCAATTTTGATCTCTGCTGTAGCGCTTGCAAATGGATAAACATTCACACCCATATCTGCAGCCGCTTTGCTGAAATTTTCTTTTCTTCCGTAACCAACTGCAACAGCAATTGTTTTTGCATTCATGCCCGGTATAACCAATATCGGCAACTCAACACTATAACCATTGGTTGCTGTGATTTTAACTATAGGTTTCTCCGGGAAATATTCATACTTCTTATCTTCAAAGTCTATGTTAAGCTCTCTTGCTTTTGCAACAGATATTAATGCATAGTTGCCCCATGTAGCTTTTGTAATTGGATCGGGTAATTCCTGTAACCATGGATTACCAGCCTGTGCACCGGTACCAAGAGAAATTTTTTGATAAATAGCTAATTCATCCCCAGCTACTTTTTTTGCTGCGCCAACAACATTTATTGCAGTTTCTACACTACCCCCATTAAATGAACCAGCAGAAGCTGCCGTAGCTGCTAATTGATGTACTCCATTTTGTAATGCTGTATCAAGATCAGCAATACCTGCACCAGCCCAGTATCTACGCAGGTATGTTTCATAATTTGAAGTATTGCCGCTCCATTTTAATAATGTATCCTGATACTGGCGTGTTTTAAATAAAGGATAAATAGTTGGCTGAATAAAACTGATGCTTCCTGATTTTGGTTCAGCATCGCCCCAGCTTTCTAAATAATGACTGGATGGAACAATATAATTACAGAGCTCAGTTGTTTCATCCATTCTGTCACTGAAAGAAACAGTGAGTTTAACTTTTTTCAACGCCGCTTTAAATTTCTCAGCATTACTGTAGTTGTAAGCAGGGTTTGCACCATTTATTAATAATGCTCCTACTTTTCCTTCTTCCATCAACTGTATTAAATCAGAAAAATCCCTGTTAACACCTGCACGGCTAAGATTTTTTACAGACCAATCAATTGTATTGCCATAAGCACCAATTGCATTGTTGATGGCATTTACTACAATCTGAATATTGGTATCGTTACTTCCGCAAACAACAACAGAAGATCCGCTGTTTGCTTTTAATTCGGCAGCAACTTTTGCAATTCCTTTTTTTACATTCTCGTCAACTGCAGGTGCAGGTACAGTACCATCCAATGCAGCTAATAATGCCAATGCAACTGCGCCTGTTTCAGAATTACGATGTGTAAATCTTTCATCAGCATTAGCACCAGTAGTGCTTAAATAACTTTCGAACTGGTAATGCTTGCTCATTGATGGATTCTTCTCATCAATCTTTCTGCCTGTAGCATACTGGCGTGCATTCTCAACTATATTTCCCCATGAGCCTAAGAAATCGGCGCCAAGGCTTACGATAGTTTTTGCTTTTTCAAAATGATAAGTAGGTAATCCTTTTGTTCCAAAGCTTGCTTCGTTGGCTAATAACATGGCGCTGCAGTTATCAGCATCATATTCCACGATTTTACTTCCGGGATACTTAGCCAAAAATTCATTGATCACCATTTTTGAAGACGGTGAAACAATAGTGCTGGTTAAAAACACAACAGGCAAACCAGCTAAATTATTCAGTGCATCACCAATTGATTTATCCAGTTGTTCAAATGTGGGAACCTCTTCAAATTTACCAGCTACATTATGTTTTGGAAAACGAACGCGGTTGGTATCATATAAATCTAAAACTGAAGCCTGTGCCCTTGCACTTGATCCACCTCCTGTATATTCACATAAAGTATTTCCATCAATCTTAATAGGACGGCCATCACGAACTTTTGCAACAACAGGAACCACATCGCCATCCTGTACGTAAGTAGTTGCATAATATTTTGCTTCGCCAGAAACCAGGTTCTCTGGTTTAATAGCATATGGAATTGCTTTTTTAACCGGCACACGGCAACTTGCTGCAATAGTAGCTGCTGCTGTGCTAAAGCCCAGGTATTTTAAAAAATCGCGGCGTGGAGCTTTT
>Ga0193738_1001263_pt1 | contig 10409 bp, 9 predicted proteins | sample L2a1metaG_FD_144927 | JGI IMG/M metagenome (GOLD analysis project Ga0193738, IMG submission 144927) | Soil microbial communities from a riparian zone of the East river system, Colorado, United States - L2a1 | ecosystem: Environmental > Terrestrial > Soil > Riparian zone | place: USA: East River...
GTATCGTGCGGTAATAAACTCACCTACATTATCAGTGCTTCCATCATCAACAAGTAGCAACTCCAAATCCGTGTATGATTGATTTAAAACAGAATCAATAACCGGTTTTATAAGATGTTTTCGATTGTAAATGGGTACTATAACTGAAAAGAAAACTCGCATTATTCCTTTTGCAAAAACTATTCAATTCTTTCTTACTGGGTGGAGGCTTGTTCCGTTTTTAAATTTTCAGCCAAAATTGAGTGATTAATAAATAATTCCTTATTCGATGGGAAAAAGATATTAAAAAATAATCCAAATAGATTTATCGGGAATATGGTCACTGGCGACAAAATAAATTTCAAGGTAATTGATTTGGGTAGTACCGAATGATACACATACGCAGAAAAAAGTTGAACTACTGACAAAAAATATCCCGGCGCTTTCTCATGAGCAATAATGTTATAGCTACATTTTTTCATTATATGCTTAATGCCTGCTGAAGTATATCTACCAAAATCATTAGGCATTTCATGCTCTCTCCATACAAAAGGCATGGTAATTAACAATAGTCCTCCCGGCTTATGTACACGATTAATATCATTGAGGATCTCTTCTAAATTAAAAACATGTTCAAAAACTTCTGAGGCATAAATGCTGTCAAATGAATTTTCACTAAAAGGTAATTTATCACCATTATAAAAAACATCTACTTTATGTTTCGGAATGTTGTGGCCTTCGTTTACTTCCAGGTCAATTCCAATGTAACTATCAACGGTAAACAAATGTTCATACGGCTTAGAACCGCACCCAAAATCAAGTAGTTTGCCTTTAAACCTGGCGCTATGTTTTTTTATTCCGGTATAAATAGCTTTTCTATTGAAATAATATGGATTGAAAAATAATGCAAACAGACCCGGTTCGAACTGTTCTTTACGATTCTTTTCTTTAAGCCAGGCGATAAAACTCATACTAAAATTATGTTCATTGTTTAATTAATCGAAAATGCAAAAAAAATATAATGGTTGACTCCAACGCAGAAAAATTTTGTGTGATCAGAAAATTCCTTTTCTAAACATCCGCTTAATTCTTCGTATAGACTTTATTACAAATCCCGGGAATTTCAACTTTACTATAACTGCTTCAAGTCTTATGTCCTCTTTTAACCAATCTTCAGGAAAATTCTCAAGCATCAGTTTCAATAACTTTTTTGCCTCATCTACATGATAAGTCCAGTATAAATCCTTCAAAACATGTCCAAGATGAAAATACAATGCTTTTTGCCGATTGACGGACATAACAATTTGTTCATTAATTTGAAAAGAAAAATTGTTCACATAACCTAATTCATCCCCATACAAACCTGTGTTTTTAAGAAAATCCAGCTCTTTGTTCCAGGAAAGATTTTTACAAAGACATACAAATGACCTTTTCCAATCGCCAATAAATTTATTGCTCTCCAATATGGTTTTACTCTGGTCATGTAATCGATATTTTGCAAAAACATCCTTCACCGGATAAAAATCACAAAGCAGGGCAAGACGCATGAATAAATCATTATCCATCCCGTAATGCAGATTATTGTCCAGGTAACCGGCACGGTCAAGCCATGCCTTTTTAAAAAATGCAGATGGCTGCGAAAAAACCATCCCGCTGAGATAGCTTTCCCGGCTGGGAATCAAATAAGTAAATCGTTCTTCTATTTGTCTTTTTTCATTGAAAAGCAGAACACCTCCATGTATTAAACCTGTGGTCTCAGGTAAATCCGTAAAATATTCTGCTACTTTGTGAAGTGAGCCGGGCGTCAATAAATCATCGCTATTGATCCATGCAACTATTTCTCCGGTTGCCTTTTTAAATCCTTTATTTATAGCATCACTTTGACCATTATCCTTTTCACTGATCCAATAGCTGATCCACGGTTCGTATTTCTTAATAATTTCAACTGAATTGTCCTTACTGCCACCATCTATTACGATCAGCTCAAGATCATGATAGTTTTGGAGTAAAATGGATCGTAAAGTTTCTTCAAGAAATATACCCTGGTTATAGCTTGGTGTAACAATTGAGATCCTTGGCCAATGTTCTTTAGAATCATCTAAATCGAAAATAGTTTCCTGATCCCATGGCCAACCCTTTTTATTTTCAGAATTTGGGGGTAAAAGTGCTGATAATCCCATTTAAAACGAAATACATAGATTTAATAATTAAATAAACTCAGAATTAGAGTGGGCTAAAGTTTACATGCATTATAAAAGGATTAAAGTGTTATGCCTTTATTCATATAGCCAGGAACTGATAACTTAAAATTTTTAAGAATTGTGGGAGCAATTTCGGTAGTTGAAACACTTGCAACATCATTACCATTGAGTCCTTTTGCAGGTGCATAAATAATAAATGAACCTTGTGGAATATGATAAGCTGTGGCCCCACACCTGTCCTGGATCTTTACATTATCCATCCCTGAATGTTCAAGGGGGATCATTTCTCCCATTAATTCAATTTTTATTTTGCTTTCGTCCAAATTCGGTAAACCAATATCAAGGCTATAAAACCCTTCCGCTTTTTGACGTGAATGGACCGGCTGATCATTAATGCGGAAAGTTGCCAGTTTATCTTCAAATTCTTTTCTTTTATCTACATGTATTTGCACGTTGAACTGAGGAACCATTGATGGTTTTAATTCATAAAAGGCTGTGCCCAGGTCAAAATTATCCATGAACTTTTTTCCATTGGTCACAAATAAGTCTGTGTAAATTTCTTTTGCTTCCACCGCTTGCTGCCCCATGCTTGAAAGTATCCATAAAGAATACTCCGGATTTTTATCTATGAATTTTACAAGCCTGCCGATCATTTCGTCAGCTTTTTTCATGGTGTAAACAATTTCACCATTATATGTTTCGATCCACTCTCTGCCAAGTTTTAAACTTTCGTAATCGTCGGGAAATGCGGCAGCCCAGTAACGATGTTGTGATGATGCTACATGGTTTGTAAAGAATGTAACAAAGTCAGGCTTTTTTGATTCAAGTTGTTTATAAAATATATCAAAGCCAATGATCGATTGGTATGTTCTTCTTCTCACCACTTTCCACTTGTTTATTCTCTCGTCTACTAACTGGGTAGCAATATCAGTTGCCGTTTTAAATTTCAAACCCATGTCTGGCAGCCTCATTAAAAAATTAATTGCTTCTTTGCCTGGAATTTTATTGCTAACGACACGGCTGCTATCCCTTGCCATTGCCAGGTTGAATTTCTGAAATGTTTCCAGTTTTTTCGGGAAACACTCACTGCCAGCGGCAAAAGTATCCGGTACATAAAACGAAAAGTTCTCAGGGCTGCCGGGCATTGGGTATGTATGCAATGATCCGAATAAGCCCACCTTTACGCCATTTTTTGCAAGAGTGTTCCAGATAGCCGGGTATTGTTTTTCCTGTTCATTCAGATCCTGTCCAAAATCTGAAATAAAATGTCTTTCATTGGTAATACCGCGGTGGACTGTAGGCCAGGTGATCCAGGGAGAAAGGTGACCCTGATCCTCAGCATAAGTCTCATATTTCCTGCCTTTTGATACTACCTTAGCTAAATTGGATTCAGGGTAAAGTTTGCAAAAGTGGTGGATGACCTTGTAAGGAACTTCATTGAGTTCGAAGAGGATGACTTTCATTAGTTTGGATTTTTACGCAAAATTTTAAAAAAGCAGTTTTTTGCGAGTTCGGATCAGCCCTTAAAACGAAAAAAATAGTAGTAAAGTATCTTAGAAGGCTATACTAATTTCCCTTTTGGTAAGCCATTTTCACCACTTGACTATTAAATTACCAGTGGACGTTCCCGAGACCTCCTGGAGGGGCCGAAGGTACTAGTTCAGCAGATTTGTTTTAAACTCTTGAGCAAATTTTTTACGATCCAGGTTATAATCGTAATTAATATGCTGACTCGAGAAACTTCTCATTTCAAGGATTTTCTCGGCAAGTTCCTTGCCGTCATTGCGGGCAAACATCAGGTGAGGATATGCTACTAGTTGCTCCTTATGAACATCAAGATCAGATGCAATGATATGCTGGTTCAATGCTTTAGTGTCTTCAACAACGGTGCTCCAACCCTCAAATAATGATGGTTGAATAACTGAAATTGCATGTTTCATTAAATTCAATTGATCAGCACGGTCGATAAAGCCCAGGAACTTAATGCTTGCGTCAAGGCCAAGATTGGCAACTTTTTTTTTCAAATTCTTTGCATAATCAGGATTTCTGTAATCTTCTTCTTTGCCGGTAAAAGCAATAGTAATATCAAGCTGATTATTATCGAGCAGCATTTTAGCAGCATCAATGATAACGTCATGATTTTTATGTGCCCAAAACTGGTTAGGAGCCATAAAATAATTTCCCCTGATTCCATATTTTTTCTTCAACTCATCAATTGAACTATTTCCAAGTGGCGGATGAGTAACAGCGAATTTTATCACAAACGTTGTGCAGTTCTGCTGCGGATAGAATTTCTTAAAATCTTTCAGTACATCATGGCTACTGAAAATTACTTTCTCACCTGATTTGGCGATCAGCTTATGGCCCCTTATTCTTTCCTTCACCTCATAGGGAGAAAAAAAATTAGGGTAATAAAGCTCCTGAAAGTCCGGTATCCAGAATATTCTTTTTTGACCCTGTTGGCTTTTTAGGCTCGCTGGAGACGGAAAAAAGTATTCGACTTTCGAAAGAGGTATATCTAATGAAAGTTTTGAGTTCACAGTTATCCCTGTCATAGAACTTATCTTCCTTATTACCTTTTGTACTAATGAATTCTTCTTTGCAGGAAATTCAAAAATCTTCTTTGACAAATAAGGATAGCCGATCGCTTCTATCCGTGAATATTCTTTTTGTGTGGAACAAAGAACAGTGATATAAGGCTTTTCGTCATCTGGTAATAAAAGCAAAGCAGAAATTAGATTTTCGATATAATAAGTACCGCCGATCCATCCTTCCGTGTTTCGGTAAAAAACGCCCATGTTGGAATTTCTCATTAAAGTAAATGATTTTAGTTTTGGCTTAGGGTAAAGTCTAAAGCATATTTTAATCCATCAGCAACAGAATATCCAGGTTGCCATCCTGTTTTGCTTCTTAGCTTTTCAATTGAAGCCTGTTGCTTTTTTCTATCCACCTTTCTCATTTTCCCTTCATTTTGTTTGATAATAAAGGGTGTGCCGTAGATGGTACCTAACATGGAAGCAATATCTTTCACATTAAACTCATCTTCTCTACCAACATTGAAAATCTCAAAATCCTTTTCCGTACCCAGCTCGCCGATGCTTAAAATTCCTTTTGACGTGTCTCTCACATCAATGTAACTTCTTTTTGGTTCAAGGTTTCCTAACTCAATTGTTTCCTTACCATTCTTTAACTGACTGATAATATCCGGGACAAGGTGATCATTTGTTTCCCGGCCACCGATCGTATTAAATATCCTGGCAACATATGCTTTCTTATTATTTTTATTAGACCAGAGCCGCAGCAAGTACTCACAAGTCAATTTAGATACACTGTAAATATCATAAGGAACAGTCGGGGTTGAATCTTCAAGTAAGAGCGTATCGACAATTTCATAAACAGCGCCGCTGGATGCAAGTACGATCTTTTTTAGCCCATCCATCTTACCCGCTGCATCTAAAATATTTTGTGTGCCTTCAATATTTATTGATAAAGCTTCTGTTGGTTTTTGCTCACAGGTCGGAATATGATGCAGCGCCGCCAGGTGATAAATTACTTCCGGTTGAAAAGATTGAATGATCTCATTGACTCTTTGTTGATCCCTGATATCGGCTTCATATAATTCAAGACCTCCATTCTTTGGCAGGAATTCCTTTTTTCCATAGGAAAAGTTATCAATAACACAAACCTTGCATTTTTTTTCTATAAGAAGATCACACAGGTGTGATCCAATAAATCCTGCTCCACCTGTAACTAGTATTTTTTTCATAATGGTTGAAAAATTATTCTGGATTTTTAATATATCTAATACAACAAATACATCGGCTATGTGCTGCGCCATCAGTTCCCTTTCCCAACCCTGTATGTGGATTATAAGAAACTGCATCATCACAATCCTTTTGATTACTTATGATCCAGCCGTCCGGTAAATATTTAAAAAAGGTCAATTCAGATTTTGCATTTACACTCAGCCTATCTGTCATTCGCTGCAACATTTCTCTGTCAAACTGCTGGAAAAAACCATGATTTTCAAACTTGCCATAGGGAAAAGTCAATAAGAGAATTCCTCCTGATTTTACAACACGAACCAATTCAGTAATTACTTTGAGGTACTCGTAGCTTTTATTTTGATTTGATTCATGGGCCAGGTCATAACCATACATAGAGTTATCCATGTCAATATGCTCCAATGTAGATTGACAAACTACTTCATCAAAAAAATCATTTCTGAATGGAAGCAATCTCAGGTCTCCATAAACATACGAAACCCTTTTTTCATTGAAGTTTGGCGTTTCAGGATAAAAAGTATAAATGGTCAGGTCTTTCTGTTTAATAACCGGCTGCTCTAATAAATAATGAAAATTAAAAGTTGATCCGGCATCAAGCATAACAGAAGACCGGTTTGATAGATTGCTAAATATCCATGGATACTCAACCGATCTGTCATCAATCCCTTTTGCAAAGCCTTTTGGAAGTGAATTGATCTTTACTTCATCCAGCAGCTTTGAATTGGAAATAGACTCTTTTATAAATTGCTCTTTATATTCATGGTATCCATTGGACCAAGGTATAGAGCCAGCATTTAAATATTTTTTTATCCTGGCCTTCCTGGTCCATTCAGCAGGTATTATTATGCTTTTTGCTTTTCGTACAGCTCTTACCATTAAATTTTTTTTAGCCATCTAAATTGCTGTTTATAAAATTTGATAGGTTTCAGCGAGTTAGTTCTTTACCCATTCTGAACAAACAAATACATGTTGATTTGCCGGTAGATAGTGAGTAAATTTTCCCTGGAATGAAATTTTATCCAGTTGCCTGACGAGTGGGATCAAAATTCCAGAAAACAGAAAGCCTGGTTTTTCAATTCTCCATGCGGCAAGAACTTCCGCTATTTCTAATTCGCTTCGATTTACAATATACTTTTTTTGAAGTGTACATAGTGGTTTCATGTATTCATCTAATTCCTTTTCATAAAAAGGTACTTCCTTGGGTGAAATATACCAGCCTTTCTCTTGGGCGTCATTAAATATTTTCTCGATCTTTTTATTTAGCTCAACATCTTCCTGACCACTCTTTTTCGCCTTGTTAATCGCAAACATTTTCACTTCATGAATTACTTTATTAATAGCCCTGTCAAAAAAGCTGGCCTTTCCGGGCTGTTTATCTAAAAAGACAGGTTCATACATGAAAACTCGTGTTCCTTTTTTTATCTCAGAAAATTGTTTAAAAAAGACTTGAAGTTCCTTCGCTGAAAGGTGATGCAATAAAGCATGTATAACGACACCATCAACATCCTTTTCAAATGCTGATGCGTCAGCTACTTCATAAACGCAAAACTCTTCTTTTCCCTGCAATACAGCCATCTCCTTTGCCAAAGCAATTTGAGCGTCTGAAAAATCCGTCCCAATAATATTAAAATCCTTATCCGCCACTAACCTACATACCCATCCGCTACCGCAACCGATCTCAAGTATTTTTAAAGGTCTTTTATTCGTACTATCAAGGAAAAATCTTTTCATTTTTTCTAAATAGGGAACTCTTACTAACTTTTGTAATCTAAAACTTTGAGCCCATATTTTTTCTATAGTTACTGCATTTGCATTCCACCATTCTTTTTCCAATTCATCTATCTCTTTAGTGGATTCAACTATGCGTTCAGTTCTCATATCTTTACTTTAAAATTATTAATGCAAATCGGCTTGTTCAAACCTTAAATAGGTTTTTTAATTTTCGAAACCGTCTTTGCCATGTGCCCTCCCCTTTAATGAAAGTTTTAAATAAGTATCGGTCCGCTTGATGCTGAATATTCCTTGATGTTGGATGAACCATCCTGGAAATAGAACTTACTGTTTTATTAGCGGCTGGACTATCGGCATTTACAGTGTGAGTTGCATTATTCCCAAATCCTATATTGGATATAAGATTAGTATTAGGTATCACAGCTATTCCTCGTTTTTGCCACATATTGAAGATAAATTGAAAATCCCAGGTATCGTATCTGCCATTATGAAAATCATGGTATACTTTTCTCCAGTAGTCCTTTTCATCTTCATGCGAAAATTGTTGATCGAGCAAGACATCAAAGTGTTTTGAATCAATTGAGCTTAATGAAAAATCATATCCGTCCCATGCCCTTTTCCATGAAGCATAACCCCAACTACTAGGGTATTTTGAAAAGTAATAAGTACCATCCCCTCTTATCCTTGAGTTCTGAAAATTATCCCCACTTATTAAAAAGACCTTGCTATCATTTCTATAATAATCGAGGAGCGTTTTACAATAATTAAAAAAGCTAGGATCAGGCAGCGTATCATCTTCCACTACTATTCCCTCACCAATGGTATTGAAAAACCAAAGCATGGCACTACTCTCCGCCCTTCCGCAACCAAGATTAACTTCAGAGAATTTGGTTTGAACCTCGCAATCCCAATCAATGCCGTTCAATATTAGATTTCGTACAGCTTCGCATTTTTCTTTTTCACCTTCTTTTGAAGCCCGGGGCCCATCGGCAGCGACAAATAATTTTGCCGGTCTTATTTCACGTATTCTTTGAAAAACTTTTTCAGTAGTATCAGGCCTGTTAAACACAATGAACAATACCGGTACGTCGAAAGTATTAGTCATAAAAAAAATTATAAGTGGGAATCATTTATTTAAATAATTCCTCAATGATGTAGATATTTTTTTCAATAAAGAGAAGCACCAAAACCTGGTATATGCAAAATATATTTTACTCCCCAACTTTGCGTGGTATTCCTTTTTTAGCAGCTTTCTCTGTTTCCTGTCAATATTATGCCTGTATAAAAGGTATTGCCTATAGCTATCTGACAATGTTTTCCTTTTTACTTCTTCGTTTATCAGTCCAATCGAAGAAAATTCATCGACCAGCTCCAGCTTTTCATAGTGCCAGGCACCTGAAACAATGGCTTTGCTTTGCACATCCAACGGATGTTTCCTGAAATAATTTAATTTTTTTCCTGAAACAAGCGCATTGCCCTTTAATGATAGTTCACACCAGAATACAAAATCACCAATATGCCTGTATTTCAAAAAATATTTTTCAATTTCATCATAAGCCTTTCGCCTGAAGATCGTCATGCTGGCATTGGGAATTAAATTAGTAGTCCAATGCTTTCCAAAAAAAACCTTTCCTTCCAATTTATCAGTTAACTTATCACTATTTGTTTGCCACAATATTGATCCGTCATGGCTTACGACAATAGATTGACAACTGGAAATGACAGTTGATCCCTCTGTGTATTCCAATACAGTTTCTAAAAACGTTTTTTCACACCAATCATCACTTTCAGCGATCCATATCCATTCTCCCCGGGCCATTTCAATGCCTTTCTTCCATTGTAAAAAAGTAGAACCACTATTTTCCGTGTTAACTACTATTGCAGAGATCTTTGGATGATGGCGATATTCTTCGATCACCCGGACACTGTTATCCGTTGAGCAATCATCAAGAATGATAATTTCAAAATCCTGGCAGGTCTGGTTTAGTACGCTCTCAATTCTTTGCTTAAGAAAGTGGGAATGATTATAGTTTGGAATAATGACTGAAACGTTGGTTGTAGTATTCACAGGATGTTCTATTTAGATTTCGGAAAGCCTCTGCGCATCCTGCTTAAAAATACTCTCACCTTTCTTTTTATAATTCCCCTATTAAACAATATCCTGTCCTCCTTTGTAAAAAACTCTTCTACAAAACTTTTAATTAAAAAGCGATTAGTATTATTTTTAAAATAAAACTCCCGCATTGTATGGAATACAAACTTCTTATTTAACGCAGGATCAGAAAAGTGATCAAAAAAAAATGTTTGTACAGCAGAGGGTGTGCCCATTATCTTAGATGTATTTAACCACCAAAAAAACCAGGATTCATAATTATAAGATTGATTTCCTAATACCGCATTTACCAATGGTAATTTGGTTAAATAAATTAGCCTTCCTTCTAAATAAATGTTGCCTAAAAATGGCATTTGAGGATAACCATTGACAATATTATTATATCCCGGTATTAAAAAAAAAGATTGAAATTTCCCTGTCCGGAAAATATTGCACGGTAAAAAGCTTCCCGCCTTGAAATAATGATAGCCTCCACTGATTAAATTTTCAGGAGTCATTTTTGTGCCGCCATACTTCCAATCTATTTCATCGTGAGCTCCCACATGAACTAAATCAACCTCCCCTTGTTCCAAAATTTCCAATAAATCATCTACTTCAGCT
>Ga0193738_1001264_pt1 | contig 10406 bp, 6 predicted proteins | sample L2a1metaG_FD_144927 | JGI IMG/M metagenome (GOLD analysis project Ga0193738, IMG submission 144927) | Soil microbial communities from a riparian zone of the East river system, Colorado, United States - L2a1 | ecosystem: Environmental > Terrestrial > Soil > Riparian zone | place: USA: East River...
GTCACGACCCACCGCGCCCGGCGCCGGGCACCACGCCCACGCCAGCGGACAGCGTGCCGGGCGTCCAGAACGCGCCAACTACGCCGCCGGCGGCCACGGGGGCGTCCGCGCTCGAGCCACGCGTGACCCAGGACGCGGCATCGCCCGGATCGTCCGCCCCAATCCCAGAGATGGCCCAGGTTGAGCGTGCCGCGGTGCCTTCCGCCGTGACGCCGCCCCCCATCGCCAGCGCGACTCCCGGTGGGAAGGACGAGCACCGGCCGTCGCGGAACGACGGTGCGCCCGGTCCGGCCATGGCCCCGTCGCGCGGGAACGGCCACGCGAACGGCGGAGGTCCGGGTCCGGCGAACGGCCAGGATCGATCGATCGGTTGCACGGCTCCCCAGCTTCGACGCTTCATCAAGAGCCGGCCCTACGTCCCGATGCACGAGCTGCGCCGTCGCTTCGCCATCGACGGCGGGGACGACGAGGTGACCCAGGTCTCGATCAACCAGGGTCACGTGTACGTCGGCCTGCCCTCGCGCGAAGGGTCGCTCCTCGGCGAGCTGCTGCGGGGCGGTGAGATCGGTTACGAGCTGTCGCTCGATCCGCGCACGCCGGTGGTCGTCGGCGTCTACCCGATGCGTCCCGTTCCACGCTCCTGACCCATCTGGTGCATCCACGCACCATCGTCCGCGCGCGGACTTGACAAGGCTGCGAACACATCTCACGCTCGGTTGGTCGGTACTTTCGTCCTGGGCCTGGGGGCTCTGGCCCACGGAAGCCCCGATGCACCGTCACCAATAGGGGACCCCGCGGGCTTCGCGGGGTTCTTGCTGCTCCGTGGACCGAGAGGGGTATCCGTGTACCGTCGCGCAAATTTCAGCCGTTCGCTCGCGCTGGCCACCAGCCTGACGACGATCCTCATGTTGGCGGGGCCCGCCGCCTCCGCGTTGGCCGGCAACACCCGGTTGGTTACCGTCGGGTCAGCCGCCGATGGTCAGCTCCCCAGCGTCACCGTATCGGCGGGTGAGTCGGTCATCTTCCCGCTCACGGTCAAGAACACCGGACGACAGACGCTCAACAACGTGGGCGTGGTTGTCGGGCAGGACGGCCTGCCGGGCGTCGATGAGCGGAATCCACAGACGGCCGTGGTGCCGCAGGCACCGATCGATCTGCCGGCCTTCGTCTCGGTCACGGACAGTGACACCGGTGGCGGCGTCTGTACCAGTGGCGCGACCCTACGCTGCACGATCGGCACCCTGGGCGCCCGTCAATCCTTCGTGATCACGGTCACGATCAACTCCACGCGTGACGCCGCAGCCGCGGTTATCCCGACCAAGGCTGTCGTCACCGTGGCCGAGATCGGCAACGACCACGGCGCAAACTCGGATACGTTCGCGGCGGAGGGGTCGCTGGACCTGCTCGCGTTCTCGTGCGACAGCATCTCGGCGTACCGGACGCACAGCCAGTCGAAGATCGTGTCGACGTGCGCGGTGACCGATCAGCTCGAGACGAGCGGGCAATCCGCGAGCATCACGCTGCCGGCGGGCCGTAACGCCATCGCCCTGAATGACGCCCTCGCCCAGACCTGTCCGGTCGAGCTCGCGACGTGCTACAGCCATGCGGCCGTCGAGGCGAACATCGAGGGCGACTCGACCAGCGACACCGTCATCTGGATCCTCGACGTGAAACTCGCGGCGGGCACGAACGTGAATGTGCTCAAGGTCGTCGTCTACCACGAGGACGACCTCGGTGAGGTGACCCTCATCCCGCTCACCAACAAGAACGCCTGCAAGACCGAGACCCAGAAGGACTGTGGCGTCGCCGAGATCATCGTGGTCGACGGGGTCGAGATCTTGCGCGTCACCTTCCAGACGGCCGGGAACGGAAAGGCCCGCTGGTAGGACTCGGACTCAGCGGTCTGGATCCAGCGAGCGGTCGATCGCCTCGAGCGATCGCCTGGCGCTGCCGGCCGAGGTGACATTGCCCTTGCGCTCGTAGCGCTGCAGCGCGAGGTCCCATTGCTCCCGCGCCTCGGCCGGTCGGCCGAGGCGCTGCAGCACCGACCCGACGTCGGCGTGGACCTCGCCCTGGAAGTCGATGTCGGCCGTGGTATCCGCAAGCTCGATCGCATCGGTTGCGGCGGTGGTGGCGGCGTCGGCAAGACCCAAGCGGGCGTCGAGCTTCGCCCGCACGATCCGCGCGAGCACCTGTGAGATCACGTCGTCCTGGTCGGCGAGATCGAGGGTCAACGTGACGTACGCCTCGGCCTCCTTCGTCTTGCCCTGGATCTCGAGGGCATTGGCAAGGAGACCCGCGACTGTGGACCGAAAGTAGCGCTCCCCGAGCTTGGCCAGTTCCGCATCGTCGGCTCGAAGCAGTGCCTCGGCGGCCGCGATATCGCCGCCCAGCATCTCGATCCGCGACCCCTCGATCGACGTAGAAGCCGAAATGACACTTCGCCCGAGCTCGGTGTGGATGGCTTTCGCCCGCCGATGACGCTCGCGCGCGACGTCGAGGTCGCCGAGCATCGCGTCCGCGATCGCCATCGCCGCAAGGACGGTCGCCTCAGCCTTTCGGTCGCCGGCGACTTGATCGAGCAAGCGCTGGCATCGGTCGAGTACCTCGCGGACGGGCGTGGGGCCGTAGAGGGCCATCTGCGCGTAGGCTGCCGCGGCCCGAGAGACCAGTCGGGAGTCTCCCGCACGAAGCGCGCGCTCGGCGGTCTGCTCTGCAGCCGCAGCGGCGAGGTCGTACCTCCCGATGGTGGCGTGCATCGCGGTGATGATCGTGGTCCCGCGCGCGGCGCCGGCGTCGTCCCCATCGGCACCGAACACGGCGACGGCCGCCTCGGCGTCGGCGAGCGCGGCGGCCATCGCCCCCGGCGGCATCTGCTCGGAATACAGGTCGTGTGCGATTCGCGCCAACCGGGCGCGTGTCGCGAGTCGTCGATCGCCGATCGTCTCCGCTGCCGAATGCGCGGTATCGATGACCGTACCGGCCTCCTCGAACTCGCCGGCCTCGGAGAGCGCCTCGCCGAGCTCCGTTCGCGTGTCGATCCCGGCAGGATCCTCGGGCGGGAGCAGCACCCCGGCGCGGCGCAAGAGGCTGATCGCTGCCGGCAGGTCCCCCCGAGCGAAGGCCCGCCGCCCGGCCGCGCCAAGCTTGGTGGCGGCTCGCTCCGCGAGGTCTCGCCCAGCATCGTCGAGCGGCCCGAGTTCCGTCCGGTAGCGGTAAGCCTGCTCCAGGTGGAACCCGAGGATCTCATCGAATTCCTGCTCCCGACCGCGCTCGCGGTTGATGCGCTCCGCCCAGACGACGAACCGCTCATGGAGCTGCGCGCGGTTGCGTTTGAGCAGGCTGCCGTACGTGGCGTCGCGGATCAGCCCGTGACGAAAGCGATAGGTCTCCGCGTCCGGGTCGGTCGCCTCGAGGACCACGAACTGCTTGTCGCCGAGGGTGCCGAGGTGGCCGGGCACCGTAGTTCGGACCTGTTCGGGGACCATCTCCTCGACCGCCGGCTGTGGAAAGATCAGACCGATGACGGCGGCTGGCTCCACCACCGCCCGTTCCTCGCGCGACAGGTCGTCGAGTCGAGACGCTAGGAGTGCCTGGATCGTCGGCGGCACCGCGATCGCGGACATGTCCGCGGTCGGTTGCCAGCGCCCGTCGACGCGCCGCAACAGATCCTTGTCCACCAGCATCGACACCATCTGCTCGACGAACAGCGGGTTGCCGTCAGCAGCGTGGACGACCCGGGAGCGCGTCTGCTCGTCGAGCCCGGCGCCACCGAGCAGGTGGTCGACCATGCCGCCGGCGTCGGCCGCGGACAGCGGCTCGAGCAGGATGACCCGGCTGTCGGTGCGCTGACTCAAGTCGAACTGCTTCTCGACCAAGCTGTGGCGTGCCGTGCACAGCACGAGGATCGGGGCCACCCGCGACGCCGACACGAGCGTCTCGAGGAACTCGAGGAACGTCAACTCGGCCAGGTGGATATCGTCGACGACCATCACGACCGGTCGTTGGATCGCCAGCGTTTCGAGGAGTCGACGACCGCCCCAGAACAGCTCGGTGACCGAGAACTGGGCCGACGACAGGCCGATCACGGAGGCCACACGCTCGACGATCGCTTCGGCATCGGGGCCGGCCGGAGCGGCGATCGCTGCGATCCTGGCGAGCACTGCGTCCTGGGAATCCTCGTCCTCGATCCCGGCGGCGGCCCGCACGACCTCGGCCAAGGGCAGGAACGTGATCCCATCACCGTACGGCAGGCACCGGCCGGGAAGGATGGTCGCGCCCGGCGAGTGCGCCGCCGTGAACTCTTTCACGAGCCGGGACTTGCCGACGCCTGGCTCACCTACCACCGTAACGAGTCGGCAGATAGACGCATCCACGGCCTGCCGGTAGGCGCTCTCGAGCTCCGCCAACTCGGCGGCGCGTCCGACGAGCGGTGCTTCCTGCAGCGCGCCGCTGTCCACGTCGCGCAGGCGGACGACCCGGTATGCCGCCACTCGTTCCGACTTGCCCTTCAGTTCGAGCGGCTCGACATCCTCCACCTCGACATGGCGCCGAACGAGGTCGTACGTCGTCTCGCCAAGCAGGATCTCGTTCTCGGGCGCGGCCTGTTCGAGTCGGGCGGCGACATTCACCGTGTCGCCGGTGGCCAGTTGCTGGTTGGCACCTGGATCCATGTTCGCGACGACCTCGCCCGTGTTCACTCCTGTTCGATTGGCGAGCTCGACGCCGTATGCGAGCCGGAATTCCTCGTTGAGATCGGTCAGCTGCTGCTGCATCCCATACGCGGCACGCACGGCGCGCAACGCATCGTCCTCGTGGGCCTTCGGGATACCGAAGACGGCCATGATCGCGTCACCGATGTACTTCTCGATCGTGCCACCGTGGCGCTCGATCTCGGCCGCCATGACCGTGAAGTAGCGCTTCTTGATCTCACTCATCGCCTCCTGGTCGATCCGCTCGGTGAGGGCGGTCGAGCCCTTGAGGTCGACGAAGATGAAGGTCGCAGGCTTCCGGACCTCCTGGGCCGGCAGGGCAGCCACGAGCGGCGTACCGCAGAACCCGCACAACCGGAATCGGGCAGGGTTCTCCTCGCCACAGCTGGGACAGACCACGACCTCCATGCCCGCGGAGTCTAGCGACCGCGCGTCGGGTCACCGGCGCGCAAACGTCAGGATTCCTCGCTCGCATATGAACGAGGCAGCGCCCCGATGCTGGGCCGCGGCGTGCGCAGGTCGCGCAGGTCCTCCTGGTCGATGCCGGCCAGCCGCGGCAGGTCGGCCGACTCGGTCCGGAGGAGCCGCGAGGTCAAGGTCGAGAGCACGAGCTTCCTGATCTCTGGTTCGGTCATCGTGGCCCGGAGCGCTTCCGCCGGCACCTCCATCACCGTCAGGTCGGTATCGGCGACGACGTCCGCGGTCCTCGGACTGCCGGTCAGCGCCGCAATCTCCCCGAAGAAGTCGCCGGGTCCCATCGTGGCAAGGCCGCGATAGCCGCCTTCCTCCGGGATGCCGGCCGTGGCCTGGCCGTCCAGGATGAAGTACGACGAATCCGCCACGTCGCCATGTTCGACCACGCGCGTGCCGGCCGGCACGTCGCGGACCTTCGCGTCTCGAAGGAACGCGGCACGCTGCTCGTCGGACAGCCGCGAGAATGACGGGAGGCGCATCGCCATGCGGCCGAAGTCCGGAACGGTCGCGGGCCGGAAGGGGGTCCCGGCGAGGACCGGGGCCGCCTCGGACTCACGCAAGCGGGCACTGGCCGATCTCATCGACGCCAGCCCCAGGCCGGGCGCCACCAGCGTGATCCCGGCCGACACGAACAGGAGGACCGAGGCCAGAACGATGAGGAGCCGGATGTCAACCACGTCGGCCAAACCGGCGCCGGCCATGCCGAACAGGAAGACGATGTCGCGCATGACGTAGAACGCCGAGAACACGCGCCCGCGCATCTCGCGCGGGGTGTTGCGCTGGAGGAGGACGGACCGCGCCACCGATGACGGCGAGTTGAAGAACCCGCTGATCATCACGAGCACGATCGCCAGCGGGATCGACGTCGAGAGGCCATACAGGACGCCGGCCACGCCCATGCCGACCAGGCCGACAACGATCCACAGCGGCTCCGGCAGCCGGCTGGAAAACCGCGCCATGAAGAACGACCCCAGCACGAAGCCGACCGAGGTGAGCGCTTCCTGCAGGCCGTACTCGAACTCCGTGGCACGGAGCTCGCTGATCGAGAACGGGAGCAGGAGGACGTTCCATAACCCGAACGAGAAGAACATGAAGGCGCTGACCAGGAACAAGGAGCGCAGAATCGGTGTCCCGAACAGTGTCGCCAGACCGGACCGCAGGTTGGCAGCGATCACCGCGGCGCTCGCATCCTCCTCGGGCTTGGGCATCGGGTAGCGACCCATCAACGACACCAACCCCGCGCACACCACGAACGATGCGGCATCGATGACGAATGCCCAGGTCAGGTCAACCGTGCTCGCTAGCAGGCCGGCCGCGGCAAACCCGATGGCCGTCGAGCCGAACGAGGCGATTGACAGGAACGAGTTCGCGCCCGCCAGCTCCTCGTCGCTTGCCAACTCCGGGATCATGCTGTCGTGCGCGGGATCGAAGAACTGTTTCACGCCGGCGTTGAGAAACAACAGCACGTAGAGGCCCGGCAGGGCGACCGCCTCGATCCCGATGACGACCGCCAGGAGCGCAACGATCACGGCTTGGATGAGGCAGGTCGCCATCAGGATTCGCTTGCGGTCGTGGCGATCGACGAAGACGCCGGCCAGCAGACCGATGATGAGGCTCGGGATGGCCGTGACCATCAGGGTCAGGCCGACCGCCAGTGCCGACTCGGTGACGCGATAGACATAGATCCCGGCGGCCAGATCAGTCAGTGCCGAGCCCGCTGTCGAGATGAGCTGCGCCAGCCAGAGCAAGGAGAAGTCGCGACGCCGAAACACGGCGAACATCGACGGGGCAGGCGAGCTCGCAGCGGTCATCGAACCTCCAGCGGCGCCGACGATGGCGCCCTCCGTCAAACACGCCCCCAGGGCCCCGGCGGTGCGTGACGGCCGGTTCGGTGCGGAGTCTAATCGGGGCGGCGGGCGACCGTGACGCCCTCGCGCCGCAGCAGCGCTTCCTTGCGTGCCAGCTGGTGGTCGCGGTCGATCCAACCGTCGCCACCGTAGCCACCGATCGTGCCGTCCGCGGCGATGACTCGATGACACGGGATGACCAGCGAGATCGGGTTGCGCCCGAGCGCCCCACCCACCGCGCGTGAGGCGCGGGGCGTGCCGACCTGCCGGGCGATGGCCCCGTAGCTCGTCGTCTCCCCCCAGCCGATCGAGCGCACCGCGCCGAGCACGACCTGGTCGAAGCGTGGACGGTCGGCGAGGTCGACCGGGATGGCGCCGGCCTCGACGGGTTCGCCGTCGACGATCGCCTGGAGCAGGGGTCGGGATGCGGCCAGGAGGTCGGCCGCCGGCCCGTCGCTCGTGACTTCGACCGGGCCGAGGCGGCGGCGCAGGCCGTCGAGGATCTCGTCGTCGGTCGTCGCCCACCCGGCCGCGACCACACCTCGTTCCGTGGCAGCGACGACGTACGGACCCAGCGATCCGGGCAGCGTGACGATCGCGATCTCGGTGGGCGGCACGCGTCCAGTGTGCCAAGCCGCCGGCCTGGCTGCCAGTCCTGCCTGCTATACTCCCCAGGAGTATGACGACCGACGACACCGGCACGGCCGCCACCGAGATCCAGCTGCCGATCGAGGGCATGACCTGCGCCTCGTGCGTGAACCGCATCGAGCGATTCCTGCACCGCACGCAGGGCGTGGAGACGGCGACGGTCAACCTCGCCACCGAGATGGCTACCATCCGCTACCTACCGGACCTGGCCGGCCGCGACGAACTGGTCGACGCGGTCGAGGCGGCGGGGTACGACGTCCGCATCGTCCCCCCGGCGGGTCCGGCCACGGCGCCGATCTCGCTGCTCGAGGAGCTGTCCGCCGACGACCTGGAGCGCCAGCGCGAGGAGCGCTCGCTGCTGCGCCAGGCCATCGCCTCGATCGCCGTCGCGGTCGCGATCATGGTCGCGATGTTCGTCCCGCAGACGACCGTCCCGATGGAGACCATCAACTGGCTCGCGCTCGTGCCGGCGACCATCATCCAGGTCTGGGCTGGGCGGCGGTTCTACCGCGCGGCGTGGCGTGCCGCCCGCCACGGCACCGCCAACATGGACACGCTCGTCGCGATCGGTACGAGCGCGGCCTGGCTGTACAGCGTCGTCGTGACGGTCCTGCCCGAGGTCATCCACGAGGCGGGGCTGCATCCGGAGACCTATTTCGACTCGTCGACCATCATCATCGGCCTGGTCCTGCTCGGCCGCTGGCTGGAGCACCGCGCGCGGACCGGCACGACCGGCGCGATCCGACGGCTGGTCGCCCTGCAGGCCACGACCGCACGACGCCTCGTCGATGGCCGCGACGAGGACGTCGCCCTCGAGTCCGTCGTCGTCGGCGACCTGCTCCGCGTCCGCCCCGGCCAGAAGGTGCCGGTCGACGGGGTGGTCGTCGAGGGTGCCTCCGCGATCGATGCCAGCATGCTGACCGGCGAGCCGATCCCCGTCGAAGTCAGCGCGGGCGCCGAGGTCATCGGCGCCACGCTGAACAAGACCGGCACGTTCGTGATGCGGGCAACGAGGGTCGGGCGCGACACGGCGTTGGCCCGCATCGTGGACCTGGTGCAGCGCGCCCAGGGCAGCAAGGCACCGATCCAGCGCCTGGCCGATCGGGTCGCCGAGGCCTTCGTCCCGCTCGTCCTGGTCCTGGCGGCCGGCACGTTCCTCGTCTGGCTCCTGTTCGGGCCGGAGCCACGGCTCACGCTCGCGTTGACCGCGTTGATCGGCGTCGTCGTCATCGCCTGCCCGTGCGCGATGGGCCTGGCCACGCCGACCGCGATCATGGTCGGGACCGGGCGTGGCGCGGAGGCCGGCATCCTGATCCGCGGCGGCGAGGCGCTCGAGATCGCCCATCGCGTCGATGCCGTCGTGCTCGACAAGACCGGCACGCTGACGCTCGGGCGGCCGACCGTCGCGGACGTCGTCTCGGCGCCCGGCGTCGCTGCCCGCGACCTGCTCGACCTCGCGGGCGCGGTCGAGCGTGCCAGCGAGCACCCGCTCGGGGCGGCCATTATCGCCCGGGCCAACCGCGACGAGCTCGGGTTCGGGCGGGTCACCGATTTCGAGGCCGTCATCGGTGGCGGCGTGAGTGGGACCGTCGATACGCCGGGCGGGCCGCGTCACGTCGTGGTCGGCAACCGCCGGCTGCTCTTGGGTCGGGGCGTCGATCTCGGCCCGCTCGCCGAGGCGATCGAGACGGCCACGGCCGCGGGCCGGACGATCGCCATCGTCGCGATCGATGGCCGTGTTGCCGGCCTGTTCGCCATCAACGATCCGGTCAAGGCCGAATCGGCCACCGCGGTCCGCGAGCTGGTCGCGGCCGGCATCGAGATCTGGCTCGTGACGGGCGATGCCCGCGGCACGGCCGACGCCGTGGCCGCGCAGGTGGGGATCCCCGCGCACCAGGTCGTCGCCGAGGTGCTCCCCGCCGACAAGGTCGCGATCGTCGAACGCCTCCAGGCGCGCGGCCGGACCGTCGCCATGGTCGGGGACGGGATCAACGACGCGCCCGCCCTCGCCCGTGCCGACCTCGGCATCGCGATCGGCACCGGCGCGGACGTCGCGATCGAGGCGGCCGACGTGACGCTCATCGGGGGCGACCCGCGCGGGGTGCCCGCGGCCATCGGGCTGTCGCGGGCCACGATGACGGTCATCCGCCAGAACCTGTTCTGGGCGTTCGCTTACAACGTCGTGCTCATCCCGGTCGCCATGGGCGTGCTCTACCCGTTCTTCGGGATCACGCTGTCGCCGGCCCTGGCCGCGGGCGCGATGGCCCTGTCGTCCGTCTCCGTGGTGGCCAATTCGCTTCGGCTGCGAGGGTATGACGCACGACCAGAGGCCGCCCATCGAGTCGGCCGAACGGGCGCCCTCGGGCACCTGCGGGGAGCCTGGTTCCTCGGCGCGGTCGCCCTGGCAGCACTGGCCGTCGCCGGCGGAGTCATGGCCGCCGACCGGATCATCGAGGCGAACGCCGCGACGCTCGAAGTCCGCGCCCGGAGCGTGGCCTTCACGCCGGCCGATGTGCACGTTCGCGCCGGCGAGACCGTGGTGCTCGAATTCACGAACGACGACCCGATCTTCCACGACTGGGCGGTGACCGGCCTGGCGAACGTCGATGCCGGCGCCCGGCCCGGCCAGACCCAGCGCATCCGGTTCACGATCGACGAGCCCGGCACCTACCTCGTCGAGTGCACCGTGGAAGGCCACGCCGAAGCGGGGATGGTCGGCACGCTG
>Ga0193738_1001267_pt1 | contig 10401 bp, 6 predicted proteins | sample L2a1metaG_FD_144927 | JGI IMG/M metagenome (GOLD analysis project Ga0193738, IMG submission 144927) | Soil microbial communities from a riparian zone of the East river system, Colorado, United States - L2a1 | ecosystem: Environmental > Terrestrial > Soil > Riparian zone | place: USA: East River...
TAATACGGATGTGTTCATGTCATCTTCTTCTGATGGTGGAAGCACCTGGAATACGATTCGTGTAAATACTGATTTAACTACTTCGCATCAATTCATGCCGTGGCTGTGTATTGATCAAAGCACCGGTTTTATCTATATAGTTTATTATGACCGCAGCAATTACGCTGATCAGACCACTGACGTATACCTTTCCTGGTCAACAAACGGAGGTGCAAGTTTCAGCAGTACGAAAATAACAGCGTTGTCATTTTTTCCTCCCAACATGCATGGCGATTACATAGGCATTGCAGCTTACAATATTCTCAAGCAGAATTATCCGAACCCGTTTTCAGAAAAAACATTTACAGATTTTTTTATTCCCAAATCCGGAACAGTCAGTTTGGCCCTGTACGATGTTATGGGAAATATCGTATTCAGGATACTTGACAACAAACACAGCAATGCCGGATGGCAACATATTGAAATTGATGCCCGTGAAACAAACTTGTCTTCCGGAATTTTTTATCTCAAGCTTGAAGCAGGAAATTTTACAGCAACGAATAAGATAATTGTTGCGAAGTAAAAAACGAACCACTTCGAATCCAACTGACTACACCGATGCAGGCAATGAAGTTGTCGATTGCAGCGTAAAATAAACTGAGCAACTACATTACCCCGTGCCTTTGCAAGCGATTTGCAAATTCTCTGTATTTTTGCGAAAAAAATTACTCAAATGAAAATACAATTACAACTTGTCTGTCTTTTCTCTGCCATATCAGTTTCAGTTTGCTCCTATGCTCAACCGCTCAACGGGAACTACACGCTCAACTCAGCAGTGGCAACCGGTGGAACCAATTATCAAACTTTCGCCGATCTCGCAGGAGACCTCACAGCAGACGGTGTTTCAGGGAATGTTATCGTTACAATCACACCTGGATCAGGTCCTTACAATGAGCAGATCACCTTCATGAATCCTCCGGGTATAGGTCCCAATGCAACGGTGACTATTGAAGGGAATGGCGAAACAATGACAGCTACCACAAATACAAACGACAGGCACGTACTTCGTCTTACTGACGTGCAGTATTTCACCATCAACAACCTCAAAATAGTTCGCGACACTGCATCTACCAGTGGCTTTTATGGGATACATATTTTCAATTCGGGACATCATATCACGATCAGCAATTGCTCTGTCGACATGAACGGCACGAACAGCACGCTTGTGGGAGCTTACATTGCCTCAGGCTCATGGACCAGCATTCTTGACAGCGGAGAGTTTCATTTCATAAATTTTATAAATGATACTGCATCAGGTGGAGGCTATGGCGTTTCAGTATTTGGAAAAGCTTCAAGCCTGGCAAGCGACATTGTAATTTCCGGCAATACATTTTATGACTTCCATTCAAATGGTGTTTACCTCAGAGAAACAGACGGGGCAATCATCAGCAATAATTATTTTAACAAGCGAAATGCCAGTGTAACAAGTTGTAATGCCATCCAGCTTGCCCAGGCTGAGAACATCAATGGGAATATTTTCAACAACTACATTACGATGTGGCAAACCTCAAACGGAACAATGAATTTCAGAGGCATTTATCTTTTCAACGGAACAGGACATAAGGTTTACAACAATGTGATCACTGACATCAGGTTACTTTCGGGCGACTTTACAGGTATAGAGGTCCGGTCACCGGGAACTGCTCCTGAAATTTATTTTAATACCATCTCTCTTGAGAATTCAGGAATCACTTCCGGAAACCTTTTCGGTATCGCAGAAGAACTTTCGAATACAAATTCCATTTTACGAAACAACGTGATCAGCATTACGCAGCCGACAACTGCTGAAAAGGTGGGACTGGTGCTAGGTGCAACATCTGTAGTAACTACAGCGATAAACAGCGACAACAATTTAATCTGGGCTCCGAACGGAAATGTGGCAATGAAAAACGCCCTCACTCCGGTATACTATACATTGTTGTCCAACTGGCAGTCGGCAAGCATGCAGGACTCTAATTCATTCATGGCAGATCCGCAGTTTTTAACTGATACAATGCCAGTTCCAACGAACATGAATGCCGATAACCTCGGAGTTGCAATTCCAGGAATTACTACTGACTATACCGGAACCCTCCGAGCAGCCATACCTGACATGGGCGCTTATGAATTTCCATTTACCAGCGGAATCGCTGAAGAAGTAAATTCAGACATCATCGTATATCCAAACCCATTTTCCGGTGAGCTGAAATTTAAAATTCAAAACAGTGACGCAACTGAGGTAATTCTATATAATGCTGTTTCAGGAAAGGTGATTACGCATTCGGTCCTTAATAATTCTTCAGTTAATACAAGTAAGTTGTCCCCGGGATTATATTTTTATGAAGTACGTTCAAATGACTTAATTTTAATGAAAGGAAAAGTTGTAAAGGTTGGAAATTGATTAAACCTGGAATTTGGCTTTGTATATAGAATTGATTGAGTAGGTTTGTATAATTGTATACGGTATTACTATACTGTACTTTTATTTGTTAAAACCTTTTCATCATGAAATACTTTTTTTTATTATTTCTTTTTCTTCAATCATTTCACACTACAAGCCAGTCTTATTGGGTTCAATCATCCGGAGGAATTTCCTATGATGAAGGATGTGATGTTGCTATAGATACCGGCAACAATATTTACACGACCGGATACTTCAGCGGGGATGCGTTTTTTAATTCCATAGAACTTTTTTCTTCGGGAGCCAGTGATATATTTATTTCAAAAAATGATCCGGCAGGAAATTATTTATGGGTCGTTAAAGCAGGCGGACCCAATGTTGATAAAGGGCTTTCCATTAAAACGGACGGAACAGGAAATGTGTATATAGCAGGATTATTCAGTGGTACTGCTTCTTTTAGCGGTACGATAATAACATCTTCCGGCCTGCAGGATGTATTTGTAGCGAAGTATAATACCAACGGAATTTTACAATGGGTACGCAGCGGAGGCGGTTTACAAAATGATGCGGGAAATGGAATTGCCATTGACGACAATGGCAACGTTGCAGTTACAGGTCAATTTATCGGCACCGCGCAGTTTGGATCATTTACACTAACAAGCGCCGTTGATCCTTTCACGGGGATGTCTTCAATTGATGTATTTACAATCAAGTATGATATTTCCGGAAACGAATTATGGATAAAGAAAGGTTCCTCTCGATTTACTGACAGGGGATTGGATTTAGCCTGTGATCCTAACGGGAATATTTATGTAACAGGTCAATTTTCAGATACGGTTACTTTTGAAAGTATACATAATAACACAATGTATAATTCGATTTTTCTGATCAAGTATAACCAGAATGGGAATGAAGAATGGTTCAGAAGGATTGGAGGATCAGTACATAATATTGCCAACAGTATAACCGTAGACCAAAATTCAAATATTTATCTCACAGGAGATTTTTCCGGCAACCTGTTGTTTCTGGAATCTGTAAATGCAATACTCACCGGGAATTATCCGGAATGTATTTTTGTTGCAAAGTATGATCACGACGGAGCACTTCTCTGGACGCACGCAGATGGATCATACAATGACGTTTCTGCGAGAAGCATTGCTCTTGATGATTCTTCAAATGTATTTATCACCGGAACTTTCAAGTGTAAATTTTCACAATACGCTGATATCTATGGCCAAGGGACTTTTAACAGCGTTGGCTACAATGACGTCTTTACTTCCAAGTACAATTCAAATGGTAACTGGCAATGGTCAAGAAATTACGGAGGACAATTTGACGACTATTCATGGGGTATTGCAATCAATAATTTATATCAGCCAATTATTACAGGAAGCTATAAAAACAAGCTAGTGATTCCGAAGACAGACAATTTTTTTTTCCCGTTGCAGAATTTACCAAATCCGCTTTACCATTCCTATTTAAAAAATTGTTTTGATTCTCTCGCACCATCTTATTATTTCCATGCAAAAAGTAAAGGCTTCAGTGATATATTTATTTGCAATTCCTTTGACAAAAAAGCCAAACCGTTTTATTATTATAACAGCCGCATAGATTCATTTTGTCTCAGACCGGTTGTCAATGTTAGTATTGGAGATGTTGGGGGTGTAAATCAGTTTGGACCTGATACAATCTCATTTTGCGTGTCCGGTCATCTGTATGCAACCACGCATTGTTCGAGTGACGGGGCTTTCAATAACCAACTTGATCTTAACATCGGACCCTTGTATCATTTTCTGTGGTCAACCGGAGATACTACTGCAAACATCGGGGTATATACCTCAGACATGTACTATGTTACGATTACTTCTTATGACGGTTGTTTCACATCCAACGACAGTATCTATGTAAACATACATCAAAATCCTCCTAAGCCAAAGATTACAGACGGTAAAGGAATTAATTTTAATACTGATACTCCTCAGCCGATTTCTCTTTGTGAACCCGACTCCGTTTTACTCACTGTAAATAACCAAAATAATTATCTGATTGAATGGCATTATCAAGTTTGTGGAGGTTCATTCCAGGTAGATTCATTTACCTATAACACTTTAGCAACCAACTGCAATTATGGAGTGACTGTACATTTCACCGATTCGAACGGATGCCACTCATTTACAGAAATTCCAATCACGGTTGATAGTGCTTTGGTCACTATTGTACCAAAGCCTAAGCTGCAAGGTGGAATTAATGATACTGTTCAAGTTTGTGATGGTGATCCTTTCTATATGTTTGTCTACGATTCGATTTCTGACCCGCAAGGATCACTTCATTGCGCCATCAGGTATTTATATTGTACATGGACAGTTTTCCCAGCTTTGAATCATGGCCATGTATGTGGATCTGGACAATCTGAATCCTTTAACGTCATTAATACCGGCAGTTATTATATTACTTGTTCCGGAATTCGGAATTCACCTTGCGGAGGCATTGATTCATTTCTGCTGAGTAAAACAGTGTATGTCCAGGTAAATCCTCAACCTGTAGTTACTGCTGCCATCGCAGGTAATTTAATTTTATGTGATGGCGACTCGACATTACTCACTGCAACCGGGGGACCGCATTTTTATTGGTCTGGACCGGGAATAATTAGCGATCCTGATTTAGAAAGTGTTTGGGTAAATGAGCCGGGACACTATATGGTTACGGTCAGCGACATAAATGTTTTCGGATGTAGCGATGTTAAACATGCATATGCCGATGTTATTAGACCAAACCCTCCTACGATTTCAATGCTGCCTGCAAACGGATTGATTTGTCCCAACGACTCCGTAAAATTAATGGTTACCGGATCAGGAATTTATCATTGGGAAGGACCTCCAGGCCCGATTGGAGGGAATGTTTCTTTTATTTATGCGACTGTTCCAGGTTTGTATTATTGCAATATGGATTCTGCGGGTTGCCTTCTTACATCCAATATTCTTGAGCTGAAACAATATGCAACTCCGTTTCTTTTTGCCTTCCCAAGTACGGTCATCTGCCCCGGTGCGACAGTAGAGGTTAATGTTATTACTAATGACTCCTCGCTGATTCAATGGCAATCGCCCTTGAGCGGAAACAGTCCTAACTATATAATCACCAGTCCGGGAATTTATTCATGTAACGTAACTGTATGCGATATCCTCACGAACACATATATTACTATCACTCCTTCAAATGCCACTGCAAACATATCACCCCCGGGACCTTTAAATTTCTGCGACGGAGAATCAGTCTTACTTCAAGGGAATCCTGGAATGGCAATGTATCAATGGGATCCAGGCAATTCAATTGACCCTGAAATTTCAGTTTACACAGCAGGTACATATACTCTAACCACAACTGACGGCTACGGCTGCACGGCTATTTCTTTACCGGTCACAATTACAGTAGATAGTAGCCCTCACGTTCAACTTGATTTTCTTGACCGTGTTTGCCTTGACTCATCTCTAAAGTTTTCCGTCACTTATAGCAGTGATCTAACTTATAGCTGGTCAGGGCCGGATGGATTTTCTTCAACTTCTAATGAAGTTTTTATCCCCAGCGTTCAAACAGAAAATCAAGGGATGTATTATCTTACCGTATCAAATGCTATCTGCAGTTCTAAAGATTCAATTTCCTTAGAGATAGAAAATTGTCTAACGATCATTATTCCAAATGTGATCACTCCAAATGGCGACGGAAAGAATGATTATTTCCAGTTGAGTAACCTGGATATCATAAAAATGAATTGCGAAATTTATAATCGGTGGGGAAACTTAGTTTATAAATCACATTCCATAACACATTTATGGGATGGAAAAGATCAGAATGGCAGGGATTTGTCGGATGGTTTCTATTACTATTTAATCGACCTTACTCTTTCCAGTAGGGAAGCAAGACAATTAAAGGGATATATCCATCTTATCAGGTAAAGTGTTGATTTATCAGAAAACTGGGAACTGCAAACCTGAAGGGCAGGCTGACACGGCTTCTTCTATCTCCTATGCGACTTACGATCCCTGTTGTTCCCTCCTTTGGATTTACCTCCGCGAGGAAAACCATTCGACCTCTTCTTCCCCGGCTCATAATTGGGACCTGCACCTAAGCTTGCGGGTAAAGGAATTTTCTGAATTTCTTTACCTATCAGTTTCTCTATGCGTGAAAATTTTTCCTGGTCGCGGTCATTGATAAAAGTAATGGCAGTGCCTAATGCATCGGCTCTTGCTGTACGTCCGACCCGGTGTACATAATCTTCCGGATCAGGCGGGGCATCATAATTCACTACGAGGTTAATGCCTTCAACATCAATTCCCCGTGAAAGCACATCTGTTCCAACAAGAATGCGGAGCCTGCGTCCTTTGAAGTCGCGCATGATCTGCTCACGATCTCCCTGTTCGATATCGGAATGAAATGCCTTTACCGAATAACCTCTGGCGCGGAGATCAGCGCCTAGTTTTTTCACCTTCTCTTTTGTAGAAGCAAATATGATAACGCTCTGGTATTCCTCGTTTGAAAGGATATCCATCAGAAGTTTTTCCTTCTGCGCATCGTAAGCAAGGTATGCCTGCTGTGTAATTCCCTCTGCAGGTTTTGCAATTGAAAGTGTTATTTCCTTCGGTGCATTCAGGATCTTATGCGCCATTTGCCTGATTGCAGGTGGCATGGTGGCTGAAAATAAAACCGTCTGTCTTTTCTTAGGTAGGTAGCTGATGATGCGCATGATGTCATCGTAAAAACCCATGTCGAGCATGCGGTCAGCCTCATCAAGCACAAGATGTTCAAGATGTTTCAGGTTTACTTCTTTGGTCGTCAGCATAGAGATAAGTCTTCCGGGTGTAGCGGTAATGATATCTGCACCAAGATGAATCGCTTTATGCTGTCTTTCCCAATCCATGCCGTCACCTCCGCCATAAACAGCGATGGAGCTCACAGACACAAAATATCCGAAGCCTTCTATCTGCTGGTCAATTTGCAAAGCCAGCTCGCGTGTAGGAGCCAGGATAAGCGTATTGAAATGCCGGTGTTCCGTTTTTAAAATATTATTGATTATGGGAAGTACATACGCCGCGGTCTTTCCTGTGCCGGTTTGTGCGCAGCCGATCAAATCATGCTTCTGCATGATAACGGGAATGGCTTGTTCCTGGATCGGTGTGGGATTTTCATAACCCATGGACCTGATGCCCTCCATGAGCTGGTCTTCAAAATTAAAATCTTCGAATGTCAAAATATGGTCTGTTAAAAATTTCTGTGGGACACGAAGGTAGCAAGACCTTTCGTGGAGAAAAAAATTCAAGGGAATTACATTACTTCACAAGGAATACAAAAGTCATGGTTCCCTTCTGAATGTCGGCCGCTTCAGGACTTGCATTGAACTTTGCCTTCATTGCTGCTTCCTTGGCTTTACCAAAAAGATAGGAGCTTGTAGTTGTTGAACCGCGCGCGCCGGGGCGGGCTTCAGTTACATTTCCTGACCTGTCGACGGTTATGCTCACAACAACTTTTCCTGTTTCCTGCGAACGGTCGTCAATGCTTGGCTTAAGCAAAAGTTTTCTGCCGCTGAGATCGAAAGAGATTCCGCTTCCTGTGCCCGGACCGTTTCCATCACCGTCTCCTCCACCTGTTCCCGTACCAGATCCCGGACCGCCTCCTGTTCCGCTCTTCCCTGTATATTTTGAATTCGGATCTCCTTGCCTTTCTCCCTGGTCGCCTGTACCCGTTGTAGCCGTTCCCTGCGAAGAAGAATTATTTTTCTTGCCCTTGTACATAGAAGCCGCATCGGCAGTTTTTACAGGTTCAGTCTTTTTGGTTTCAGTGGTAGTCTTCTTTTCATCTTTCTTCTTCTTCTCACTTGTATTCAACGCCACTGACTCTTCGTCCTCTTGAGTTGCAACCTTTTCTTCAGGCGCAGGTTGCACAGCAGACTTTATAACCTGTTGTTCCGGAGCAACTGTTGAACTCATAGGCTGAACGTCACCTGTTGCTGCATCCACATACCCGATATCTACGAGAACCCCTCCTCCGCCGCCTGCTTCAGGAAAAGGCGGAATGGTTGTCGTCATTACAAAAAACAGGAGCAATAAAAATAATGCACCGTGGATTACCACGGAAAGGATCATAGACCTGGACCTGATTTCTGCGTTCACGTTACTTTTTTGTTGTATTGCCGGAAGTTGATGTAGCTAAAACCATTTTAATTTTCAAACGGTTGCCTATATCAAGCAGGTCAACCAGGTGCTGCACTTCAACACTTTTATCAACTTTCAATAAAGCGGTTGGGTCTGTCTGATCCTTGATAATTGCTCTCAATGTTTCTTCCATGAGTTCTGCAGATACTGCAGTATTGTTCACTGCATATTCAAGTTCGCTGGTAACTGAGATGGTGATGGGATGCTTGATGCTTTGCGTGCTGGCTTTGGAATTCGGAAGTAAAAGCTTGAGCACATTCGGCGTGGCCAGGGTTGAAGTGATAAGGAAAAACAACAGCAGGAAGAACATGATATCGTTCAGCGAGGAAGTATAAACTTCCGTAGTTCGTTCCCTTCTTTTTCTGAGATTCATTCGATGATCAGTTTACGTGCAGGTATCGGCACAGTTTACTTAACAGGTTCTTCAAGAAGATCCATAAATCCGACTGCATTCATTTCCATATCGTGCACAACACGGTCGATGCGGTGGATGAGAAACTGGTAGCCTGCATATGCAATAATACCCACCAGGAGTCCGGCAGCACTGGCAATCATTTTTACATACAATCCGCCGGAGATGGTTCCTATTTCCAGACTGTTCTGCAAATTAATTTCATAGAATATTTTAATAACTCCGAAAATAGTTCCAAGGAAACCAAACATGGGAGCGAGGCCGGCGATGGTACTCATGATGCCAAGATTTTTTTCCATGTGATATACTTCAAGCTTTCCGACATTTTCAATAGCACCTTCAATTTCACTGATTGGTTTTCCCAGGCGCATCAAACCTTTGCCAATCATTCTCGCAACCGGTCCCTTTGTATTCTTGCACAAAGATTTCGCTGCATCAATATTCCCGCTGTGTACGTGATCCCTGATCTGGTTCATGAAATTCTGATCCACCTTTGAAAATTTCTGTATGGTAAAAAAGCGCTCGAAGAATATATAAACTGCCATGACGGAGAGGATGGCAATGGGAATCAGAATGGGGCCGCCTTTTAGTACCATGTCCCAAAGTGAAATTGATTGTTCAACGGGTTTGTCAACGGCTGCAACAACCTGGTTGAGTGAATCATTGGTGCCTTGTGTAATTTGAAGAAGGAGTCCGAGCATTTAGTTTTTAAGTTTTGGGATTCAAAGGTAGACGCGACAAGTGCAGCACCCCCTAAGTGGCACTGCACTTTTAAACATTGTTCTGTTAGCTTAAACGACAGGTAAAGTCGGTTATTTGAGCGAGAAGAGAACCGGCAATACAAAAGCTGTCTTTACATTTCTTCCCTGGTATTTTCCGGGAGACCAATCGGGCATTTTTCTTACAACCCTTGCAACTTCATCGTCAGTGCCGTATCCCAAACCACGGAGAATCTTAATGTCTGTCACTTTTCCTTTCTCATCAATAATAAAGCTTACATAAACTCTTCCGGTAATATTGTTCTCTCGTGCAGGGCCGGGATAGTGTATATATTTTGAAAGATATTTTAGCAATGCCTCTTCTCCACCAGGAAATGCAGGGATCACATCTACTGATGATGTGTAATAAATTTTTGAATCAGATGAGTCAGCGTTACTTGAAGAAGTATTTCCCGTCGCATTACTGTCTGTCGCAAGCCCGGTACCATTGTCTCCCAACGATGGTCCGGGAGTTACAGGATCGTTTCTCACTTCTTTCTCCTGAGTGATTTCCTTCTTTTCAATTTTATAAGAATCGCTTGCCTGCACTTTCGGCTTTGGCCGCACTGGAGTAGCTACAGGCTTTTCTTTTTCAAAAGTAAATTCCCG
>Ga0193738_1001268_pt1 | contig 10398 bp, 7 predicted proteins | sample L2a1metaG_FD_144927 | JGI IMG/M metagenome (GOLD analysis project Ga0193738, IMG submission 144927) | Soil microbial communities from a riparian zone of the East river system, Colorado, United States - L2a1 | ecosystem: Environmental > Terrestrial > Soil > Riparian zone | place: USA: East River...
TTACGTAAGCCAAAACTATTGCTATTTGACGAAGCCACTTCTGCTTTGGATTCCTTAACAGAAGAAGAGATCACGGATACCATCCGTGATATATCACAACAGGGTAACCAGGTAACGATATTGATTGCTCACCGTCTTTCCACTATCATGCATGCTGACAGAATTTATGTATTGGAAAAAGGAGAAGTAGTGGAAACGGGCAATCATGAAAAACTATTGGAAGAAAAAGGTTTGTACTATGCTATGTGGCGCCAGCAAATTGGTGAAAGAAAAAAATTAACAGCAGCATAATCAGGTAAATCAGAAGTCATGTTTGGTTTTCTATTCGGAAAAAATAAAATAAAAGAAGCGATAAAGAAAGGCGCAGTCATTATTGATGTAAGAACGCCGCATGAATATGACAACGGGAGAATTCCCCATTCTATTAATATCCCCGTCGACCGGATCTCCGCAAGTATTGAAAGAATAAGGTCAATGAAGAAGCCGGTGATCGTTTGTTGCGAATCAGGCATGCGCAGCAACACAGCGAAAAATATATTAAAGTCTGCAGGACTGCCGGAAGTTTATAATGGAGGAAGCTGGGAATCGGTTTTGAAAATGATCAACAAACTTTAAGGATTCACTTTCACTTTTATCATAGCAGTAGAAACATTGTCTCCATGATCCCGGAATTCTACAAGAATGCTAAAATCAGCTGGCGTGGTTACTGTTGCTTTATAAGCAAGCCTGAAATTCATAGCTGGTAAAAAATGAGTTTCATAAAAACTATCTGCCATTACTAAATTGTCAGCATCATTTTTAATCTGCACTTTCCCCTTATATAATTTTTTATCATCGGTCACTTTTCCTTCTACAATTATTGAATCGCCGCTTATATACACCTGGTTAGTGCCCGGCTTTGAAACCGTGATCACCGGGAATACATTATCATCCAGATCGATCGCATCCAGGCTTCCTTCTGCTTCGCCTCCGACTTTTGAGCAGGAGATCATGATCGCACTTGTTAAAATAAGTATTGCAGTGAAATAGAAATATTTTCTCATAGTTACTTTTTTTCTTCTTTTCCTTTCCAAAGATCAGTAAAGAAGTTTGATTTTTCCAATTCCTCGATATCACTCAGCTCCACCTCTATCGCTTTTGTACTTTGTACTATTTCTATCAATGAAATAATTAAAGACGTCAAAAGGCTAAGCAAACTTACAGCAAAAATATATTTAGCAATTGCTGACCACTCACTATAAATACTATACATTGTTATCACACAACAAACAAAACTGAAAACACCCAATCCCTGCATGTATCGTACTAAGTTCAATCTTCTTCTCAGGCTTTGAATTTGATAGATCAAGGCAGTGCTCTTCTCCCCTCGTTTATACTCATCGTGCAACCGCCTTACGAGGTTGGCCAATGCAAGAAACCGGTTTGTATAAGCAAGCAATAACAAGCTAATTGCAGGAAATAATAAAGCCGGTGTATTGAATGTAAGTTCCATGCTTAAAAATATTACAGGTTTCTTTAAATCTGATATAATATTTATTAACCCGGCTTAACCTGCCTGCCGGCAGGCAGGTTACTACTATTAAACCTTTGTTTGCGACGCACAGCCTGCACTGAACGAAGTGAAGTGTTCGTATTTATTTCGCCAATCAGCTTTTCTTTTCGGCAAACTCAATCGGTATATTGATCTTTAACGAAAAATTTCTTCCCATATTAAATACACCCGTTCTTCCGGTTACCATATTCACATCCGTATATTTTAACCTGCTAAGATGGTTTTGATAAGCTGCATTTGTCAAATTGATCCCCGCAAAATGAACACTGAAAATTGTTTTTCCCTTTTTATTTATAAGATCAGTCCCTATTCCGCTATTTAATAAAGTATAACCAGGAGTGGCAGTTTCTGTATTGTAGGCAAAGAATGGTTTGTTCTGTTCAAAATTTGTTTCCATTTCCACTTTGAAATAGAAATTACGGAGCGATTTGCCAGTCTTTTTAAAATTTGCACGCAATTCACTTGATAATTTTGCGGCGGGAATTAAAGGAAGATTATCTGTACCGCCTACCTTTTCATCAAACCTGCCATTGACAAATGAGACAGAATTTTCAAAATGCAACCAATCCAATGGGTGGGGATGTATATCAACGGTCATTTCAAGTCCTGATAATGCAGCATCGAATTGATCAAAACGAAACGCCACCAGGTCCTTATTGTCTACATTCACTAATGAATCACCACTAAAAACTGACTCCAGTTTTCTATAAAAAATAAAATCATTCATCCTATTGTAAAAAACACTTAAGCCAACACTGAAATGTTCATAATTCACATCAAAGCCGCCATCGAATTGTAAACTGGTTTCTGATCTTAGATCGCGGTCCCCATATTCATATCGATTGGTTCCTTCGTGTGCACCATTGCTGGCAAGTTCAGCAAGCGACGGTGCCCGAAAACCACGGGCAAGATTTGCTTTGAGAGTTAAAAATTCAGCTGGCTCATAGCTAATGCCTACACTGCCTGAAAAATTTGAAAATGATCTATTGAATGATTCAAATTTTACATTCGCTCCATCCAGCATTTCTTTTGAATTAACTGAACGGTTATCATAACGAAGCCCGCCACTAAGTGTTGCTTTTTTAAAATATCGTTGTGCATATACAAATCCACCAATGTCAAAAAAATTATAATCAGGGATCAACGCTTCCTCGCCTTTGTTTGCATTATTTTGATACATTCCACTTGTACCTACCGTAACATGCCATTCCTTCTTTTCTTTTAATGATACTTGCACATTGTATGTCACCGTTTTCAGATCAAAAAAAAGTTCGGTTTCACTTTCATTTTCCGGATCACCAAACTCCTTGCGCAAATTGTCCTGGTAACCAACATTCAATTTTAACCGGCTGCCGCCAAGCGAAATACTATTATCACTTGCAATTTTATAGTGCTTTATATTTTGACGGGGAATAAGTGGTGTTTTTTCATCCAGGTCTACATTTGTAGCAATGCGTTCAAGAGGAGTTCCCGGATAAAGAATGAATTTTCCCGTTGCGTCATCACGTTCACCTTCTACAAGCCCTGCGTTTTGATTAAATGTGCTGATGACAAGGTGACTAAATCCCCATTTTTTATTAATCCCTATATACCCCCCGGCGTTTTTTTCATTAAAGGATGAATTAAGCACTTTTCCATCATAACGGTTTTTATAATTACCGGCAGATCTTAATGTACCATATACATTCCAGTTGATACCATTCTTATTGCCGGCAATATTTGCATTTAATGCAAACAGGTCATTATTCGATTGAAAGTTCGTAAGAATATTCCCTTTGATAGTTCCTTCACTTACGGGAACATTAGTGATAAGATTTATAACACCGGCCAGGGCATCGCTGCCATACATCAATGAGGCAGGTCCTTTTAAAATTTCTGCCCTGTTCACACTTAGCTCGTCAATTTCAATTCCATGTTCGTCACCCCATTGTTGTCCTTCCTGCCTTACTCCTTCATTTATTACAAGCACACGATTATAACCCAAACCCCGAATAACTGGTTTTGAGATACCCGGTCCCGTTCCCAGTTGTGAAACACCCGGCTTTTTTGCAAGCACATCAATAATATTAGTGGCAGAAGATTGAAGCAACTCTGCCCTTCGTATAGCGGTAACGGGAACCGGAGATTTTCTTATGTTGGTAGCATTGGAAACGCCTGTGACGATCACCCCCTGGTTTTCCAGGATCGATGGCTGCAATGAAAAATTCGTTTCAGTATTCTTATCAATATCTATATGTTCAATAATACTGCTATATCCGATATGAGAAATTTCGATCAAATGATGACCTGCAGGAACATTAGCAAATTGAAATCTACCAGAATTATCTGCATGGGTTCCGATCTTCAGATCCGGAAATATGATACTTGCATCGGCTAAAGGCTCTCCTGTTTTTGCATCAGTAATTTGTCCACTAAAGCTGGCTTGAGTTTTTATATCGCCATTCCCTTTTCCCCCATTGATCAAAATTTTCTCCTGTGTAAAACTCCTTATGGTTAAAAATGAAAATACAGCAAAATATATAATTGACTTTGACATGTAACTCTTTTAAATAAACGGAACAATTGTAATTAATAAATATTGCGATAACAGTGTGGTTATCCCTGACAAAAAAGTGAAAAAAAAACTAAACGAGAAAGGGAGGTCCGCGATCCTCTAAGGAAGAGGGGTGAGAAAATTTTTCAAATGAAATTGATCTTTCTAACAGATCTTTTTGTTCAATAATGGAGTTCCAGGATCCAGGATACACAAAATCATCAGCATCCTTAGTCAATTGGTAATTGCAAATACCGCAATCTGAAGAAGATCTTGCGAGATCTGAGTTATCATTTTTTTCAATACAAATACCACTGCAATCATGATGTGAAAAGAAATTATTACCCTGGTGAGTGTGAAGAAGCTTAATGCTGTGAATTAGCAGCAACGTCACCAGCAATATCGCCGAAATACACTTATTAATATTTCTGTTCTTCAAAAGCACTTATGCAAAAGTAGGACTAATAGTTTTTGCAACCATGTTGCCTTGAAAAAACTTGCCCTGATTGCATCAATGAACCCAGTGTGGTTGTATGGTCTTTGTCATTTGCTTGAAAAATCACCTCACTTTCAGCATGGCTCTTACCTGTTGGGTAGCGCCGTTTTGAAGTCTCGCATAATACACCCCGGCAGCAAATTTTTCTGCATTAAAAGTAACAGTGTATTCACCGGGACCTGTATAGTCCTGGTCAACAAGCGAAGTGATCATTCTCCCCAAAGTATCAATGATCATTACATTAGTGTGCCCGCCATCTGTTTTAAAAGTGATGGTGGTAGAACCTGTAAATGGGTTGGGATAGTTTTTAATAAGCAATTTATCCTGTTGAACTGGTGTCGTTGAGTTACATGTATTTGCTTTTACGATCGGCAGACTTTGGAAATTTTTAAGCATGACTGTTTGTAAAGTTGTACTATCAACGCAGAACCAGTTAGAAAGTATGGATGCATAAACACTTCTGAAATCATATTGCATAGGCACATTATCATTTACATTTGCGTTCGCAGGAATGGTTGGGCTGTTGCCCAATACACCGCCCGCCACATATTCCCCAAATAGAATTACAGGAGCCGCCGCACCATGATCGGTACCCAAACTTGAATTGGATTTTATTCTCCTTCCAAACTCTGAAAACGTCATTCCATAAACTCTTTTCTGCACGCCAAGAAATTTCAGATCATCCATAAAAGCTTTGATGGCGTCTGATAATTGTTTCATCAGGTTTGCATGTGTGCCAGTAGTGGTATCTGCCTGGTTCACTTGAGTGGAATGTGTATCAAATCCACCAATGCTTACCATATACACTCTTGTTTTTAATCCGCCTTTAACCAACCGTGCAACAATCTTCAACTGATCAGCCAATGAGTTATTTGTTGGATAAGTTGATTGTGAGGTCACACTTAACGCAGCCGTTTTTATCACATCAGCATATTGTTGCGTCTGTCTTGCTACTGTTCTTATATAAGTAAGCTCATACCCTGCTTGTGAATTCGGCGCAGGGTCCTGTACACCATTAATCAGGTTATAAAAATTTACCGGATCAGAAATACTCATTCCCGTGCTTACCTGCGGGCCCTGGAATGTAAAAGATGTAACGGAACCGATCTGTATTCCCAACGGATCAGTCATTGAACTATTAGGATAACCATTGGGAAAACCAGGATATTCATTATCAAGATATCGCCCCATCCATCCGCTATTTACATATTGATTTGAATCGGAAGCACTCATCCAAATATCTGTAGCACGAAAATGTGAAAAATCGGGGTTGGGATAACCCACCGCCTGCACGACTGCCGCTTTTCCTTCATTAAATAAAGTTTGAATGCCGGTCATTGAAGGATGCAATCCTGTTTTTGAATTTCCTGTAAGTGGTAATATTCTATTTTGTGGAATAGCTACATTACTTCTCGCTGCCATGTAGCTCGAATAACTATCAATTGGGATCACCATATTCAATCCATCATTGCCACCATTCATTTGAACAAGCACCAGCACATGATCGGTATCGGTTGGATTATCCATTAATGCACGGATCAATGGTGACTCCATTCCCATTGTACGGATCGGGATACTGCCGATCACCGTGGTGGCCGCAGCGGCTGGAACAGTATATCTTAAAAAATCTCTTCTTTTCATTTTCAGTTGGTTTTGTTTAACACAATTGATATTCGGCCAGGTCCATTAAATATTTATACAGGTCTCTTAACCTTGTGTACACTACCTGGTAATTGGCTGCAGTTGGATTACTGATATAAGCAGCCCATGCATTTGTCCAATAATAATCCTGTGCCTGGTTACTTAAAAGAATTTGATTTTTCAATGCGGTCTTTGATGCTGCGGAAAGATCGATCCGGAATAGAATTCTCAATGCATCATTCATCAAAATATTCGGATCGGAAGGATTGGAAAGTTTTTTTGTAAAAGCAACGGGGTCAATTATTATTTTCTGGCCGCTTCTTGTATAGCCCGGGCCGATCATCGTGTCAGTAAAAAGATTTCTTCTTGGATAAGTATCAGCATTGATCCATGTTTCATGAAACTGCGGTGCCTGGTAAAAGGCAGCCCAACCCGCAACATTTGGCGGATCGCCGATGTTCTGCTGCAACAAAGCAGCATAGCTTTGCATAAAGCTCCACATGTTATATGCATTTACGTAATCGGTAGCATTCGGAAACACAACTCCATACTCCCTGCATACAGAAACCACCAGGTCAAGAGGTGATTTTATATAGCAACCATTATTCACTACATCAAAAAAGTGCTCGCTTTTAAATAAGGCAGAAAGAACTGGTTTTATTTCCCAATTGCTGCTAACAAAAAGTTGCGCCAACGGGTTGATAACATTTGTTTCTGTAGCCGAATCAATTTTATAATAAACAAAATACCGATAAAGTTTTTTGACAATGAATCTCGAAACTTCTACGCTTTTTCCAAAGATCATGTTCAGCAGATCATCTAGCTCAAGATCTCCTGCTGTGGCACCGGTTCTGCCGGTGAGTACATAATTATTATAAAATGAAGAAAACTGTTTGTTATTCCTGTCGTGCTGGTTGCTATTGAAAGAATAGGTATTTGTTGTTGCGTTTATTTTCCAACCGGTAAGTACCCGCGCCGCAGCCATTACATCATCTTCGGTATAGTTAGGGTTATTTTCTTTTCCCAGCGTAAATAATTCCTGTAATTCACGGGCATAATTTTCATCCGGCGCTGTACTGATGTTCAGATAACCATTCAGGTAGCGAAGCATTGCTACATCCAATGTTACATCTCTTACAAAATGTTTAAAATTTCCAAGAGCATTCTTCCGGCATAGAGCATTATTATTATAGGCCCAGATCATTCGTCCAAGATCACTTGTCTCGATCGAAAAATGATTTGCCCAGAAAAGAGTCATCTTTTCTCTTATATTTCTTTCCTGGTTTATCATCAGTCCCATCCACCATGCTTTTAATGAATTTCTTCTTTGCCCCTCTGCGTCCGTGGTATTAATAGTAACCCATGTTTGCCCCATTGGTATATTATAATCAGGATCAGTAGCAGGAATATTATTGTTGGTATAGTTCTTTACCGGCGGTGCTGGTGCCGTTGACGGCACGGTTAATAAACTGTCCACCGATTGGTTCATGCCAAGCCCAAGAAAGAAATTGATGTCATCAGGTGTGGAACCAAACATTGTTCTTTTAAGAAGATGAATTACTTCATTTGAGGTCCATGGACCATTGTAAGGAGTAAGGCCGGAAAAAGTGCGGACCGTCTCTTTTGTTTCATGAGTTCTGACCGGCGCAATTCTTTTCTTTGCAGTTACAAATTCTCTTCTATCCATAACAAGGGTTTTGGTTGGCAGTTCAAGTGTTGACTTTAAAGTTATAAAATGGTTTAAGGATCTCTAAATGAAAAGCAAATTCTTTTCCCGTGAAGAAAATGGGAAAACTACATAGACAACTGTTGAAGCCAGCTACAGAAAACTACAAGTTCTCAATAATGCCGGCAATTCCCTGGCCACCACCCACACAAGCAGTCACCATTCCATATTTTTTATTCAATCGCTTCATATCATGAAGATTCTGAATGGTCAGCTTACAACCAGTACATCCGAGAGGATGACCAAGGGCAATCGCCCCGCCATTTATATTTACTCTGGAAGGATCAAGACCTGCTTCGCGGATCACTGCAATTGATTGTGAAGCAAAAGCCTCATTTAATTCTACCAGGTCAATTTGTGAAAGATTCATTCCTGTTTGCTTCAGCACTTTTGGAATGGCAGCCACGGGCCCTATACCCATGATACGGGGATGAACACCAGCAACTGCAGAGCCAACCAACCTCCCAATTGGCTTCAGTCCAAGTTCGTTTACCATCCTCTCTCCCATCACTATTACAAATGCAGCGCCATCGCTAGTTTGTGATGAATTGCCCGCAGTCACACAACCATTCGCCGCAAAGGCCGGTTTTAATTTTGCCAATGCTTCAATTGAGGTATCGGCACGAGGCCCTTCATCTGTCTCAACCGTATAATTTCTTTTTTGTTTCTTTCCTTTTTCATCAAGGTAAACTTCTTCGACAGGGATCGGCAGAATACCATTTTTAAAATATCCGCTCTTAATTGCATTGATCGCTTTCTGATGCGAGTTATAGGAGAATTCATCCTGTGCTTCACGGCTTACATTAAATTCTTTAGCGACAGCTTCGGCTGTCAGCCCCATGCTTAAATAATAATCAGGCTCCTCCTTAGCAATTGAATAAGCAGGAACAGTTTTCCAACCAGCAGTCGGTACCAGGCTCATACTCTCAGTGCCGCCGGCAATGATACAGTCCGCCATTCCCATTCTTATTTTTGCAGTAGCGATCGCAATTGTTTCCAATCCAGACGCGCAATAACGATTCACTGTTACACCCGGCACATCAATACCTAAAGCTCTTGCAGAAATAATTCTACCGAACTGCAGACCCTGTTCAGCCTCAGGTACAGCATTACCAACAATTACATCATCCACTCGTTTTGCATCTAATTGAGGTACACTTGCCATCAATCCTCTTATCACGTCTACGGCCAGGTCATCAGGACGATAAAAACGAAAACCGCCACGTTTTGCTTTGCCAACCGCGGTTCTGTATCCGGCTACTATATATGCTTCTTGCATAAAAAATGATTTACCCCCGCCCCTAAAGGGGAGTAGGGAAGTTTATAAAAATTTTATTTATTTACCCGGTTGCATTACTACTATTAATCTTTCGTTGCGGCGCTCCGTTCATCTTCTGCAATTCTATTCACCATCAATACCAAATTTACGAAAAGTTGTTTATGCAACCTTCAGTAGCCAAAGTTAAAGTATTTGCTATATCCCCTAAAAATTCGGTTCTTATCTTCGCAACAATTGTATGTACAGGATTTTGCGCTCGATATTGTTTCTTTTCCCAACTGAATGGGTTCATTATTTTTCAATGAATTGCCTCCGGGTGCTTTGCAGTATCGGTTTTTTGAGGAAGCTGCTCGCTTCAGGCTTCACGCCAAAAGGGAATTTGGAATTTGGAATTTGGAATTTGGAGTTTTCAAACCCTGTAGGCCTTGGCGCCGGCTTTGATAAGAATGCAAAATATCTAAGAGAACTGGAAACACTGGGTTTTGGTTTTGTTGAAATAGGAACAGTGACGCCGCTGCCACAGGCAGGGAATGATAAACCAAGACTTTTTCGTTTGCCAAAAGATAAAGCATTGATCAATCGCATGGGATTTAATAATGATGGAGTGAAAGTGATCGCGGATAGACTTCGTCAATGGCAGGCATCAGTCCACGGTCAACAGTCCACAGTCCATAGCCAACGACTTATTATCGGGGGCAACATAGGTAAGAACAAGATCACTCCTAATGAAGATGCCTGGAAAGATTATGAAATTTGTTTTAAAGAACTGCATCATTATGTTGATTATTTTGTTGTGAACGTAAGTTCGCCCAATACGCCCGGCTTACGGGAATTACAGGAAAAGGAATCATTGCGGAAAATTCTCAGGCATTTGCAAATGATCAATAATGGCAAAGCCGTGGCTAAGCCTATCCTGTTAAAAATTGCTCCTGATCTTACAGTAGAACAATTGAATGATGTAATTGATCTTGCCATGGAAATTAAATTGGATGGCCTTGTCGCTACCAACACCACGATCGATCGGGAAGGTCTTGAACATGATCTAAGGATCGGAACATTGGAAACCGGGGGATTAAGTGGAAAACCTTTGCAAAAAAGGTCAACAGATATTGTAAAATATATTTTTGAAAAAACAAGAGGCGAGATCCCGATCATTGCAAGTGGTGGCGTC
>Ga0193738_1001269_pt1 | contig 10397 bp, 10 predicted proteins | sample L2a1metaG_FD_144927 | JGI IMG/M metagenome (GOLD analysis project Ga0193738, IMG submission 144927) | Soil microbial communities from a riparian zone of the East river system, Colorado, United States - L2a1 | ecosystem: Environmental > Terrestrial > Soil > Riparian zone | place: USA: East River...
AAGGAGATACCGGGGATGAGTACGTAAGGGTCCGCCGTACAAAAGTTTTTTGTGCCGATTCTCCCAATGGATTTTTTACACATAAAAATATGGTGATCGAAGTGGAGGGGGAAGTGCTGAAACCGGTGTATGGGTTGATCATGGGCTTCTGGTTGTACTCGCAATTTGATTATCAACTGGCATATTCATTGTTTGATGATACTGATCCTTCGGTTGATATTAAAACACAGCAGCCGGGAAAATTCACCAGGAGATTTATTATTCCTGCCAATACGCTGGCGCAGGGCAGTTATCGGATACAATTTGATTTTGGTATTCATAATTTGAAATTGATCGTGCAGAACAAGGAATGTGATCTTGAATTTTCTGTGGAAAATATTTCCGGTCTGGGGCGCAAATATTTGATCGATCAAAAAGGATTCAGAAGTTTATTCAGGCCGGATTGGTCGCAGGAAAAGTTTTAGAAAAATAAACCACAGCGACACAGCGATGCACGGCGCCGTGTTGCTCTGTGGTTAAATAAAAAAGAACAAACCACAGCGGCACGGCGATACACAGCGTCGTGTTAAATGAAGAAATAAACCACAACCCCACGACGCCGTGTCACTCTGTGTTCGCCGTGGTTAAAAAATAAAAAATTAAACCACAAAGACACAAAGGCTCTAAGTATCACTAAGAATTTTCTTTGTGTAGCCTGGTGTCTTCTGTCTTTGTGGTTCAGGAATTATATGAGAATAGGATTGGTTTTGTTTGGACATTTAAGAAGCTTTCGTTCAACACATGATTCGTATAAACAATTTCTACACACACTTCAGCAGGCAGGTGAAGTAGATGTGTTTTGTCATACATGGGATACTGAAGAATCGGTGACTGCATCCTGGTGGAAGGAACACAAACCCGGTGATGCTCCTTCGGCCACCGTGAACGCAACCGAAATCGAAGAGAAGTACAGGCCGGTAAAATATACGATTGAACCATCACGGCAGTTTGATGATACGGGATATGATATAAAGTCTGCTATTCCCATTGCCGGTATTCTTTCCATGCTCCATTCACAACTGCAGGCATTTCATTTACTGGAACAATACAGCAGCGGGAATAACATCACGTATGATGTGGTTATCAAATCCCGCTATGATCTTTTGTATGAGATCGCTCCTGCATTTTCCAATGCGATCGAAGGTTGTATCGCAAATAACTGTCTTTACCTGCCTACTTCCAATCCTTATGAGCTGGGTGGTTCATTCAGCGATGTGTTGGTGGTGGGCCCGGTGAAACTGGTAAAAGAATATTTTGGGTTTGCAGAAAATTTTAAAACGGCTGCCGGGCATTACCAGCAAAAAGGGTATAAAGAATTTCTCCCCGAGCTTTGTCTTACCTTATATCTTATTGAAAAAAGAATAGCCATTCGTGAATTAACAGGACTTCGTCTGCATATCCTTCGCATGAAGGGAGATAAATTCCAAATTAACACGGATGTGAATTTTGCTTACAACCAGCCTTTGTGTTTTTTCGGAGATACAATTGAAGGAAACAAACGAATACTTCCTTCACATAATCTTATCATAAAAACTAACTCAGAAAAACTGGTAAGCAAGTATATGAGTTGGGTGAATAAAGAGGCAGATACAGAAACGCTTCAGCAATATGCAAAACTTTATAATGGGAATTGGATCGGTATTTCAGTGATCAGGGAGTTGGCATCAAAGGGAAAAGATAACCCGGTGTTCCATTCAAATGTGATGAAGAATTTTTTTGAAGAAGCCATGCGAAATGCAAAATACAATTCAGCTCAAAAATTTTTGGTTGCATCAACACTGGCAAGGTTCAGCGGGTATGGTTTTTTCTTTTATCGTGTCTGGAGAAAAATAACTTTTAGTAAGAACTGATGCCATTTGATGTTCCCATATTATTTCTTGTTTTCAACCGGCCCGAAACAACAAGACAGGTTTTTCAGCGAATAAAAGAAATGCAACCGGCAAAACTTTTGATTGCTGCCGACGGGCCAAGGGAAAGAAAAGAAGGGGAGGCAGAAAAATGTGAAGAAGTAAGAAGGTTGATCATTGATGGTATCGATTGGCCCTGCCAGGTTGAAACGCTTTTCCGCTATCATAATCTTGGTTGTGGCAATGCGGTAAGCAGCGCGATTACCTGGTTCTTCGATAATGTAACAGAAGGGATCATCCTTGAAGACGATACATTGCCCGATCCAAGTTTTTTTCCGTTCTGTAAAACATTGCTGGAGAAATACAGGAATGATGAGCAAGTAAAAATGATCAGCGGAAATAATTTTCAGAATGGAAAATGGAGAGGCAATGGCAGCTATTATTTTTCGGCTTATAGCCACAATTGGGGCTGGGCTTCCTGGAGAAGAACATGGGAAGAATATGATTTTACTCTTGACAAGCTTGATGAAACTGCTTTGGAAAACAATATGAGCTTTTATTTTGAAGACAAAAAAGTCAAAGAGTATTGGATGCAAACCTTTAACAAATTAAGAAACGGCATACTTAATACATGGGATGTTCAAATGCTTTTTTGTACATGGGCTAAACGTGGCTTAGCTATTCTTCCTAATATTAATCTTGTATCTAATATTGGCTTTGGTGAATCAGGTACTCATAATAAAAACAAGAACGATGTGCAAGCCGATATTCCTCTTTATTCAATGGATGAAATCAAACATCCTACTGAAAAATTATTGAATAAAAAGGCAGATGATTATTCCTTTCGTGAATACTATGCTCCGGCTAAGAAAACACTTTTTAGTTTTTTTAAAAGAAAAAAAATTGGAATGTTTATATCATTTTTAAAACATAAAGAGAATCATAATGAATAACTTCGTAAAACAAATCTGTCCTCCCATTCTTATTTCCGCTTATAAAAAGTTTTTTGGTAAAAAAAACGGGATTCAAACGAAATATTTGTCAAACCCCGACGAACAAGATCTAAATATTTATTGGACCCCTGAAATGGCTGAACAACTGGAAAATTGGGGGAAAGATCATGCATGGATTGAGATTGAATGCCTTTTGGTCAACTGCAAAGGAAAAGTATTAGATATAGCTTGTGGGACAGGAGTAAATATTTTATCTCTATCAAGATTCCCATTCTTAGATTTATATGGATTTGATATATCCGAATTGTTATTGAATAAAGCAAAGGAAAAGGGAATATCAGCAGCACGTCTTAAGATTAACGATGCTACAAAGACAGATTATAGCGATAATCAATTTGAGTATTCATATTCAATTGGATCGCTAGAACATTTTACTGAAGATGGAATAATGCTTTTTTTAAAAGAATGCAGTCGTTATACTTCAGTAGCCTCATTTCATCAAATTCCAGTTTCGGAGAATAATACCAATATGGGCTGGATAAAACGTGGACAAAGCTATTTCAATAATTCTGTCGACTGGTGGTTACAAAAATTCAATCCTCATTTCTCAAAAGTTTATGTCATTAATTCTGGATGGAAAGATCCGGGGATGTCTGTCGGTAAATGGTTTATATGCTTTAAATAATAGTAGTAGAAATTTTACTCGCATGAAAATTTATAATCGTGTTAGTTCATATTTAAGTGAACGGAAGAAGAAACTGAGAATTGAGAAATTTCAAAGTGGTGATAAGATCCCATGGAGTGAAGGATATGCTGAGTTTAAAGAATTGAAAATTGGCGAAGCATTAAATAATAATTCGCTTCTTGAAGATTTTTCAAAAAAGAAGTTACCAAAAGGATATGGAGTTGGGATTGATGAAAGAATTGTGGAATACCCCTGGATATTTTCACAGCTGACTGGAGAAAAGAGTTTGTTTCTTGATGCTGGCTCTACATTTAATTTTGCCTATCTTTTAGATCAAAAAAAACTTCAATCCAAAAAAATACATATTTGTACTTTCCATCCAGAATCTCCTAATTTTAATGAAAAAGGTATATCGTATACCTATAGCGATCTAAGAGAACTCCCATATAAGGATAATTTATTTGAAGAAATTGTTTGTCAATCGACTATTGAACATATTGATATGGACAATTCAATTTATGGGTATTCACCAGAAATTGATAAAAGTATTCAAAAGAAAAGTTATTCGTACTTAGACGCAGTTAAAGAGTTACTTCGGATACTTAAACCAAGTGGCTCATTATTGTTGACATTTCCATTTGGTAAATTTGAGAATCATATTTTCTTTCAACAATTTGATGACGAAATGTTGTCACTGATTGAAAAGGAGTTTAATTCAAAAGGTAGCTATGAGCTAAGTTTTATTAAATATTCAAAATCAGGATGGCTGTTTGCTTCAAAAGAAGAATGTTTAGAAATGGAAAGTTATAATCCACATACAGGTAAAGGAAAAGGAGACGATGGTGCAGCCCATTGTCGATGTGTTTGTTTGATTAATTTCAAGAAGTATTAATGAACTGGGAAGAAACAATTAAATACATAAGAACCAAACCTGAGTATAGGTCTCTTATTGAAACAGCATATTTCGAAGAAGATCTTCCGCTGAATGTAGAGCGATTTAAGTCTGGTTCGGAATTCAAAGAAACATTGTCGCTGATAAAAAAATATTCGAATGGCGGCAAAGATATTCTTGATATTGGTAGTGGGAATGGAATTTCTGCTGTGGCATTTGCGTTATCCGGGTATAATGTAATGTCGGTTGAACCTGATCCAAGTGAAACAATTGGCGCAGGAGCAATAAGAAGACTCAGGGAGTTTTACAATCTTCATAACCTTGATGTGAAGGAAGCGTTTGCCGAGGAATTAAAATTGCCTTCTGAATCTTTTGATATTGTTTATGCCCGTCAATGTATGCACCATGCTTATGATCTTGAAAAGTTTCTTGAAGAGCTGGCAAGAATTCTTAAAAAAGGCGGGACATTAATTACAATAAGAGATCATGTTGTTTTTGATGAAAAGGATAAGCAGTGGTTTTTAGAAAATCATCCTCTGCAAAAATTTTATGGCGGTGAAAACGCTTTTTCGCCGAATGAATATAAGCAAGCGATGAAAAAGGCAGGACTTGATATAAAGCTGGAATTAAAATACTACGATAGTCTTATAAATTTTTTCCCGCTATCACAAAAAGATATCGAAGACTTGCCTGCAACAACAGAAAAGAAATTGAAGGAATCTCTTCATAAAAAGATAGGTGGATTTGCTAATATTCCAATGGTATTTAAATTATATAAAAGAAGAGCAGGTTTCAAAGACAATCGACTGCCGGATGAAAAGCAAATACCCGGAAGAATGTATTCCTACATCGCACAAAAAGTATAATGAACATTCTCATCATCGGCTCCAAAGGTTTTATTGGATCAAACAGTTTTAAGCATTTAAAAGCAGGGCATACTGTTTATGGCTGTGATATAATGCAAGCTGATGAAGACAACTATCTTCAATTGGATGCTTCCTCCCCGGATTTCAATACTGTTTTTTCATTGCGTCAATATGATGTTTGTATCAATTGTTCCGGGGCGGCCAGCGTTCCATGGTCAATGACACATCCCCTCCAGGATTTTGAATTGAACACGTTGAATGTTTTTAAGATCCTCGATAGTATTGCCCGTCATCAACCGCAGTGTAAATTTTTAAATTTATCAAGCGCAGCAGTTTACGGCAATCCTGCATCTCTTCCTATAAAAGAAGCGAGCCTGATTAAGCCGCTTTCACCTTATGGCTGGCATAAATATTATGCTGAATTGATCTGCAAAGAATTTACCCAGGAAAAAAAGATTTCAACTTGTAACCTCCGTGTTTTCTCCGCTTATGGGGAAGGATTAAAAAAGCAATTGTTTTGGGATCTCTATCAAAAAAGTAAAAGGGAAAACCTGCCTGCCGGACAGGCAGGTAAAGTAGAGTTATTCGGAACTGGTAACGAATCAAGAGACTTTATTTATATCGGCGACCTTGTTCGCTTAATTGAAATAGTAATAAATGCAGCTCCTTTTGAAGGCGAATGTATCAATGCTGCCAATGGGCAAGAAGTTTTTTTAAAGGATGCCGTGGCAATATTTTATTCAATAGTTCAGAAAGGGACAGAATACATTTTTCCAGGTGGAAACCGTGAAGGTGACCCGCTTAATTGGCGTGCTGACATTTCTGTTATAAGTTCATTTGGTTACAAACCGACCTATAGTTTTGAGCAAGGATTATTAAATTATTTTGAATGGCTGAGCAGAGAAAAATTTTAGCCCTCCCTTTAAGTGTTTCCGAACAATGGATAGCGGGGGCCTATTATATTTTTAATATTATCAAAGCATTAAATCTCCTCAGTGAAGAGCAAAAGCCATCCATAATCATTCTTGCTCCTGATGAAAGTGATTTTGAACATGCAAAAAAGGAAACAGGTTATCCTTATCTCTCTTATATTAAAACAGGATATGCAAAAAAAACAATCCCGGGCTTTCTCAACAGGGTTTCAAAAAAACTTATAAAAAAAAGGATTTCTATAAGGAAGATCAGAAACGTAATAGATGTTTTATACCCGGCATGGCGGAGTAATGAAATAAAAAATGCCAAAAGAAAGATCTTCTGGATACCCGATTTCCAGGAGCATCATCTGCCCGGCTTTTTTTCACTAGCTGAACTAGAGCAGCGGAAGAAAGGTCAGCAATATATTGCTGCGCATGCTGAATCCCTTATCCTGAGCAGCAATGATGCAAAAAAAGATTTTGAAAAATTCTATCCTGGCCATCATTGTAAAATAGATGTGTTGCCATTTGCTGTATTAAATGAGGATGTCAGTAAAAGAAATGTTGAAAATGTTCTTAAAAAGTATAGTATTCAAAGCGGATATATTTTTATTGCTAATCAAATGTGGATGCATAAAAATAATATAAGTGTATTGGAAGCAATCAAAATCCTGAAGGACGAAGGGTTCGATCACTCATTCGTGTTTTCGGGCAGCACCAATGATTATAGAAGTGCAACTTATTTTCAAACGGTGTGTGAAAAAGTACAGAGCCTCGGTATAGAAAAAAACATAAAGTTTTTAGGGTTTATAGACAGGGCTGATCAGTTATTGCTGATGAAACATGCAAAGTTTTTAATTCAGCCATCACTGTTTGAAGGGTGGAGTACGGTGGTTGAAGATGCAAAAAGCCTGAACCAGCATTTAATTGTATCAGATCTTGAAGTTCATAAGGAACAATTGACAAATTATCCGCATTTGATGTTTGACAGAACAAGTCCTGCAGATCTTGCTGAAAAAATAAAAACTATGCTGACTATGAATGAACTGCCGATACAATACGATTATCATAGCCAGCAAAAAAAATTTGCGCAAGAAATTATCCGGAAATTAGGGCTGGAATAATATTCACATTCACATGAGCCGTGTTATATAATAGAAAATAATGGCGTTTGACGTACCGATATTGCTGCTCGTTTTCAACCGGCCGGAAACAACAAAAAGAGTAGTTGAGCGGATAAGAGAAATAAAACCCTCAAAACTCTTTGTGGCAGCTGATGGCTATCGATCTGGAAGGGAAGGAGAAAAAGAAAAATGCGAAGAAGTAAGAAACCTGGTAGTGAATAGTATTGACTGGCCTTGTGAAGTAAAAACCCTTTTTCGCAATAACAATCTTGGATGTGGCCCGGCCGTCAGTGAGGGGATCACCTGGTTTTTTGAACATGTAGAGGAAGGGATCATTTTAGAAGATGATATTTTGCCATCATATAGTTTTTTTGGATTTGCGCAGGAGCTTTTAAAGCTTTATAGAAATGATGAGTCTGTTTGGCATATTGGAGGTAATAGTTACAATCCATATAAAATGAAAGCGGATCATTATTTTTCCGCTTATCCGCACATTTGGGGCTGGGCCACATGGCGAAGGGCATGGAATAATTATCGCTACCAGTTAGATGATATTGACCACGAAATATTTTTTGCCAACGTTCGCCAGTTATTTCTTACAAACTCAGAAAAAAAGTTTTGGACGGATTTCTATAGTGACTACTTCAAAATATCGAATAAGACCACATGGGATTACCAATGGACATGCCGTATGTGGTACAATAAAGGATTAGCAATATTGCCAAAAGTGAATTTAATAACTAATATAGGATTTGTAGAAGGTGCTACTCATACGATAGATAAAAATTCGTGGCTGGGGCATTTAACAGCGAATGAAATTGAGATCCCGAAACGGAAAGAACCAATAAGGCAAAACAAGAAAGCTGATCTATTCACATCGAGAAAAATGTTTTATATAAGATCAACCGGGAGAAAAATTTTGAGTGCTATTAAACAAGCGATCACAACACCATTGAAAGGCAAAAACAATTAAAACTGGTTTTTTAAGATGAAGGCGACACCAATCGTATGGGATGAAAAGCTTGTCATAAAATTCTGGGATCATTATTCACAGTACCCGGAATTATATTTTACTTACCAGTTTGGAGGTAACATCGTTGATGTTTTATCACAGTATGTAAAACCTGGTGCTGCAATACTTGATTATGGATGCGGCACAGGATTTATCATTAAACATTTTATCAGTAAAGGATTTGAAACGTACGGTGCTGATACCTCATCTCAATCTGTTGAGTTTGTAAACAAACAATATAAAGGGGAGCCAAATTTCAAAGGCGCTTATTTATTAGAAGATCTTTTCAAGCTCAATAAAAAATTTGATGTGATCTGTGTTATTGAAGTTATTGAGCATCTTACTGATGAATTCCTGGGACCGCTGGTTAAAAATGTAAAAAACCTGGGAAATCCAGCCAGTAAAATAATTTTTACAACCCCCAATAATGAGAAACTGGATGATGCTGTAGTTTATTGCCCAATATGTGAACATACATTTCACCGGTGGCAACATGTGAGGAGCTGGAACATTCGGTCTCTTACTTCTTTTATGGAAGATCATGGATTAAAAGTGGATAATTGTTTTGCTACTGATTTCTCAAGTGTTGAACCGGAAGGCATGATGAAAAAATTAAAACACTCGGTTCGAAAATTTTTCTATTCATCTTCACAACCACACCTTGTTGCTATTTGCAGCATCAAGGGATAAAATCAATTCTTTATTTGTAAAGGGTTTAGTAAATGAAAGTTTTAGTAACAGGTTGTGCAGGATTTATTGGATTTCATATCGCTAAGAAGCTGGTTGATGGAAAACATGAAGTTTTTGGCATTGATTGCGTGAACGACTATTATGACGTCGATCTTAAAAAGGCAAGATTGCAGGAATTAGGAATAAAAAAAAATGATGCAAGGAAGAAAGACAAAGGATCACAAAGCAATAAGTATTCAAATTTTTGGTTTACAAATATTGACCTCACAAATGAGAATGAATTAAAAGATTTCTTTTCCCGTCATCAATTTGATATCGTATGTAACCTGGCAGCACAGGCTGGCGTTCGGTATAGTATTGTCAATCCCCGTGTGTATGTTGATAATAATATAAAAGGCTTTTTTAACCTGCTTGACTGTGTTGCTCATAGCAAAATAAAATTGTTTGTCTATGCAAGCAGCTCCAGTGTATATGGAAATTCGGGAGAAATGCCTTTTCGCATTCAGTCGGAAACGAGCAAGCCGGTAAGTTTTTATGCAGCTACAAAAAAGACAAACGAATTAATGGCTTACACCTACAGTGAGCTCTATAAATTAAAAACAATAGGCATAAGATTGTTCACCGTTTATGGACCGTGGGGAAGGCCGGACATGGCATATTTCGATTTTACAAATAAGATCTTAAAAAATGAGCCTATTTCACTTTATAATCATGGGCAGCTTCAACGGGATTTTACTTATGTAGATGATATTGTCAACGGGTTTGTAAAGGTCATTGAAAGTGGCGGGAATTTTACTGAAGAAAAATACAAAATTTATAATCTTGGTAATCACGACCCGGTTACATTAGAGCGATTCGTAAAAGCAATTGAAACGGCAATTGGAAAGAAAGCCGTGATCAATTACCTGCCAATGCAACAGGGCGACGTGGAAAGCACTTATGCAGATATTTCTGAAAGCACTAAAGATTTTCAATTTGTACCATCAACTTCCATTGAAGCCGGTATAAAGAAATTTGTGGACTGGTACCGTGATTATTATAAGATCTGACCATTGAAACTATCACATTATAAACGCTTTTTTGAAGAGAGGTATCGCCTTGAGATAGATGAGCCGGTTCAAAGCACCGATAGTGCTGGTGATAAGATCATAAAACAAGGGAAACTTACCGATCATAAAACAAAAAAAGAATTCAAAATTGTAAATGGTATTCCGCGTTTTTTAGAGTCGGATAAAAATTACTCTGATAGTTTTGGGTTGCAATGGAACAAATTCAGGAAAACGCAATTTGACAGCTATACAGGACTTCCTTTATCGGGCAAGCGGTTTTGGGAAAACACAAGATGGACCAAAGACGAACTTAAAGGAAAAGTGAT
>Ga0193738_1001270_pt1 | contig 10391 bp, 7 predicted proteins | sample L2a1metaG_FD_144927 | JGI IMG/M metagenome (GOLD analysis project Ga0193738, IMG submission 144927) | Soil microbial communities from a riparian zone of the East river system, Colorado, United States - L2a1 | ecosystem: Environmental > Terrestrial > Soil > Riparian zone | place: USA: East River...
CTGGACTGGTAGCCCTTGGGATCGGCGATCTTGGCGATCTCGCCCCAGTAGCCGGAGCCGTTCATCGCCGCCTGCAGGTATCCCTGTATCTCCTGGGGCGCGATGTCGACCATCTCGGTGTTGCCGTCGGCGTCGGTCTTCTCGGCCTGCAAGCTGGACCCGTCCGGGCCGACAGCGATCTGCACGCTGGAGCCGTTGGGGATCATCTCGTAGGCTTTCTCGAGCAGGCCAGCGACGGCATCGAGGTCCTTCGGGTCGCCGGTCTGCTGGTACTTCGAGTAGGCGCCGGCGGCGAGCCCGCCGATACGCGCGGTGCGCTGCGCCCCGTACTGCATCAGCGACGCAGCAACGGCCGCCGCTTTGTCAGCGTGACCGTGCTCGAGGAACCAGGCGTGGGTAGCGGCCAGCCGGTGTATCTCCTTGTCGTTGCCGGTGAGCTGGCCCTGCGGGTCGAACTGCCGGTCGAGGTTGGCGACCTCGTCGTCGTCGGCCGCACCCTCGCCACGTGCCATGCGGGCGGCGCCCTGCGAGCGGATCGCTGCGTCGTCTGGCGTCGGCATGGCACCATCGCCACCCAGCCCGAACTCCTGCTTGAGGTACTGCAGGCCGCTGTGGGCGGCGATCGCGGTGTCGTTGCGCAGCTTGGGCGTCGCCGCCAACGGTACTGCCTGGCCGCGGCCGGCAGCCTCGACGTCGAGGCCGGCAAACAGCGAGCCGCCTCCGCCGCCACCATCGTCGGGGTCGGGAATGGCGCCGCCACGGGCGAAGCCCAGGTAGGCGTTCTGCAGCTCGACCGGCCACAGGTCCTGCGACACCCCGAGCATCTTCAGCGTGTTGCCGACCTCCGTCGGATCGCGGCCCTCCGCCAGCTGCTGCTGGGCAGCAGCCAGGAACTTGGCGTGGTCGGGCCCGCTGCCGACCACCGGGGTTATCGCCGGCGCCGCAGTCGCCCCTGGCGTAGCTGGCGTTGCACCGGCTGGCGGTGTCGGTGAGGGTCGCCTGGTCAGGCCCGGCTTCACCGGCGATGCCGAGGTTGGCACGGCACGGCTGGGCGTCGGAGCAACGACGGCCGGCTGCTCTGCCGGCGGCGGCTCGGTCGGCCCGGTCTGCGGGGTAGCCCGGCGCTTGTACTCCTCGTCGCGCGCCGTCCACAGGGGGTCGGGGTCGGGCTCGGGGATCACCGGCTCCGGCTTGAGCTTGCGCCAACGCTCTGCCGGGTCGCCGGCTCCCTCGAGGCCGAACGGGTCGGGCGATTCCGTAGTGGTCGGGCGAGCTCGCTGCGGCGAACGATCCTTGTCCGGCTGCGCCGATGTCGGCCTGGCGCGGCTAGGAGCCAGTGTCGGGTCGGGCTGCACGGTCAGGTCGGGAGCGGGTGCCGGATCGGGGATAGCCGTGTCAGGCGGCGAGTTCGGCACCGACGTCGGCGACAGCGTCGGGATCGCCGGCGAGTTGGGCACCGACGTCGGCGACTGCAGTGGTACAAAGCCTGGCTCTGATGTCGGCGACCGCGTCAACGGGTCGACGACGAGATCGTCCTTGGTGCGGTTCGGGTTGTGCGCCGGCGTCGGAATGCCCGAGCCGATGCCAGGCTGGTACTCCGGCATCGCCTTGGTGGTGATCGGGTCGGCCTTGGTGCCGCCGCCACCACCCCTGGGAGATGCCTTCGGACCCACCTTGGGCGCTGCCTTGGGTGCCGGCTTGTCGCCGCCTGGCTTGTAGGCCAGGGAGTTCCTGATGCCGAAGCCCTCGTTGTTCAGCCGACGGGCTGCGCGATCGCGGGCATTCTCGGTATCGCCGCGGCCCAGACCCCTGCGCTCCTCCTCGGCGAGCAGCTGCTTGAAGCGCTCATCCTTGTTGGTCGACTTGGGCTGCCGCTTGGTGAAGTAGCCACCGAACAGGCCGCCGGTGTCGCCGCCCTTGGCGAAGCCGGCGACCATGCTCTCGCCGCCATCGGGGTCAGGGATAGCCCCGCCGTCTTCGAACATCTGGACCGGACCGCCTTCCTCGTATCTGCCGGACTGGCCGGCTTTGTGGCCGTAGGTCCGGGTCTGCGCGATGCTGAACGGAGCATTGTGACTGACGTCGCGGAGGTAGCCCTTCGACGCACCGTACTTGACCAGTGCGGGATTGATCGGCTGCCCCGTCTGCTGCGCCTGGTACTGCGCCTCTCGGTACATGTTCAGAAAATTGATGGCTTTGCGGTCGAGCGGCGCCCCCATGGTGACGTTGAGCCCGTACTTCGGGCCGGTGTCCACCGCCTTGGTCATCGGGATTGGGGTGCTGCCGGTCGTCACGACCGGGTTCGGCTTCGCCACCAGTGGCTTGGCGACCGGCTTGGCGACGGGCTTCACGACTGGCTTCACCACCGGCTTCACCACCGGCTTGACGGCTGCAGCAGCCTTGGCCTTGGCCTGCGCAGCAGCCAGTGCATCCTGCCTGGCCTTCTCGTCGATCGCTGCCTGCCTCTGGTTCTTGAGCACGTTGGCAGCACCTGCCGCCTGCACCGCATTCAGCCTGGTGCGCTGCAGCCGCGCTGCCTGCGCCGCCTGGGCGTCGGCGGAGTCGCGGTTGAACCAGCCTTCCGGCTGCCCTGACGCGCCATAGTCGGCGTTGGCGAAGCCGCCCTGCTTGCCGAAGTCACCCTCGCCGCCGAGGCCGACGTCTCTCGGCTGGCCGCCCTGCGGCAGGCCGGTGTTGCCCAGGATGGCGCCCCAGCCGAAGCTGCCGCTCTTGTCACTGGTGTCGGTGCCACTGCCGTCGGTGTTCATAACACCGCTGGTGAAGTCCGGGATGGCGCCGCCGCTGGCTGCGTACAGCGTGTCTTCCTCACGCAGCGGGCGGGCCCAGTCGCTGTCCATGCCGGCGATCTCGAACGCCTGCGGCGCGGCGAACTGGACAGCCGGGGTCTGGATCGGCGTGACGACGGAAGCGAGCTGGTCGTCGCCTTCGTCCTCGTAGGCATCGCTGCCCCCGGGGTCGGGCAGGACGCCAGCTGCGACGGCGCGGCCGCCAGGGGCAGCCGGGTCGTCGATCAGGTCGTCACTGGCGACACCGCCACCACCAGCCATGTCGGTGAACCCACCGCCGCCCTTCCCCGCCTGCAAGGCGTAGGCGGTGCGTTTGTGCAGGTCGTTGGCGCTGGGCCGCTCGAAGAACTGGCGGATGAGCGCAGTCGCCTCCTGCGGCGTCCTGGCGGCGTCCAGCTTGTGGGCGTGCCTGGCCCAGGTGTCGTCGCGGTACGGGCTGTCGGCTTTGCCCTCCTCGAGCGCAAAGTCGAGCTGGTCGCTCAGCGACGGGGACGAGCGGCCGCGACTCCTGGCGAACGCCAGCAGGTTGCGCTGGCGTGGCCCCTGCCACTGGCCAGCATAGCCGGACGCGCCGCCGTCGCCCTTGCGCCTCCCCTGCAGCACGTCAGCCGCGCCGCCGGATTCCTGCATGAAGTTGCCGGCCCAGCCAGCCGCGGCGGCGTGGCTCAGCCCCTTGCTCCGGTAGTAGTTGTAGACGTTGTCGATGAAGTTGCCGCCACCCTTGACCTCGTCGCTGCCAGCCGAGCCGACAGCCGTTTCCTGGCCGCCCTCGCCGCTGATCTGGTCACCCTTGCTGGTGTCCTTGGTCGTGGTGCTCGACGTCTTGGTCTTGAGGTCGTCGTTCTCGACCGTCGCGACCTTGGGGCCGCTGCCGCCGTTGTCGAGCGGGCTCTGCGGCAAGCCCTTCGGGTCCTCGCCCGGGTAGCTGTTCTCGCGCAGGGCGCGCTGGCCCTCCCGCGTCTCGTCGACATACTGGCGCCGGGAGATATCGCCGGCCAGCTCGACGCCCAGCTTGAAGCCCCTCAGAAGTCCTCCGAAGCTGCCCATCATGCGACTCCTTCCGGTATCGGCGGAATGCCCGCGCCGTCCATCGTCGGCGGCGGCATCTCACCCTCGGCCATCATCTCGGGCTGCGCCGGTGCGGCGTTGGGGTCGGCCATTTCCTGCTGCGCCTTGGCGACCATCTTCTGCAGCTGCTTCTGGCCGATCCAGCGGGCGGCATCCTCGGGGAAGATGAACTCGCCGGCGTTGATCTGGGCCTTCTGCTGGGTGCCATCGCTGCCGTTGATCATGGCGCCGATGTCGTCGGGGATGGCGCCGCCGGACGGGCTCAGCTCGGGCGGCACCGGGCCGCCGCCATTGGCGAACATCTGGACCGGGTCGGGGATCGCCCCGCCTTCCTCGGCGAAGATGTTGCCGGGGATGAACTTGGTCGCCAGGCCGAGCCCGGTGCCGAGCAGGTCCTGCCAGCCGCTCTCCGATTCCTCGGCCTTGTGGGCGTCCATCTGGTTGGCGAAGCCCGTGTTCAGGACGTTGCCGATATTGCCGGCCGCCCCGGCCCCCATCTGGGTGAACGCCCCGGACGCACCGGCTGACGCGATACGGCCCGCGTCGATCGCCGGGCCGATGGATGCGGCCTGGCCGCCGCTCTGCAGCGAGCCGGCAGCCGCCGGGTTGACGTTGGAGCGCAAATTGGCACCGGTGCCGATCGCCGCGGCCAGGCGCTTCTCGGCCTCGTTGCGGGCCGCCTCGCGGGCAGCGTTGGCGCCGGCCGACTGCATGCCGGCCTCGGCGACGCGCGTCGCCAGGTCGCTCTGAGCCAGCGACGCCTGCGATATGCCAAGGCCCTCGAGCTTCTGCATGGCCGCGTCGCGCGCCTGCTTGACCCTGGCGGCGATGTCCTGGGCGGCCTTCTTGGCCTGCTCCTCCTGGTACTGGGGAGTGCCCATCTTCATGGCGTCGTCGAGCTGCTTGCGCTCGGCGCCCTCGTACTCCTTGCTGCGGCCGCGGTAGTAATCCGCGTCGGCAGCCATCTTGGTCATCTGGGTGAGCGCGCTCTCGATCGCCTTGCGGCCGATGCCAGAGTTGGTCTCGTAGGCTTTCTTGCCCCAGTCCCACAGCTCCTGGGCGCGTGCGTTGGAGACCTTGAAGGTCTCCTTCAGCATGCCGATCACCTCCGAATAGTCGGGAGGTGTGGGTGCGTCAGAACCACCGCCCATGGCGATCTTCCTTCAGTTCAGGTTGGACCTGATCCCCCTCGGCTTGATGCCAAGAAAGCGGCAGTCCTCGCGGTTAAGGCGCATGACGATCTGCGCCACGTTGTGCTTGTAGACGCCTTCGATGCGGGCAACCTCGGTGAAGCCGCAGTGACGGTTAAGGCGCAGCGTCTGGTCGTTGGTCTCGGATATCCGCGCGAATATCCGCTTAACCCCCAATTGGTTGAACGGATAGTCGAAGGTCACATAAAGCAGGTCGCGGTTGAGCCAGTGCTCATCCCACGAGGCCAGGTGGATGGACACGGATTCGCCGGTGTAGTCGGTGAACAGCACGCCGCCGATCAGCTTGCCGCGGCGCACCCGCCCGATCGTGATGTCCATGTTCGGATCGAACCGCGTGCCGGTCAGGGAGCCGATCGAGTAGCCGTGACCCTCGTGGTTGAAGATGAGCTTGTCCAAGTCGCCTCCTAGTTTTCAGCCAGAAAACAGACGTTGTTCAGCGATATCCAGCCAATAGTGCCGCCCAAATGAGTGAGCTCCCCAGTGTGCGCGAGGTCGAGACGGCAAAATCCCGTGCTGTGGTGTGCGATGTAGAGCATCACGATGCCAGGGCGGTATCCCGGAGGGAGGGTGGCTATATGCGCCGCGGCGGCGGGCGCCGTGACCAAGCCCCTCAAGATCACCAGGCCACTGGAAAGCTTGCGGAAACCACACGGAGAATAGGGCGCCGCGAAGTCTGCCCAGCCGTTAAGGTAAGGGAACGGAGACCACATTATGTCGCCGGCTACCACCGGAGCCTGCGCTCGTGGCGTCTCCCCCCAGCGCACCGCGTGATCTTCGCGGGGGCCGCGCTGCCCGGCGAGCGTTTCGACCAGCTCCTTGGTCGCCAGTGCCGTGGAGTGCAGTGACCTCGGGTCCTCTGTCGGGACCGGGATCGTCGCCTGGACGCGGGTGAACTGCTTAGACACTGCGCAGCTCCTTCATCGTCGAAGCGACGTGCAGCGAATATACCGGCGCGCGGGCAGCGATCTCGAACTGCCACAGGTCAGCCTTGAAGCCCGACGGCAGTCGCACTGCTTCGCCGCAGCGCGGCACCTCCATGTCGTAGACCAGGAAGCGATTGGCCCACACCTTGAGCCGCACCTGCTGGTCGACCGGCAGCACGCTCGAGCCATACGGATTGGTGGAGTAGCGCGCCGGGTCCCAGTAGATGGCGTAGGCGCCGAAGTTCTCCTTGTAGGGAAACTGGAACTCCTTCGACTTCCAGCGGACCGGCATCAGGTCGTAGTTCTTGTTGCCGGCGGAGTCGACTGTCGGGTCCCACAGCATCAGGCTGCCGTCGGTCATCAGCAGGAAAATCTCGCCGGACCACCAGTCGGTCACTATGTTGCGGACGTTCGCCATCTCGGAGAATTCCGTCAGGGCGACCTGGAGCTCGGAGGGGTCGATGAAGTAGCCGCTGCGCACCCCGGGTGACGGCGGCGTCCTGAGAGCCAGGTAGCCCTCCTGGTAGCGGACGCCGCGCAGGTACTGCGGCATGTAGTTCTTCAGCCACTTTTCGCGGGTGATCAGCCCCTTGGTGACGTTGTTGATGCCGTTCGGCCCGACGCTGATGAGGCCGTTCTGGGAGGCGTAGACCACGCCCGCCGGGCTCGACACGATTGAGTCGCGCGACAGGCAGGGCTCGTCGACGGTGGCCTTGGTGAAGGTGCAGGCGCTCGGCTTCACGCCGGTCAGCGTCGCCGGGTAGCCCTGGGTGCAGATGACGCATGTCTGACCGAGGATGCCGAGCCCGACGACCAGCGCCTCGGTGGCGTATTTGTAGGTCCGCGGCCAGGCGTGGAAGCGGTAAGCCTCCGACATGTAGATGTTATTGCCACCGACCCAGTTGCCACTGCCGGCCGGCGTCTCGATCGCCTTGTCGAAGGCCACCAGGAAGCCGTTGGGCATGGCGATCCAGCCCTGCAAATTTGCAGGGGGCAGCTCCCACGGCACGCTCTCCAGCGTCAGGTTCATGGTGACGGCGCTGTCGGGGTTGGTGGCGCCGTTGTCGGAGTAGGTGGTCTGCGCCATCGGGATTTCGGCGACGCGGTAATAGTCCCAGCTGCCGTCGGTGCCGGTCACCGTGCGGTACAGCCACTTCTTCTGGTAGGGCGGATAGCCGGCCGCCGGTGCCGGCGCGGCGAGGATGTTGGTGAGGTTCCAGACGCCGTCGGCGAAGCCGGTCTTGGAGCCCGGCAGTGACGGCTGGCTCTCCTCGCCGTAGATGTTGGTCCAGGTGTAGACGTAGCTGCGCGTCACGTTGGGGGCGGCGCCACCGGAGATCGAGGCCACCACGGGGGTGTGAGAAGCGGCCTGGGTCGGTCCGATGACGCCGAGCTTGTAGCCGTCCGTGACCAGGCCGGCCTTCATGTTCTCGAATGTGTTGAAGCGCGGGCCCTTGGACGGCGAGCAGAAATACCAGCGGTTGAACTTGTCCTCGACCAGGGCGCCTTTGACGATGTCGGTGTTCTTGTCCTCGAACTGCAGCCAGGTCGAATCCCCGAGGTAGCTCGGCGGTGGGATGACGCCTGGGTAGGCCGGGTCGCCGCCGATCGTACCCATCGGGATGCGCAGCACCTTGCGCGTCGTGGTCTGGAGGTCCTCGAGCAAGATCGGCGGCCGCACGCCGCGCAGCTCCGACCCGTAAAGCCAGGTGTTGACCGACTCGACGGCATAGCCGTCAGGCAGCGCGCGATCGCCCTTCACGGGAACCACACCGGAAAACCCCTGGATTTTCAGGACTGGCATCAGTCGCCTTTCGTTTCGTCCGCTTCCCGCACGGAGGCCGTGAAGTTGAACAGCTTGGTCTCCGCCGAGGCCAGTGACACGCCCTTGACCACCTGCACCACCACCGACTTCGGCAAGGGGGCCGTCGACGGCTTGACGGTGCAGAATATGTCAGTGGCGCTGACATAGGTCGTCACCATCGTGGCGCCGCCGAAGATGATCTTGGTGTTGACGTCGAAACCGGTGCCGATCGCGTGCATGCTCACGTCGGCCGAGTTGCACACCGCGCTCGCCGGGTTGAGCGAGCTGAGCACCGGCCGCGCGGTGGCTACGACGCCGCCGACCGCCTTCAGCACCTGGTCGTTGATCGCCCCCTGCTCGTAGATTTCGCCGCGGGAGGTGTAGCCCTGCTCCTCGATCTTGTGACGCTGTGACCGTCCCATGCTGCTCTCCTCAGGAAATCTTCATGATGTATGCGATCGCCATGTACGGGATCGCGTCGCGCAATTCGGCCGACGAGATGTTGTGCGTGTGTGCACCGGTAGTGCTCATGCCGTGGGTGTGCGTCGCGCCGGAGCCGACGGCCGCGGTGGTGCCGGTGTTGACGTCGACGACGTAGCCGCCCGGGTGGTTGTGGTTCGGCTCGGTGTCGGTCGCCGCGTTGACCGAGTTGCCGGCGCGCTGCAGCAACGGCCGGAAGATCGTGCTGCTGGAAGCGACGACCGATGTGCAGGTGATGATGTGCGCGTGCGTGCCACCGAGCCCGCTGCTGCCCGTCACGGTGCCGCCAAGCGTGCCGGAGCCATGGCCGTGCGACGGCAGCTGGGCAATCGTCAAGCCTATGGGGGTGACCGTATGGACGTGCGAGCCGGCTTCAGCGGTCGTGGCGTTGGCCTGCGGGTTGACCGCCTTCTGGGGCAGGTTGCCGGCGCCGACAACGAAGCGGCTGCGCAGGTCGGGCGTGCCGCCACCACCGTCGCACAGGTGCCAGTCGGCCCAGATGCCGGTGCCGATGGCGGTGATCACGCCCGAGTACATGATGATCGAGCCGACGTTCAGCTTGCCGGCGGTGTTGGCGTTGATCGCCGCCTTGACGAACGCCGTCGTGGCGATCGACTTGTCATTGTCGGCCGTCGGCGGCGTCGGCGCCTGGGGGTTACCGGTGAAGGTCGGGCTGTCCTTCTTGGCGTAGAGCGCCAGCTGGGCGTCGGTATAGGCCATGGCCTGCTGTAGGCTGGACTCGATCGCTGCCATCGACTGCAGCATGTCGGAGATCAGCACCGAGCCGGTGGCGTCGACAGCCGGATCGACGCCAAGCCACAGCGTGCGGGACTGCAGGTCCGCATAGAGATTGCCGACTTTCGCCGAACCAGGTGCCGGCTGACCCATGGGTTCGACGTAAGCGTTCATCTGCGCTCGTCCGCGTCCTTGGGGGCCTTGACCTTCTTGGTCATGATTTTCTTCTCGGTGCCCAGCTCAGGCGCCGACGCCTTGCGTTCGACGTGCCATTCGTCGTCGTAGTAGACGGCGACCTGGCGGTCCGGGTCAGGCACCGACGGCGGCGGCTCGAGCGTGGCGTTGATCGGGATGTCGAACACGCCGCGCTGCTTCGGGTCTTCCTTGGCTTCGGCGGAGCGGTTGAGATAGACGCCAGTCTCCTCGTCGTAGAGGTAGCAGATCATCGGTAGTCTCATTCGGACCTCCTCAGGTTTTGATGCACGCCAGCAGGGCGATGTTGCGCGGGCGCGTCTCAGCAATAGCACCGGCGTTGGCCGCGGTCGTGCCAGACACTGCGTGCGTGTGGTCAGCCGTTTCGTTGCCGACAGTGGCGGTAAAGGTGTGCGCGTGGGCCGCACTCCTGCCGCCGGTCGTGCCGGACACCGCGACCGTGTGCGTATGGTTGGCGCTGACACCACCGGTCGTGCCGGACACCGCTACGGTATGCGTATGCGCCGCGCCAGTGCTGCTAGTGTTCGGGTTATTGCTGGCAGGACCAAACTGGATGGTGTCGAAGCCAGCAAAACTGGCTTGGCCGGGATTGTACAAAATACCGTCAAGAGCGTGCACGTGGTTGGCGCTGCCGGTGCCGGTCGCCGACGAGCTGTCGGAGAAGGTGTGCGTATGGGTGACACTGTTGGCGCCGGTCGCCGACGAAGCGTCCGAGAAGCTGTGTGTATGCTCGGTCGTTTCAGCGGCCGTCGTGCCGGTCACCGAGTGCTGGTGAACCGCTGACCGCCCGGCGCTAGTGGCGCTGAACGTATGGTCGTGGGTCTGGACGCCGCCCAGCTGCGCCGAGCCGAAGACGCGACCATTATCAATGGTGCGGCCGTCGTCCCAGCCGCGCACGAACTCGCCGCGCATGTCGGGCAGGCCAAACGTTGTCGAGCCGTCGCCGACGCCGAACGTCGTGCCGATCGCCGTGAACAGCGCCGCATAGGTGACACGACTGACGAGAGCGCCGTTGGCCTTGAGCCAGCCAGTCGGCGGCGTGTTGCGCGCGAAGTACATAACCGCGCCGGGCGGAACGCCACCGACAAGTGCCGCCTGCACGAACGCCGTCGTGGCGATGCTCTGGTCGTTGTCACCAGGAGGTGGCGTC
>Ga0193738_1001271_pt1 | contig 10384 bp, 13 predicted proteins | sample L2a1metaG_FD_144927 | JGI IMG/M metagenome (GOLD analysis project Ga0193738, IMG submission 144927) | Soil microbial communities from a riparian zone of the East river system, Colorado, United States - L2a1 | ecosystem: Environmental > Terrestrial > Soil > Riparian zone | place: USA: East River...
ACCGTGTTGTTGAGCGACCCCAGACCGCACTCGAGGATGTCCGAGTGATCCGGCAGGGTGTTGATCGTGCCAGAGGGGAAAAAGATCCCGCCGAGCGACCAGTCGGCCGTGGTGCGCCGGGTGCGCCGAGCGAGGAGCGACGGATGCGTGTTGCGATCCGGCGCATCCACACGGTTGCGCGGGTTGGCATTGAGCTTGACGTCGAGGTGCCGCACGGCATCGCCCGCCGCGAAGGTCGGCGCGGTGCCATACGCCGACTGTTTCGCGACGTAGACGCGCCCGGTGCGTCCGATCTGGTAAGTGTTCGGCATCGGCGTTTACTCCTCACCCGCGGCAGGGCCTGCGGGGGCGCGGTTCACGAGGGCGATCGCGTTCGGGTCGAGCACGAGTTCGAAAGCCTCAAGGTGATGGTCGAGCGCGTCGGCGTAGGTCACGCCCGGCGCGATGACGCGATCGAGGTCAATCACGTCGCCGCCGACGATGACGCGCGCGAACGTGGGCGTGCGCACTTCAATCGTGCCGCCCTGGGGTAACGTGCATTTCACCTGGCGCATGTCCCTGGTCCCTCAGCCCGTCGGCAGTCCATACGAGCGGTTGACGGTGATCGTCAGCGGCACAATCGCCCACGCGAGGCCGCCGTCGAAGCTGCGAAAATCCCGGCCGTTGATCCGCGTGTCAGTCGCATCCCCACCCCGGGTGATGTCGGCGGCGAGGGCCGTCTCGACGTCCGCCCAGAGGCGCGTGATCGTCTTGAGAAAACTGTCATCGTCCGCGACATTGGAGTCGTTGACGAAATGCACCGTGACCGGGAGCGTCAGCTGCGCACGATTCGCCGGCTGATACGCCCAGACATCCGGCCGCAGCTCGAGCACGATGAACGGGCGGCCGCTAGCTTCCGCGATCAGCGTCTCAACCTCGGCATTCGGATCGAGCTTCACCGCGACCGCGGCCACGTCGTGAAAGTAGCCATCCGCCGTCGCGATCCCGCGCAGCGCGGTCTGCAGCGATTGTAGGATCCGGAACTCGCGAGGCTCAGGCACGCAGCGGCTCCGTGAACGCGAAGCGCAGCTCGTGATCGAGCCGCGCGTTGAATGCCGCCTTGATCGTCTCTGTCACGCTCGGCCGGTGCTGCTCGAACACGCGTCCGATCGACGGACCAAATAGTTCGATAATCGGCAGACGGGCCTTCCCGGCGCGCTTGAACACGCCCGTGTGGTTCGACCGCATCGTGGCGATAAAGGCGTCCTCGACTCGCCCGCGGCCGCGACTGCCGATCCGATAGGCCACCCCGCGTCCCTTCCCACGTGAGGGAATCGGACCGCTGGGTTTGAAGTCATGGAGCGGCAGACGCTTCAAGCTGGCGAGCATCCGAACCTGCAGCTTCTGTGGCGTGGCTTCCTCGGCGCGAATCGCGTCTTTTGCATCCCGCGACCGAATCCCCATGTCCTTGGAAATCAGCGACGCCATCTCGGCGCGGCCCGTGGTGAGCGCGCGATTCAGCGCCCGGGCGGTACTACGGGCCACGCGCTTCGGGCCGTGCGGAAGCGCCAGGAGGGCCTTCTCAGCGTCGAGTTCAATCGTCAGGCTCACCATGGGGTTACCCGGCCACCTGCCGCAGAAGGACTCGGACGTGATCGCCGTCCTGCCGATCGATGTTGTCGACAACCCAATTCAGCCTGGTCGTTCCGCCTGGCGGCGGGGCCAGCACCGCCGATCCGCGCAGCACGCTCGTCAGGCCGAGCACCAGGATGCGCCGCGGATCGCGTCGTTGCCGGTCCTGCCCGACGGGATCGATGTCGTTGAAGGCGTTGGCGACCCAGAAGCCCGTTGTCTCGACCGAGCCGCCGTCCGGCGGGGTGACCGTGACGGGCACCCCGAAGGCGGCGAACGCCGGATCGAGCGGAACGTCGACCACGGCTTACGACTTGGTCAGCTTGATGACCGCGCGAGGGCGCAGGCAGAGGCTGATCGGGTTCGACTGCACCTCGAGCGCCCGGTACTTGTTGAAGCCGCTCGGGTCCGGCGCCTGCTTGGCGTAGAACGGGAGGCCGATCGTGTTGACCGTCTCCTCGTAGTCGGCCGGCGCGAACCGCGTGACGAACAGACCAGTCACGATCGGCACCAGCCAGGCCTGGTCGTCGTCCACGAAGTTGACGGCCGAGCCGCCCGCCTGCGGCGCCACAGACCCGCGGTATTCCTCCCAGATCACCCCGCCGTAGGTGAAGCCGGTCTCGCGCAGGTCGCCCTGAAGGACCTGACCCTGCTGGTACTTGTAGGCTTCCTTGACCGTGGCGTGGTCGACGAGGGCGTCGAAGTAGTTCTTGCCCGCGAACGCGCGCCAGCCCTGAATCAGCGCGCCGCCGAGCTCGACTTCCGCCAAGCGCTTGGCCGCGACGATCCGGGCCCGCACTTCCGTGCCGGCCGTGCCGAGGGCGATGTTGAGCGTCTGCTGCGTCACGCCGAACTCGGTGAACAGGTTGTAGATGGTCGTCCCGTCGGCGTTGAGGACGATGCCCTGCAGCGCGCCCATCCGGTGGTATTCCTGCGTCACCAGGATGTTGTCCTGCATGTCCGCATTCTTCTCGTTGACCATGTCCGCGATCGTCTGCGTGACGTTTTCCTGGCCGAACGCGCGGATGTTCTGGATGGAGTCGGCCAGCACCGTGCCGTTCTGCTGGAGGTGCGGGATCGTGAACGAGCGCGCGCTGCGCAGGTTGACGCCCACGCTCGCCCCAGGCCCCCCGCGTGCAGACGTCTGCACAAGACGCAGCTGGCCCGACTTCTCCTCGACGAACAGCGTCGTGGTCGGAATGCCGCGGGCCTCAAAGAGGCCCAGCAGACCGAGGCGTCCCGGCTGATAGTCGCGCTTGTTGATGGCGTCGGTCAACGACGTCAGCGAAAACGCGTCGGAGTTGAAGATGTCGAGTGTTGGCATGTCGCGCTCTCCTAAACCCTTCTCGTTGGATGGACCGAATTAGTCGCGGGCTCGGATCCCGAGCGCGAGCATCTCCTTGTACGCCGACTCTTTTTCGGCCGTCGAGATCGCGGCGCCCCAGTAGAGCGCCGACTTCGCGATCACGGCCGCGCCGTCGACGACGACGCCCGCCTTGTCGGCCGAGCTTGCGTCGACATCGTCGAAGAGAATTCCCGCGACGCGATGCCGACCGTCGAACGTAGTGGGATCCCAGGCCACCGCCTTGCCGCCGGCGAGCTGGTTGTACACGGCCACGTTGAAGTGGTTGTTGGCGATGTAGTCGGTCGCGTCGGAGATCGTGAAGTTGATCTGCCGGCTCGTGAACGACGCGGTCGAGCCAGACGCCGACCAGATGAAGCGACCGCCCACCATGTTTCCGTCGGGCCCGATGACGCTCATGTCGCCGCCGTTGGCGACCACGACGTCGTTATTGATCTTGTAGTTGCCGGGCTTCGCGTCCGGGCCGAGCGACAGCGCCGAGAGGACGCCGGTGCCGGTGCCGCCGATGACCGTCGGGACGGTCGTGCTCACGACGAACGTGAAAACGTCGCCGACGATGAAGTCCGTCGCGTCCGTGATGGTGAAATTGATGTGCCGGCTCGTGTAAGCCGTCGCGTTGGTCGAACCCGGGGTCATTGTGAAGTTGGGCAACGACTTGCCGCTCGGCGTGGTCAGCGTGAACACGCCCCCATGCGCCACCGCCGTGATGCACGTCAGCACGTAGTTGCCGACCTCGACATCAGGCCCGGCGAACACAAGCGACGCGGTGCCGGTGCCGGTGCCGACGACCGTCGGAATGGAGACGCGGCCGATGCCGAGCTTGACGCGGCCGACGACCGCGCCGGCATTCAGGTTCTGTCCGGAGAGGACCGTCAGGGCCGTCCGGCCAATGGCGCCGAGCAACTCTTGAAGAACGAATCCACCTGCATGCTGCGTTTCGGTCAGTGCCATGTGCGTCTACCTTTTGTTGAAGTTTTTGTAGATGGCCGTGCGGTTGAGTGCGCCGCGGGTTGCCCCGTGGTCAAGGTCGAGGTGCCCGTCGATTTCGACCTTGTCCATGCGCGCGGTGATCGTGGTGAGCTGGGCGCGAATCGCGTCAGGGCTCATGCCGCCAACGATGTAGCCGTCGGCCAGCTCTGAGAACTTCGCGATCGCGCAGATGCCGCGGATCTCGGTGGCGCGCGCGGTGGCCTGCGCCGCCAGGGTGGCGGCCTGTGCCGCGGCCTGCGCGCGCGCGTTGGTGGTCTCGGTGACCTTTGCGGTCACCTGGTCGACGGTCGCTGACGCGGCGATAAAGCCTTCCGCGAGATCGAGGCAGTCTCCTTCGCGGCAGATGCGGAGGACGTCGGCCGCTGCAGCCGCGGCCGGTGCCGGCGTGGGCTTCGCGAGGAAGCCGTCAACCTTCGCCTTAAAGGCGTCAGGGACGGTCAGCCTTGCGAGGACGCGGCTCTCGAGCGCGTCGGCCGCGACGAGCCCGGCGACCTTCTCGGTGGCGAAGCCCTTGGCGATCGCCGCATCGGCGTCCATCCAGGTCTCCGCATCCAGGAGGGCGACGAGCTCCTCGTCGCTGAGGGAGGAATGCCATTTGTAAGTGGCAACGATCGTGTTGCGGACCGCGTCGAGCGCATCGGCGGTCTTGCGCATCTCGGCGGCGTTTCCGATCGCGATCGTCCACGGGTTGTGCACCATCATCAGGGCGTTATCCGCCATGATGATTTTGGTGCCGCCCATCGCGACGATCGTGGCGGCGCTGGCCGCGATGCCCTCGATCATCGTGGTGACGATGCGTCCCTGCTGGCCACCCCACGCGCGCAACGCGTTGGTGATGGCGACCGCTTCAAAGACGTCTCCGCCGAGCGAGTTGATGTGGACGTTAAGGTTCTGCACGCCCGCAGGCAGCGCGTTCAGGTCGTCAATGAACGACTTAGCCGTGACGCTCGTGTCGTCCCAGTAGGAGTAGCCAATGTCGCTGTAGATGTAGAGATCCGCGCTCGGCCCGTCGGCTTTAGCGTCGAAGCGATACCACTGGCGAAGCTTCATACGAATCGTAGACTCGCACGGAAGGTCGCGGCCCGTATTTTTGTGGATACGAAAATTCGAACCGCCTTTTCGGTTAGGCGGCGGCTCTTTGCAACACGAGATCGCCGAAGCTGAGGATCGTTTCGCTTCCATCGTCCGTGCGCTTGAGCGCGTGCTTGTAGGTCGCCGAACTCAGCGCGACGGTGTCACTGTCGGCAACCGCCACAATGACGCGCTGGGTGTTGCTGGCGCGGACGGCGTTATAAGTGCCAGTGATCGTGATGCCGGAGCCAGAGGCCTTAGCCACCGCCGCCGCGTCGTCGGTCACGTGCCGGCGCACGGTCCACGACAAGGCCCACGCCGAGACGTCCACCGGCGTGTCGCCGGCGGCGTCGAGAATCTCGAACGAGAGGATTTTGTCCTCGTCGATGAAAAACCCGTCGCCCTTATCAATGTCCTGTCGCAGCGCCATGACGCGTCACTCCCCGATACGGATGTTGCCGACGAGTTCAATGGGCGACGCCGCACGCGCCTCGAGGGCCAGCGCCTCAACCCACCGCCCCCCGAGCCGGATCACGCCGGCGAGTGGGCGATCGAGCAGCGTCCCTACCGCCGTCGTGGCCAGGACACCAGTCAGCGCTCGTGCGGAGCTCGGGGCCACGGTGCCGAGCGCGCCTGTTCCACTGACACCCGTCAGGCTCGTCGCGGTGGACGGCGAGACCATCCCGACGCTCGATGTACCCTGAACGCCGGTAAGCGCCGCAGTTCTATCTGCTCCCGCCGAGACCGATCCGGCTAACCCGGTTGCTGAGATGCCCGTCAGGCCGATCGTCGTGCTGGGGGTGGGCGTGCCAACGCCGCCCGTCGCAGCCTGACCCGTGAGCGCCTTTGAGTTAGCCGGGGAGAGGGAACCGACCGCGCCTGTTGCCGCTTCGCCCGTGAGCGCCTTCAAGGTGGCCGGTGCGACGGTGCCGACCCCGCCCGTGCCAACTTCTCCAGTGAGCGGGATCGCAGTAGACGGTGACACCGTCCCGACGCTCGACGTGCCCTGGACACCGGTGAGCGCCAGCGCGATGTCGCTGCCGGTTGTGACGGATCCTACAGATCCGGTCGCCGACACGCCCGTCAGGGCGATCGTGGTGCTCGGCGCGAGCGTCCCAACCGATCCTGTCGCCGCGTTGCCTGTAAGGGCGTGCGCGTTGGCCGGCGCGATCGTACCAACAGCCCCAGTGGCTGAGACGCCCGTCAGGGCGATCGCTGCACTTGGGGCGACCGTGCCCGCTGATCCCGTGCCCGCGATGCCCGTCAGGGCTTGCGCGTGGGACACCAACACCGTGCCGACAGCACCCGTGGCCGAGACGCCCGTGAGTGCAACCGTGACATCGCTGGCGGCGTAGGTGACCGGCCCACGGCGGCCCGAACGCGTCGTCAGCAGACCGAGCCGTAGCGCACGTAGCTCGGGCCTGACATGCCGACGCATCCGGATCGGCGTGAACGTCGCACTGGCATCCGCGCCGGATTGCGTGACCGTGCCGACCGCTCCGGTCGCCGCGTTGCCGGTAATCCCGATCGTCGTGCTCGGGGTTGCCGTGCCGACTGCACCCGTCGCCGCTTCGCCCGTGAGCGCCTTCGAGGTGCTAGGTGCTAGGGTGCCGACTGCGCCGGTCCCCGCTGCGCCTGTCAGCGTGATCGTGGTGCTCGGCACCGCCGTGCCGACCGCGCCCGTCGCGGTATTCCCCGTGATGCCGAGCGACAGGGCCGCCGCAAGCGTCCCGACCGCACACGTCGCGGCGACACCAGTCAAGGCGACGGTGACATCGCCCCCAGAGACCAGGACCGCGCCGAGATAGCGGCGCCGCTTCTGCTTTTTGAGCGGGAACGACGGACGAGTCGCGCGAAAGAGACCCACCTAGCGACGCCTCCGAAAGAACAGGTTCGTGTTCACGCCACCACCGACACCATAATCGCCGCCCTCAAAATCGTCGAACCGTCCAGAGACGGAATAGGCAAAGACGCCGAATGTGCCGCCTGAGAGCGAGCTATCCGTCACAGGAGTTCCCGCGACACCGTTCTTATAAGGGGTGTAGCTGGTGCCGTTGGCTTCGAGTTTGACGATGTCGTTCGTCGTGAAAGTGGCCGCGGTGCCGATCTGGGTCGTGATGCCGTTGACGGATTTCCAAATCTCGCCGTTGTTGTGCCAGCCTACCCAGTTGGCGGTCGAACCATCGGTGCCGGAGCAACGGACAGCCGGGCCGTAGTAAAGGCCGCTCGTCGGAGCCAATACCTGCGAGTAGTGATGCTGGTCTGGTGTGGCGACACCACTGTAGTAGCCAAAGCACCAGGTTGCGCCGTTGCCCCGCAGGTTGTTGGAGTCGATAACCATGCCCGCGCCACCGCTAAAATGGTCAACGGTCGTCCAGTTCGCCCCGGCAGCGCCATCGGAACGATTGAAGTTGTCAGTAGCGAGCACACTCATTACCGCACCTCAAAGAACGCCAAAATCGGCACGGCACTATACAAAGCCTTCGTCAGTTAAGGCTGAGCGCCATTAGCTATTATTCCTCACGCCCAACACCACGACTATCGGCACCGTGTTGAGCGTCCGCAACTGCACAATCACCTGTTTCGCAACGGGATCCCACACCGTGGTCTGCCCCCAGCCATACATGTTGTGATTCGGCTCTCCGATCACGTCGGAAAAGACATTCGTCACTACGTTCGACAGGATGATGTCCGGAAAGAGATCGTGAAGATTCGTGAACGACACAGGGTTGATTCCGGTATTGTTCTTCTGACGCCCACCAGTCCCGGCCACTGCTTCTAGTAAGTGCGTCGTGCTGAACGGGAACAGGAAGACCGGAAGTGACCCCGTCCCTCGACCGCCGTTGCCGTAACCCGCCCCATCCGGAACCGCTGAATGCACGCGAAAAGTAGGAGTGCCGCCGTTATATGGTTGCCCGTAACAGGGAGCACTGCCATACCACAGACCGCCATTCCCCATTGGCCCAAAGTAAGGGAAGCCTTCAACGTAATCCGTTCGCACCCACGCGCCACCGTAGTAAGCGGCTTCGTAGGCATAGGAGTAGTGCGTCGAGTCGTATTGTTCGCTACCAAGAGGGTCGTAGCCGCCCGCGCCGGCGGGACGGTCCGTTGAAAACAACGCATCGTACTCCCCCATCGAGCAGACGACGTTATATAACGACCCACCATCCGAACAGCTTGCGCTCGTTTGAAGAAGCCGCACCCATCTGTGATTCAAAAAGGCAGACGACGGAGAACCATCGGGTGGGTCAAAATTGCTAGTGGTGACTTTGGGCCAGTAGAAAGCGTGAAATCCCTCAGAACCAAGACCGCCAGTGCTAAGGTTTGCATCACCCGCCGCCATCGCCCAACTAGTGAACGTGACCCACGTCGAACCATTGTAGTACTGCGGTACAAAACTAGCACCGACCGCGGGTTCAGTCATGCGAACCGTGATGCAGTCCACATCGTAGTCCCCGATGTAATCGTAGAAGGCATCGTTCTGCGCTGTCGGGACCGGCTCACCAGAGCCAATCGTTGGACTGCCAGAGAACACACTGAACGTGCCACCGATACTCTTGAGACACGTTGACCCAGGATTAGAGTGATACATCGCCTGGAAGCTGAAGTTCGGTAGCTTCATGTTGGGCGGCGTAACACCGGCATCGGTGGACGTATCGTACAGCTTTACCGCGTCTGTGAAAATTACGGCATCTTGCGCAGGAGGAGAAGAAAAGTCCGGCAGATCGCCTACCACCCACAGCATCACGCTGCGCGGCCCAACGGTGCCAATGTTGGCTTGGTGATGACCCGCGAGAATGTATTTACCCCCCATTGCCGCTTGACGGTTAGTTGGGATGTCAATGATGCCGCAGTTGGCGCCTTTCCATATATCCGCAGTCGTATCGTCCTTGAAATAATAGGGACCAAGAATATTGGCTTCATCGACTTCGTTACTGTTCGTGCCCGAGTCCCCAACGACAACAGCTTCTGCGTCCAGTAATCGGACAGCGTTAAACGACGGCCACACTTGAGGACCACCGGGGTAATTCGGAATGAACGAATACATCAACACGCTCTGCGATTCAATCCAGTGGAACGCGGCGGGCGCGATTCCATTTGCCTCATGGACCCCGTCATGCGACATGTAGGGATAATCGTCAGCAATCTGCCCCGCGTTAATACGCGGGATCGTGCTCCAGTTCACCCATCGGCGCGTTTCCTCCCAATCGGGCACGTTCCCTGAGTTCCAATGAGAGCCGCCGTTTTTTATCCCAGTTGTGGGTTCTTTAAACTCTACAAGGTCATGCACGCCGTTTGGCATGACCCCAGGCCATCCCGAGACTGTCAGGTACCTACGCTGTCCACCGACGTAACGAATAGCGAACGCGGGAAAGGCATATTTGGAGGCATCCTCACCGCTGGCATAGCGGGTCCTAAACTGACCCGCCAGCGCCAGATCAGCCGGAACCAACTGGTCCCTGTCCTCATCGACAGGACCACCGCCGCCACCGCCTGGCGCAGCGGGCGTCAGCACGCGCGGCCGATGTGACCGGCCTCGACGCATTAGAGCTCTTCGACCACCGCGTAGCCGGCGATCACCATGGCCGACAGGTTCTCTTCGATGCCGACCACGAAGGCCTGGCCGGCGTAGACCACCGGCCGCTCGTAGATGTCCGGGAGGTATTCATACCCGCCCTGTGACGGGAAGCCTTCGTCGGCGTGGTACCTCACGGTGCCTGAGGAGGAGGCCCGCGACGTGTTGAACGCCTCCACCGTAAACGCGCTCGCCGCGTCGTGGGTATTGCGCTCGTTCGAGGTCGGCGTCGATCCGCCGCTCCCCGAGGTGAGGGTCGCCGGCAGCGTCCGCACGGTCACGCGGATCTGCTGGTTGGTCTCAGAGTCCTGAGGCGAGATCACCACCTTGTGGATGATCACCGGCTTGTCGGTGGCGGGAACTAGCTCGAGAAAGTCCAGAGCCGCACTGACCGCTGTCGGGGCCACGCGAACCGTGTAGATACGTCCGTACATGTGCGTCTCTCCTAAGTTGTTCCCGTGTTGAGTTCTGCTTCCGCCGCCGCGAACCCCTTCGCAAACGCCTCATTCACGGCGTCGGTAAAGGCGTCGTTGGATAACTCCACGGCAAAGCCGCCAAGGGGATGCTCGAAGAAACAGCACCCGCTGTCACGACAGCCGTGCTTTTTCGCGAGTTCCAATACTTCGGCGTCCGTCAACGTCTTGGTCATGCTGTGAACTTCCGAAACACTCGACGGCGATACCGCTTGCGGTTCGCCACCACTTCTGGGACAAACGGATCGAGCCAGGTGACCACCACGAGTCCGGGTCCACCGTTGCCGCCCGACCGATCCG
>Ga0193738_1001272_pt1 | contig 10380 bp, 11 predicted proteins | sample L2a1metaG_FD_144927 | JGI IMG/M metagenome (GOLD analysis project Ga0193738, IMG submission 144927) | Soil microbial communities from a riparian zone of the East river system, Colorado, United States - L2a1 | ecosystem: Environmental > Terrestrial > Soil > Riparian zone | place: USA: East River...
CGACTGGGAGACCACCGTAGAGAACTGGAACCGCGACCTGATGCACACACCGCTGCCAGATCGCGAGGTCAAGGACATCGTCCGCCGGTTAAAGGTGAAGAACTACTTCTACGAATGCAAAAAGCACCCGCTGGTCACGCATTGCAACTCCATGCTCTGCCGCACGCGCCAGTTTGGCGTAGGCGACGGCGAAGCCACGAACAAGAGAGGGAAGACCGAGGACGCGTTTACACCGGACGAGGCCGCACAGTGGCGCAAGTATTGGATCGACAAGATCGCCAACGCGCCAGCCGGGAAGGAAGACGACGTCCTCCTCGACGCCATCTGGGGCATGGGCAACTGCGCGGCCACGACCAACGCCAAACCTCTCCGTTGGGGCAAAGCCGAGGGCATCTTTGTCAGTTATGCAGATGTCAAACCTGAGGACCCCAAGTGGCTGTGGGAAGAGCGCATTCCCCTTGGCAAACTCACAATTCTTGCTGGCGACCCAGACACCCTGAAATCGCAAATCACCATGAACATCGCCGCGACCGTCAGCACTGGAGGGGAGTGGCCCTTCGGTGAGGGCAAGGCCAAGAAAGGCCGCGTGCTGATCCTCTCTGCCGAAGACACTTTGGCCGACACCGCCGTGCCACGGCTCATGGCGGCAGGCGGCGACCGGGGAATGGTCACAAACTTGCGAGCCGTCCGCGATCACCCGGGAAGCGCTGAACGCACCGTGGACCTGAATAAAGACCTTGAGCTGATCGACTACGAATTAGGCAAGCGTAACGACTACACGCTCGTCGTCCTCGATCCGATGTCCGCCTATATGGGCAAGGACCTCGACGCCTACCGGGATACAGAGGTCCGTGCTTTCCTTGAACCGTTGGGTCGCCTAGCGGAAAAGCATGGTGTTGCCATTGTCGCCATCGCGCATCTGAACAAGACCAGCGGGCGCAAGGCCATCATGGCTATCCTTGGCAGCGTAGGTCTCGCCGCCGCCGCCCGCGCTATCTATCTAGCCGCGAGAGAGCCGATACCAGATGAAGAGGACGGGAGCCAAGGCACAGTGGAGACAGGGCGGTTCTTCTTGGCGACTATCCGGGTATCGAATGCGCCGAGCATCGAAGGGCGGACTATGGTGTACGAGCAGCGTTCCAAGGTCGTTGAGGAAGGTCTTAAGCCAGCGCCATTCATTGAATGGGTTGATAAGAACGGCATGTCGGCCAACGAACTGACGGGGTATCGGCAGGGGGCAAAGCCGGGACGGCCTGCCGAGCAGTACGAGAGAGCAAAGCGGCTGCTCGAGAAACTACTGTTGGATGGGACTCGGGTACCTGAGAAGGAGATCGAGGCCGCTGCCAAAGAGGCGAAGATCTCAATGGGCACGATGAAGAAAGCGCTGAAGGGCTTAGAGGGCACGTCGAAGAAGCAGGGCTTTCATCATGTGTGGTATATTCCTTGGGTTGAGCCGGAAATACCCTTTTAATGAAGCAACTACGCGTTAATTATAGGTAGACCCCCTGACTATAATTATTATTTAGTTAGTTGCTTGTTGCTTGCGGGCGGGCTTTTTGCCCTTTGCAGGCTAACCGGGGAAGTTGAAGAAGTATGTATATAACAAAGTTGCAATAAGGGGAAGTTATTCCCGGTTATGCTGTCGCAGGGGGGTACCCGCGCGGCCATTGAAGAAGCAACTAACTAAATAATATTTATAGTCAGCGCTTCCGCCGCTAATTAACGTATAGTTGTATGCGTATCCGCCTATTCAGGGCGGTAACGCAACGCTAACAAAGCTAGTGTTTGCAAGGGGTTAAGCGTATAAGTGGAGGGCGAGGGTTAAAGGAAAGGGCTAAAGTGACTTCCAAGGCTCCCATCAAGGACTTCTGCGATGTAACCTTGCGCGATGACATATTTGGAAGTGATTACATATCACTTTTGATAGACCACAACCCAAAACGCCTCGGCTCCGCAGCCTTCGACTACTTCCGTTTATACGCCGACGGCATGCAGATTGATGACTACATCCGCGCCGTTGGCGACCGAGGAACGGCCCTGCGCCATATTCGCTACGACCTGAGCCACAAATACATCAGCATTCATTTCGACCCGAACGCGCCGCGCACGATCCCCATCCAAGCCACCCCCGCAAGAAGCAAGACCCAAGCCGCCATAGGCGAGACGCTGTCCCCGGCTATCCGGGCCATGCTGATCGACCCGAACTCGTGGTGGGCGCAGCACCTTGCCCGCATCACGGCGGACTATCTCGACGATCTTGGTGGGCCTGACGTCTGTACCACAGCCGAGAAGGCTGTCATCCGGAGGGTGGGCGTTCTGACCATCGAGATGGAGCGGCTGGAAGCTGTCTTCGCGAGCGACCCTGATCCGTCTGCATTCAAGATCGAGATGTACACCCGGCTGGCCAAGACGTTCCACGCGATGCTGAACATGACCGGGCTGGAGCGGCGTCGGCCTCGGGACATTACGCCTACTTTGGATGAATACATCCGGCAGGAGGCAGCCGAATGACGCCGCGCGACTTCGACATTCTGCGCGCCTGTGCCGATCCGAATTTGGTTGGCGCGTGGTTCCGCCGCGATAAGGACAGTTGGCAGGCGTGGTTCGCATTCCTCGCCGCTCTGTTCGCCTTGCCGATGGACGAGCAGCAACTTGCCCTTTACCGGCAGCACACTGGACGGGAGAATCCCCCGGAGAAGGCCTCCACGGAGGCGTGGCTGGTCGTGGGACGACGCGGCGGCAAGTCCTTTATGATGGCGCTGGTCGCGACCTACTTGGCCTGCTTCCGCGAATATCGGCCCTATCTTGCCCCCGGAGAGCGGGCGACCGTGGCCGTGATTGCCGCCGATAGGAAGCAAAGCCGCGTCATCATGCGGTATGTCCGCGCGATGCTGACGCAGATACCGATCCTCAAAGGGAGGATTGTGCGCGAAACGGCGGAGGCTTTCGACCTTACCGGGCGCGTGACCATCGAAGTGAGCACCGCGTCTCAGCGCAGCACACGCGGCTACACGTATGCAGCGGTATTGTGCGACGAAATTGCCTTCTGGCGAAACGACGACGACGCTGCCGATCCCGACTATGCCATCCTCGACGCTATCAGGCCTGGCATGGCGACGATTCCGGGGTCGCTGCTGCTCTGCGCCAGCAGCCCCTACAGCAGACGCGGCAGTTTGTACGATGCCTTCAGGCGCTGGTACGGTCCCGAGGCTCCTACCGGGTCGCCGTTGGTCTGGCTCGGCGATACGTTATCGATGAACCCGAGCGTTCCCAGATCGATAATCGAAGCCGCCTACGAGCGCGATCCCATATCAGCGAGCGCGGAGTACGGAGCGCAGTTCCGCGCCGATCTCGAAATGTTGTTGAGCCGCGAAGCCGTGCAGGCTTGCGTAGTTCCCGGCTGTCGCGAATTGCCGCCCAGCACCCGCCACAAATATTTTGCCTTTACCGACCCGTCCGGTGGTTCGTCTGACAGCATGACTTTGGCAATCGCGCATCGCGAACGGGCCGAGCGCAAGTTCGGAAGCCAGCAGGGTTCCAACCGCATCAAAGAAGCAGACGACGACAACTGGCATATCGTCTTGGACGCTGTCCGCGAAGTCCGCCCGCCGTTCTCGCCTGAGCAAGTCGTCTCCGAGTTCGCTACGCTAATCCGCAGTTATGGGCTGCGGTCCGTAACAGGCGATAGGTATGCCGGCGAGTGGCCGCGCGAACGGTTTAAGCACCACGGCGTGACATACACCGTGGCCGAAAACACCCGCTCGGATTTGTATCTGGCTTTAGTGCCGAGCATCAACAGTGGCCGCGTCCGTCTGCTCGACCACAGCAAGCTCGAAAACCAGCTTGTTAGCTTGGAGCGGCGAACAACGCGCGTCGGCCGCGATCTGGTGGACCATCCTGTAGGCGGCCACGACGATATAGCGAACGCCGCCGCCGGAGCGTTGTTAGGCGCGTTCGACGCCGCGCGTCGTAGCGTCTCTACCTTTAGCATCGATATGGAAGGCAAGGTCACCTTTAAGGGCGAGCCAAAGCCGCGCCCTTGGCAGCGCACGCCGGGTATCTCCGCCGTCGATGGTGAGCAGCACCCTGATTGGCAAACAGCACACCGCGCGGCGGGATTGGAGGAGTGAACCCATGAGCGTAAACCAGACCTTGAAGGACAGGCCGACGAACGGCAGCAAGCCGCCCAACGGCAACGACACCCCCGATAGTGAGGGCGCGATATACCGTGGGCCGCAGCGGCCCCACCCGAGCCCAAGCATCCACGAAGACGTTATCTCCCGGCACCATAGCCGCGACCCAGTGAGCCGCGAGACGGTGTATGACCCTATCGTTTCCCGGATGAGCCTTGCCGTCGGCTCTGCCCGGCTTGCTGTCGAAAAGGCTACTAAGGTGGCGGAAGCACTTTTCGCCAATCAGTTTATTACCGTGGCCGCGCGGCATAGGGCCGTGCAGGATAAGTGCCATCGCCTGACGCAACCGGTCCTGTCTGACATCGACAACGCGCTGGCCTCCTGTCGTCGGGAAATCGAGACTCTGGAAACGAAGACCTCATCCCCACCAAGGCCGACCGATGCGTCCGGTTATTTTCTGGCGAGCGAAGTGCGGCAGCGGCTGGCGGCTATGGATGAAGTGAGCCGCGAGGCCGCGCTATCCCAGGTGCTGTCTGACGATGATGACGCGGCGCTGGGCGCCATACTATCGGCGTCGCCTATGCTCACGGGCATTACGAAGGCCAGACAGCAAGTCCTCCGGAGTGCTTGGCAGAAGCAGCGGTTCGCCTCGGAACTCGAACGCATTTCGCGCTTGAAGAAAGCCCTTGAGGATACCGAGCGGGCCGGAACGCTGACGCTGACCTACACGCTCGGCTTGAGCAGCGCGGAGATCGTCCGCCGCGCCGAGGCCAGCGAGCGGGCCGTCGAAGACGCATTGAAAAGCTAACTGTGGGTGGAGTTACGACCCCAAGGTTGGCTGGGCCGTCCGGTCCTTCTCCACCGGGCGGCCAACTCTACGCGGAGCCGGTGCCGGCCAGGCAGTGCCTTACCGGAGAATGCTGGTTCCGTTGATGGCGCGGGCCGTCCGTTTACGTTTGGCCATGGAGCGGACGGCCCGCTGCGCACTAGAGCTTCCGCCGCGCTTGGACAGAGCGGTGGTTAGACGCGGGCCACTCGTATCGAGTCTGAGGTGCGGGTGGCCCGTTTTTGCGCCGGTTCCGTTTAGCCCTTTTCTTTAACCCCCGCGCCGCGCGGGGAGGGGCACCTTGGCTAACTACCGGATTTTATTAGGAAATTTTGGTACGCCCAAGGGGAATCGAACCCCTGTTACCGCCGTGAAAGGGCGATAGCCCGGTACCCTTGCCTGAGCTAAAACAACGACTTAAACCCTTGAATATCAATGAGTTACGAACCTACCGTAGCCTACCGTAGCCTACGGGGGCTAGTCATATCCTACCGTTTGATTTAACCCCCTGTTTAACCCCCGGACGGTCCGGAGGCAACAAGGAGTTGAAGCAAAATGGCATCGAAAACGACCCCCAAAAAGACCACCGCGAAGACCAAAGCGCCAGCCAAGAAGGCTGCACCGGCACCTGCCACCACCGGGGAATCCTCAGAAGGCGCTAAGATCACGCTGCTGGTCGATAGCAACCCCAAGCGCGAAGGCTCGGCTGCGCATGGTCGCTTCGAAAAATACAAAACCGGCATGACCGTAGCGGCGTTTCTCGCTGCCGGCGGAACGCGGTCCGATCTCCGGTGGGACAGCGAACGCAACTACGTTAGGATCGACTAATCATGGCGAGAAGAAACAACGGACCTATCAATCTCAGCACCAAAACATCGCGGGCGCGGCTGCCCGCCAAGGATGTCATGTACCGGCATTCGCTGGGCGAGGGACGGCACCTTGGCTATCGTAAGCGCAAGGCAACCGTCGCTGGCCTCTGGTTCCTGTGTGAGACCGTCGTTGGTGTGGCGAAACAACACCGGCGCTCGCTTGGCGCCAGCGCCGACGACTTCGAGGAAGCCAACGGCACGACCATACTGAACTTCTCCCAGGCCACGCAGAAGGCTTTGGACATGGCGAAGTTGAAGCCAGCGGCGAAGACCGCCAAAGGCCCGCTCACGGTGGCAGACGTGATGGACGGCTACCTTGAGCATCAGCGGCTTGAGGGCAAGCCAACCGCCGACGCCGAGTTGCGCATTCGGACGGATATCGTGCCGACATTGGGGGTGGTGCGCGTCGATGCGTTGACCACCAACCATTTGAAAAAGTGGCGCGATGCGCTGGTAAAATTGCCCGCGCGTCTGCGTACGCCCCATGGCCAGAAGCAGCGTTACAAGGCCCCACCTGAGACCGAGGACGCCCTACGCGCCCGCCGCGCCAGCGTGAACCGCACCCTCACGGTCTTGCGGGCAGGGCTTAATCGGGCATTCCGCGACGGGCTAGTGCATAGCGACGTGGAGTGGCGTCGGGTGAAGCCGTTCCAGCACGTGGACCCGGAGCGTGACGATGACAAGTTTCTCACGGTGGCAGAGTGTCAGCGATTGATCGCTGCCACCGATGGCGATGACCGTAATTTGGTAATGGCCGCCCTGCATAGCGGTTGCAGATATGGGGAGCTATGCAACCTAAAGGTGAAAGACTTTTACAATGAGTGCATCGTGGTCCGCAAATCGAAGACCACGAAGACTGCGCGTGATGTTGAGTTGAGCGAGGAGGCTGTTGCGTTCTTCGCTCGGCTTTGCGCCGGTCGGCCTGCCGGGGAGACCATGCTGCTGCGCGCTGGCGAGCCTTGGGGCAAAAGCCATCAAGCGCGGCGCATGAAGGCGGCTTGCACGAAAGCAGGCATTTCCCCGCCGATATCCATGCATGGACTCCGGCACGTTTATTGCAGCTTGGTTCTTCAGGCTGGTACCCCGTTGCTGGCTCTCGCGCGCAACCTCGGACACAAGGACACAAGGATGGTTGAGCGGGTTTACGGGCACCTGGCCAAGAAGCTGAACCGCGACATCATCCGGGCCGGTGCGCCCCGCTTCGGCATCATGCAGGAGGCCGCAGAATGAGCAAGAAGCCACGTTGCAAGATCCTGCATTTCCCGGTGAACGAGTCGGCGGTGTACCCGTTTGTTCCAGAGTCGGAAATCGCTGAAGTCTTTGCTCGCGAGGAGGTCGCCAGCAGATTCGGCGATTGGGTCTTCAGTGGTCCCGACGCCAACGTGATTATTGTCGAGCCAGCGCCGCCACCGAAGCGCGATTAAACTTTTTGCTTTACAACCCCAGATAGAAGCGGCTATACGGCAAAATGCAATCTTGAGTTGCGCAACCAAACAGATATGGAACCTTACCAAATGCACACAATTGCTTTTTATGCCTCTGTCCTCGTTGTCAGCCTAATGACCATCAATGCCGTTCCGGCCTTCGCTAACGCTAACAACGGTCACGGCAACGGCGACCAAGATGCTCCCGGTAATTCCGGTAGCCATAACCACGCTGAAAACTCTGAATATGCGGGACAGGGTAATTCGCAGACCCAGAAATGATCGCCACTCGCGACGACACAAGAGGGGGCCTCCGTGGCCCCCTTTTTTTATACCCTCGGCGGCGGCTAAGGACGACCGTAGCACGACCTAGGGAGGTCCAGCTGGAGCGCGGCGGGCTTAGGCCGACCCGGTAGCTCGCCCCGCGCCCCGCGCCCGCCTACGGCGCTGCTAATTTACCACCCTATGACAGCAGTGATTTCGCCCGGCGCTTGATCGCGCTCCCGAGAGCGATTATCTTGGTCGCAACCTGAGGGGGTAGGCACGCAATGCTGGCGGACGCCAACCCAGTACCACCAACCTACCCAGCATGCGCCGTTCCTCCCCGGGAGGGAGCGGGTTCCGCACGATCACCGGCAAATCCAAGAGACTAGGTAAACCACGCCGGTAGCGCAAGCTTCCGGAAGAACGACCAAACTGCGTCCGGAATCCGTCCGCGCCTAGCATGGCGTCGGCCCGATTGCTGTGCGCTAACCTTTGAGGAACAAAAAATGGAAGTGCATAGAGACATGACCGCAGCTGAATTCGAAGCTGCGCAAGACCAAGTCGACACGACCGCGACTCACATCCAAGAGTTGCTTGACAAACTCCACGATCTCTACAGCAGGCCGGAGGGCTACTATATGATCATTAGCGGGTTCGACCACAGGGGCGAGAAGGTTTATTTTGATAGAGACGTCTTCTCGAAGATGAAAATCCTTGTCGTGCCGCTAGACCGCCTCTTTGTCGAGCCGGACGCACTGATCCCACTAGTCTAGGATCGTAATCTAAGCAAATCCTCGCCGCTATTCACGTAGCGGCGAGGACTTTTGCTGCGAGGGCGGGCAGGCTATACTAGCCTACGCTTACGCTACCTCTGGAGTTGTTGGTATGGCTAAAGTATTACAGAAATATCTTGGCGAAGAAAAGAACATCTACACTATAGACGAAATTTGCGCTCGCAACAACGTGACGCGCAGGCGACTGGAAGCTCTGTGGGGAAAAGGCCTCGGCCCGCGCACGATCTACCTTGGCGCCCGACGCATGTGCACTGCCAGGGCCGAAAAGGAGTGGCTAGAGAGCCTAGAAAACCCCACCGAGGAAGCCCAGCGGATAGCCGGAGAGACCGCAGAAATGCTGCGTGCAAAGGCGCTGCGTGCTGGCCTGTTAACGCCGCACACACGGCGCGGGAGGGAGGCATGACCGACGAGCGAGAAGCGGCAAAATCCTTGGCAAACACGATCGCGTACACACTCACCTCACCGAACGAGTGCGACAGCAACGGGGAAGTGGCCAACGTTGTCGATGGCCTGTTCGCAATTGCGCGCGGATTGCACCGCATCGCCGATTGCCTCGAACGCGAAGCGGGAGGGCGCGAGGATGGCTAAAACCGAAGACCTTCCGCACCACAAGCATCCTGAGATCGTCGGCGTATTTGTAACAAGGCCACCCCCGCTCAGTAAATTTCAAGAAGAGTACTGGCGGTTGGATGTCAAAGGAGTTGGCTCCATCCGCATCTCTGCCAGAGACGTCCGCAACTACGAAAAGTTTTGTGGAGAATGCTCTGCGCAATGTCAGGCGGTATTCGACCCGATGCCGCAACACGAATGGACCGAGCTTCTGCGCGCAGCGGTCTACAAAGCTCGCCGCGAGAACGATGGCCACTTACCATTCGCTTGACTAGCATTTGTCAGGCACAGGGGACGGGTGCCAAGAAGGACGAGAAACTTCTATTAGTCCGTGCCGATGGCAGCAAACAAACTCACTGAGTGCCCAAGAATACTTGTCAGGAAAGTCCATCAATGGCCGAAAGTGAGCGTACACTGTTATTCCGTCCACGAAGATTTCCCGTGCGGTGGGCGAAATCGGCCAGATACGATCATGGGCATGGATATTGTTGTCCGTCAAGTATCGCTGATGCCTCGCAACCGTTGCATATCGTTGGTCAACAGCCCGTTCTTCAGGGCTGTCGTGCCATACTGCTGAGGCTTTCCTTCCCATTACAGTCACTCCTCTGTCCTTTAGAGGCCATTATACCTTGCTCACGAACCGTAGACTAGGAGGAAATACTTTGAACAACCCGCAACCTTGGCGCTTGGAAACACCACCCGATGATGCCCTAGTCCGCCGTTTCGCCCGCCGCTTTGAGGGTTTCGCTGATGCCTATGGCAGCTACGATCCCGACACCGCGCGACCAGAGACACCCGACAAAATCAAGGTCGAGATCAAGTCCTCTGCCTATACGAAAAAGAAGCCGCCGACGTTCGACCTCTGGCGCAAACATCTGCAAGGTGTCAGCCCGCTCGGCATCATACCGATTAGGCGCGACAATAGCTGTGTCTGGGGTTGCATCGACATAGACTTTTACAGCGTGAACGTGATCGAGCTGATGCAGCGCATCACCGAGCACGAATATCCGCTCATTGCCTGCGGCAGCAAATCAGGCGGGGTGCATCTATTTGCATTCATGGCCGAGCCTATTCCAGCTTCGCTTATGCAACTCAGGCTGCGCGAGATGGCGGCCAATCTTGGCTGGGGTGGCAGCGAAATTTTTCCGAAACAGAGCACGGTGAATTGGGATGCCGGCGATTATGGCGGCTGGCTCAATATGCCCTTCTTCGGGCGCACGCGGGCGTCCTATCGCGAAAACGACGGCACTGCGGTAAGCATAACTCTCGAAGAATTTCTCGACCTGGCCGACCGGCACGAACAGCCAGCGGCGTCCTTCCGGGATGACAACGAGCGCAGCTTCTCTACCGGTCAGGGCAGTCCTGATTTTGCCGACGGCCCGCCGTGCTTGGAGCATCTATCCGGTATCGGCTTCCCTGAGGGCGGACGCAACACCGCCCTGCTGAACATGGCGACCTTCG
>Ga0193738_1001273_pt1 | contig 10370 bp, 7 predicted proteins | sample L2a1metaG_FD_144927 | JGI IMG/M metagenome (GOLD analysis project Ga0193738, IMG submission 144927) | Soil microbial communities from a riparian zone of the East river system, Colorado, United States - L2a1 | ecosystem: Environmental > Terrestrial > Soil > Riparian zone | place: USA: East River...
GATCGCATCGGCGCGTACGGCAATAAGGACGTCGAGACGCCGGCCTTCGACCGGCTCGCCCGAGAGGGTGTGCTGTTCGACCAGGCGGTGTCCGTGGCGCCGCTGACGCTCCCGGCGCACTCCAGCATGTTTACCGGCAAGTTCCCGCCCGAGCATGGCATCCGCGACAACGGCGGGTTTTTTCTCGGGCCCGAGCAGGTCACGCTCGCCGAGGTGCTCAAGACGCGCGGGTACCGGACCGGCGGATTCGTCGCGGCCTACGTGCTCGATTCGAAGTGGGGCATCAACCAGGGGTTCGACACCTATTTCGACAAGTTCGACCTGAGCAAATCGCGCAACGTCTCGCTTGGCGCGATCCAGCGGCCTGCCAACGAAGTCATCGACCAGGCGCTGCCGTGGATCGAAGCGTCGAAGGACCAGCCGTTCTTCGCGTGGATGCACCTGTACGATCCTCACTCGCCTTACCGTCCGCCCGAGCCGTTCGCCACGAAATACAAGGGACATCCCTACAACGGCGAGATCGCCTTCACCGACTCGCAGGTCGCCCGCGTCATCCAGAAGCTCGAGTCCCTCGGGCTCTACGACCGCACAGTTGTCATGATCATGGGTGACCACGGCGAGAGCCTGGGCGATCACGGCGAAGCCGCGCACGGGTTCTTCATCTACAACAGCGTCACCCACGTGCCCTTCGTCATCCGGGCGCCGTTCGCCGCGACGAAAGCGCGCACGGTCGCCGATCCGGTGCGGTCCATCGACGTCATGCCGACCGCGCTCGATCTCCTCGGGGTCACGCCACCCGCAGGGATCTCCGGGGTCAGCCTCGCGCCGCTCCTGGCAGGAACCAGGCGCGAGCTGGGCCTCGACGCCTACTCGGAGGCGATGTATCCGTTGCATCACTACGGATGGAGCGAACTGCGCGCGCTTCGCTCCGGGCGATACAAGGTCATCGACGCGCCGCGTCCGGAGCTCTACGACATCGATCGAGACCCGCAGGAGACCACCAATCTCTACGATGCACGGAAGCAACTCGGCGACACGATGATCGGACAGCTCCGATCGCTCGAGTCGAAGTTCGCCAAGACCGAAGCCGCGCTACCGGCCGGCGATGTCGATCCCGAGGCACGGCAACGGCTCGCGGCGCTCGGCTACGTCGGGTCGTTCGTCGCCACCGCGTCGGACGCGAAGACGGGTCGCGCCGATCCCAAGGACAAGATCACGCTCTTCAACAAGCTGGGGAAGGCGACCGAGCTGACGAAGGAAGCCGGGCCGGACGGCGAGACACCCTTCGCCGAAGTCGTCGCGCTGCTCAACGAGATCCTCAAGGAGGACCCGCAGGTGATCGACGCCTGGTTCATGATGGGCACCCAGTACCTCGCCCACAACCAGCCGGAGAAGGCGGTCCAGTACTTCAAGAAGACGCTGGAACTGAAGCCGGACTACGACCTGGCGGTCTTCAACCTGGCGCAGGCGTACCGGCGCATGGGCGATGACGCCGCGGCGCTGGCCGGGTTCGAACATTACCTGACCCTCGATCCGAAGGATCCGTTCGTCCACTACCAGATGGGCGAAATCTGGCTCGATCGCGGCGAGACGGCAAAGGCGCAGGGGCTGTTCGAGAAGGCGCTCGTGATCGATTCGGAGATGGCGGCTGCAAAGAACGCCCTCGGCGTGATGGCGCTGCAGCGCGGCGACGAGGTGACGGCGGAGCGGCTGATCAAGGAAGCGATCGCGACCAAGCCCGACGTCCGGCTCGGCCACTTCAACCTGGCGCTGCTCGCCGAGCGCCGCAACGACCTCCGCCTGGCGGAAAGCGAGTACTACGAAGAGCTGAAGAACCACCCGGAGAGCTACAAGGCGGCGTTCAACATGTCCCGGCTCTACGAGCAGGTCGGCGATCCGGAGGGACAGCTCGGCGCGCTGAAACAGTCGATTGAAAGCAACCCGCGCTTCGCCGAAGGCCACATCTTTCTGGCGAAGGCCTATCTCGACAGCAACCGGAACTTCGATGAGGCGATCGGGCTGGCGCGCAAGGGACTCGAACTGAAGCCCTCACCTGAAGTCGCGCCGCTCGCCCACTACGTGATGGCCGACATTTTCAGCCGCATGGGCCGGCCTGCCGACAGCGCGCGCGAAGCAGCCGCGGGGCGCGCGCTGGAGGCGAAGACTCGGGGCCGATAACCGATAACCGATAACCGAACGGATATCGCATATCGGATATCGGATATCGGACGTCGATGGCGAGCTCGTACAAGCAAAAAGCCGGGAACCGCGAAGCGGCCCCCGGCTTTCATAGTCACGAGCGAGGAGCCTAGAAGCTCCAGCGGCCGCCGAACGTGATCTGGCGGGCACCCTGAATCCCCGTCGGCGACCCGTACTGGACGCCAGCAGACGACGGGTAGGTCGCCAACCGCGTCGTCACGCCATTGGCGTTGAACAGGTTGATCGTGTCGGCGTAGACGCCGAAACGATGCGCCATCACGTCGAACACCTTTTCGACACGCAGGTCTACCTGGTGTACGAAGTCGTTCTCCTGCGTGCCGCGCGGCTCGAGGAAGATGGCCCGCCGGGCCGGGATGACGACATCGAGCGCGCTACTCGGGAACGTCCGCGTCGGCGTGTAGTGACGCCCGCTGAGTCCGGTGTAGTTGCCGCCGAGCATGACGTCCACTTTCGGGATGCGATAGGTGAAGTAGGCCTTGATCTCGTGGCGGCGAGAGTTCGTCAGCTCGCCGAACGCGTTGATCAGGGTCGTGTTCGGCGAGGTGAAGCCCGTGCCGTTGAAGTAGGCGCCAGTGCCCGAGTTATCCACGTTCCCCTCTGCCTTCGACAGCACGTAGGAGAGCTGGTAGCCCAGACGGCCACGCAGCGAGTTGGACAGCACCAGCATCAGCCCTTTGTAGTTCCGTCTCGGATCGAGCGTGCCGACTGGCTGGCCATTCGTGCCGATGTACTGGAACCCGTCGGTGTTCTGCACCCTGAAGCTTTCGTTCGAGGCCGACTGGTTGGCCCAGTTGTAGGCCGTGAACGTCTGCCCGGTCAACGGATTGGTCAGCGTCGTCGGACTCCACCGGGCGTCGGCGATGACGTTGTTGGTGAACTGCGTGCCGCGCCGCCAGATACCCGTCGCCGTCAAGCGGAGGCCACGCACTAACTGCTGCTCGTACGAGACGTTGAACTCGTCCGTGTACGGGTGCTTGATGTCCTGGTCAATGTCGAACGTCTGCCCAGGCGTATCGACTTCGGGCGGGCCGATCGGCTGGCCCGCGGCGTTGACCGGCGTGTAGGTGTAGTCCTGGATGCCCGGGGTTGCCGCCGTGAAAATGGTGGCGGCGGTGCCCTCGTAGAGACGGCCCCAATAGCCCTTGATCGCCGCGGTGTCGTCCTTCGTGAGGTTGAAGGCGATGCCGGCGCGCGGCCCCCACGCAATTTTGGGCGTATAGACGGTCTCGTCGAGCACGGGGCTGTAGCCGCGGATCCGGTCCATGCGTAGCCCGAGGTTCAGCGTCGCGCGGCCGGCGGTCCACTGGTCCTGCGCGTAGAGCGAGGTCCGGCGGTTGTCCCCCTGCAGGTCGTAGCCATACGTCACACGGTAGTACGGCACGCCCGAGTACGCCAGGACGTAGAACCCGGCCGGGCCGTACGGCTGGTACTGGCTGCGCACGTGGCTCCGCTCGATCTCGGCGCCGAACTTGAACGAGTGGCTGCCGAACTTCTCGGCATATCGCGTCAGCGACGCCTGGAACTGGTTGCGGCTGCGATCGGCGTAGTACTGGCCACCCCCGCCGCCGCTGTACGAGTCCTCGTCGGCGTCATACGTGAACGGCGAGGGATCGATTGGATCCAGGTAGTAGTAACCATCGTAGCCGGTCAGCTTGGCCTCGAAGAACGCCTTGGTGCCGATCGTTCGGCGGTACTGCGCGTTCCAGACCCACTCGGGTGCATCTTCCTCGACCGTCTGCTGGTCAGTGGCCTGCGCGCTTGGCCAATAACCGACACGGCCGGTCACGTTGTACTGGTCGTACTGCGTGCCGAGGATGATGGTGTCGCGCGCCGTCGGCTGCAGCGTGAACTTCAGGTTGATGCGCGGGCTGATGTCCTCAGAGTTTTCGACTGGTCCTATCGGGTCGCTCAGCGCAGAGTAGCGCTGGATACTCGCGAAGAAGAACGCCTTGTTCTGCTTCAGCGGGCCGCCCATCTGGACGGTGTAGTCCTTCAGGTCCTTCAACACGGCCGCGTTGCCGAGGTTCGGATTCAGCTCGAGCTGCTCTTCGTCCACGTTCTTCGATGACAGCCCTTTCTCGGTGTAGCGAATCGAGAACAGTCCGGAGAACATGTTGCCCCCCGACTTGGTCACCGTGTTGATTATCCCGCCCGTGAACCCGCCGTACTCCGCCGGCGCGCCGAGGCCGCCGATCTGGATTTCCTCGATCAGGTTCTGGTTGAAGAACGTCCACGCAGTTCCGCCTTCGGGGTCGCGCGTGTCCACACCGTCCAGCATCAGCGCGTTGCCGATACCAGCCTGGCCGCCATACGCAGAGCTGCTGGTGATGCCGGGGGCGGCATTCATCAAGGTGGTCGCGGTCGACGAGTAGAGCGGCGTCATCTGCAGCATGTTCTGCGACACCGACGTATCGGTGGCGGAGCTCTTGACGTCTACCGTCGGCGCCGCGCCGCGCACTTCCACGGTCTCGGTGAGCGATGCCATGCTCATCGTGAAGTCGACCGTCGACGTACCGCCAAGTTTCACGTTGACCTCGCGGGTCAGCGGCTTGAAGGTCGTCCCCAGCTCCAGCTTCAGCGTGTAGTCGCCTGGCTCTACCCCGATGAACCGGTAGATGCCCTTCTCGTCCGACGTCGCGGTCTGTGATCCGCGTGGCCCGGTAAGCGTGGCGGTCGCGCCGGGGAGAACGGCACCCTGTTCGTCCGTCACCGTGCCTTCGACGGTGCCGACCAAAGTCTGGGCGTAAGACGCCACGCTGACGAGCATGGCGAGGAGGAGCACTGCGAAGCCGCGAGCGAGCGATGTAAGGGTGCTCATGTTATTGCTTCGCTGGTGAAGTGATGCGGTCGTTGGTCGCCGAGTAAATGGCGTAGCCGGTTCCGAATGCCATCACCGCCAGGGCGATCACGCCAGGCTTGGTTTTGAACCAACTGGTGGACTGCCGAGTCGGGCTGCTCTGCTCGGCGCGGCGCACCTTGGAGGTGCGTGGTGCGGTCGCCGCGGCATGGCTGGCTGCCTTCGCCGCCGCCTGGCGCAACGACACCTGTTCGGTCTTCGCCTTGGGCGTCACCACCGTGTTCTCGTTCGCTGCCACCGGCAGCGCAATCAGCCACGCCGCAAGTGCGAGCGGTACCGCTCGTAACCCCGGTCGTCGCCAACGAGTGAACCTCAGTGTCACTGGTGTGCTCCTCTCGATGCTGGTTTGAGTGGGACGGAATGCGCGCACCCATCCCTGGAGGCGGCAACTGCATACACCGCTCCCGGCCCGAGTATAACGGATTGGTAAAATTCCGGCGCATTTTCGTTAGTTATTGGTCCCATCAGCGGGGCGATCCATCCCACCGGACGCCCCGGAGTCCGAATTGTTGGATCGAAAGGACTTTGACTAGAATCAGGGCCGTGGAAAGCAAGCCGGAGAAACCGCAGCGCGCAGACACCCGTGAAGTCATCGAACTGCGTCAATTGAAGGAAGACCAACCGGACCTGTCCGAGGCCATCGACCTCCAGATCCAGTTGCTGCAGATGCAGCGCCGCGTGCAGTCACGCGTGCCCTTACCGCCGATGAACCTGGACGCCGCTCACCTGGAAAGGGTCCTGGCCTCAGGAAAACCGATCCTCGACTTCGATCAGATCCCGATTGACTGGAGTGACCTGCGGTTCCTGGTGCGCTCCACCGCCGACGCCATGCGGACCCATGACGCGATCGAGCCAGACGACTACCGCCGCGTCGAAACGCTCTCGCGCGACGCGGGGGCGCTCGCGCCGGCCATGCGGAACTGGTACGAGGCCGCCCGCGCCGTACCGGCCGGCGGTCACGAGGTTTCCGCGGAGATCGCGGGACTCGAGTCGCTCCTGCTGCAGGCGATGCGGCCATTCCTCTCTCGTTGCGCCGACGCCATCATGGCCCGCTCGACGTTCAACGGCTGGAACCACGGCAACTGCCCGCTCTGCGGCGGCGAGCCGGACTTCTCGTTGATCACGCCGGCGGCGGAGCGCCTGCTGATCTGCTCGCGCTGCACCTCGCGCTGGCGCTTCGATCAGCTCGCCTGCCCGTTTTGCCTGAACGCGGACCGCTCCCGCATCACGTCCTTCGCCACGCGCGACGGGTTGTATCGATTGAATGGATGCGACGTGTGCCAGCGCTACGTCAAGGCGTTCGACGGCCGGACAGCGCACCGGCAGTTCATGCCATCGGTCGATTCGATCGCGACCCTGCCACTCGACGCCGCTGCGGCGCAGCGGGGATATCGCTAAGGCAGCCGCCAGCTTCCGGCTTCCGGCTTCCGGCTTCGGGCTAAAAAACAAAGGAGCGGCGCAAGCGCCGCTCCTTTGTTTGCTGGTAGCTGATAGCCGGAAGCCGGCAGCTGACTTACTGCTGCTTCGCTGGTTCCTTGCTGAACACCTCAGAGGCCTTCGTGTTCAGCCACGAGAACAGGTGGCGCGTCTCCCAGAAGCGGCCGTTGTTCGACTGGGCCCCGAGGACAACGACCGCGATCGGGTTGCCCTGGGGCAGGCGCAGCAGCGTGGCCAGGCAGTAGCCCGACTTGCTGATGAAGCCCGTCTTGCCGCCCATCACTTCGACGTCGCCGCGCATCACCAACTGGTTGGTGCTGTGAATCGGGATCTGCCGGCGGCTGGTGGTCACCGTGTAGTTCGCGGTACGCATGATTCCCGCGAGCCGTTCGTCGCTGGACGCGAAGGTGATGAGGTGCGACAGGTCGAACGCCGATGAGATGTTGTTCGCGTTGAGGCCGGATGGATCGGCGAATGTCGTGTTCTGCAGGCCGAGCTCGATCGCCTTCTCGTTCATCCGCTCGATGAACTGGGCGCTGCCACCGTGGGAGCTGCGGGCGAGCGCGCGCGCCGCCGCGTTGTCGGAGGGAATGAGCAGCAGGTGCAGCAGCTCGTTCGCCTTGATCGTCTCCCCCGCCTTCAGGTACGTCGTCGAGGCGGCATACGTGTCGCTTCGCTCGACCTTGATTTCCTGGTTCAGGTCGGGGTTGTCCTCGAGGTAGACCAGCGCGGTCATCACCTTGGTGATGCTGGCGATGGAGCGCTTGTCCTGCGAGTTCTCCTCGTAGAGGATCTGCCCCGTCTCCGGATTGAAGACGATGGCGGCCGCCGCGCGGACGTCAGGGATCACCTGGCCATCGGCGTCGGTCTTGAACTGCGGCGTCATCGCCTCCTGCAGCGAACGCAGGGAGCGGAGGCGCGCATACTCACGGGCGCGGGCCGAGGCCCTGGCGCGCGCAAGCGACGTCCGGCGGGCGCGCGAGGCGGTCGCCGAGTAGGACGTCTTCTTCTTCGCGACAGGCGGCGTCGCCCGGCGCGTCGTAGTCGGTTTCTTCTGAGCTGCCTCAGCCGTCGTAGAGACAGCGGGCAGGCACAGGACGACGCCCAGCAGCGTCGACAGCAATCGGGCGACCAACATCGGGCGGATTACTCGCACGAACCCTCCGTGGAACCGGGCCAGACAGTCGGCTGGGAGCGACCATCTTGGTTAAATCTTGGTGGAACGTCCGCAGTGTAACAGTAACTCTAAGCGAACGCAACCACTTATGGACCTCAGCCGCTCGTTCACCTTCCTGTTGGGCTCGCCTTCAAATTGCGTTCCACCTCGGCGGCCCCGCCGCTTCGGTTCGAAGCCCGCCCAAAGAGGGCTGAAATACCTTTTGTCGGCGCGAAAGCACCCGCACAATAGGGGCACATGACGCACCACGAGGCAGAATTTGTCGCGCTCCGGGAGACCATCCGCGAACGCGGAACTGTCAGGATGATCCTAGTTCCGGTCACGTTCGGGTTATGGGCCGGGACCGCGATCGCGACGACCGCCGCCATCCAGCTGCCCATCGCGGCCCTGCTGCCGCTTCTCGTCCTGGCCGCCGGATTCGAGGCGATCTACGCCCTCCACATCAACGTCGAGCGCATCGGCCGGTACTTGCAGGTCTTCCACGAGCCGGAAGGGGGCTGGGAGAACGTGGCGATGGCCTTCGGCCAGCGCTTCCCCGGCCGTGGACCCGACGCACTCTTCAGCACGCTGTTCCTGATGGCCACTGCCATCAACTACCTTCCGGTCGCGCTCGGTGGGACCACCCCGGAACTCTTCGCCGGCGGGCTTCTCCACCTGGTGCTGGCGGTCCACATCGGGACGGCTCGAAGTCGCGCCTCGACGCAGCGGCAGAAGGATCTCGAACGCTTCCACGCGATCAAGACCGGCTGATCGATCCAATTCGCCGTGTCGCGGATTCAACAGATGTTGCGGTCTTGACAGGGTCCGGTACGCGACGAACGAAAATCGGAACAAAAGTGGAAATCGACGATATCAAACTCTGCGGTACAGAGATTGCTCTGCTGTAGTGCGCGGAGGGGTCGTCATGATGAGTCTTGTTCGCCTGCTTGGCTTCACCACACTGGGGTGCGGCTGCGTGACCGGCACGTATCGCGAGGTGGCCACCCACCGGGAAGTCACCTACGTCGAAGAAAAAGGTAGCGCCTGCACCCACCATGCGCACCGGCGGAATCACACGTTGGCGACAGCCCGTTTTGGGGCGTCGGTCGCCTCCATGCCCGTCGCGCAAGCCAGCTAGTTCGTCGGCAGCCGTAGCAAGCTGCTAACATCTCCTCCGATGCCCCTCGCCTGGAAGCCGTCCCGGCTTCCGAAGCCACACACACAGATTTCGACTCGTCGCGGCACCCTGAGGTTCTACCTCGGCGACTGCCTCGAAGTGCTCCGTTCCATGACGCCCGGGTCGATTTCCGTGATCGTCACCTCCCCTCCCTACAACCTGGGAGTTCGGTACCGGTCTTATGACGACACCCTGCCGCGAGACCGTTACCTGGATTGGACAGGTGCCTGGATCAAGGCGGCGGCGAAGGCTCTGAATCCGGAGGGCTCTCTCTTCCTGAACGTGGGCGCCAAGCCCACCGACCCGTGGACGGCACTCGACGTCGCCCAGGCGGCCCGGACGCATCTGCAGCTCCAGAACACGATTCACTGGATCAAGTCGATCGCAATCGACCAGGATGCGGCAGGCGCCGGCGCGGGCCTGACCCGCGATCTGAACGTCGGCCACTACAAGCCGATCAACAGCGACCGGTTCGTGAACGACTGCCACGAGTTCATCTTTCACTTCACGCCCGGCGGCCGGACCAGGCTGGAACGGCGCGCCATCGGCGTTCAGTATCAGGATCAGTCGAACGTGACCCGCTGGGCGGGGGCGTCGGGCAACCGCCGCTGCCGCGGCAACACGTGGTTCATCCCCTACGAGACGATCCAGAGCCGCGACAAAGACCGGCCGCATCCCGCGACCTTCCCACCCCGCATCCCTGAGTACTGCGTTCGCCTGCATGGCCTGGCGCGCACCAAGGTCCTGCTCGATCCGTTTCTGGGGCTGGGCAACTCCGCGATCGCCGCCGCCAGTCTCGGCGTGGACTTCGTGGGGATCGAGATCGATAAGCACTACCTCGAAGAGGCAGTCGCGCGGGTCCGGGCAGCTCTCTAATTCGAAGGCACCAAGACACGAAGGCAGGCAGACCTATTAGGCTTCGTGTCTTTGTGCCTGCGTGCCTTCGAAACAAAAAAGCCCGACCCCAAACGGGGTCGGGCTTTGTGGCTTGTGAATCTCCTCTGACTAGAAGCGCACGCGGGCGCCGAGCTGAATCTGCCAGCGCGAGCGCAGGTCGTCGCGCAGCCAGCGCTGGAAGTTCGTCGCGGTCAGCGGGGCGATGTTGTACCCCGTCAGCGGCGCGGTCGTCGTGACCGTCGTCGGCACGGGCTGGATCAGCGTGCTCTGGCCGAACGCGAGGTACTGGAACTGGCCGCTCTTCGGGTCGATCAGGTTGATCAGGTTGAGCGCATCCAGCGTGAGCTCCGTCTTCACCCTCTTGAATGGCAGCTCCACCGCGAAGCGGCCGTCCAGCGTGTTCTGCCACGGAGCGCGGCAGGCGTTGCGCGGGATGATCTCGCCGATGTACTCGGTCAGGCACGGCTCGCCGTTGAGGTACGCGAGCAGGTCGCTGTAGGTACCGCCCGTGTAGGTGAACGGGTCGGTTGCGGTCGGGATGTAGAGCAGGTCGTTGGTGCCGCGGTTGTCGCCGTTGACGTCACGCCCGTAGGTGAGCGTGTAGGGGCGGCCCGACGAGCCCGAGT
>Ga0193738_1001274_pt1 | contig 10365 bp, 12 predicted proteins | sample L2a1metaG_FD_144927 | JGI IMG/M metagenome (GOLD analysis project Ga0193738, IMG submission 144927) | Soil microbial communities from a riparian zone of the East river system, Colorado, United States - L2a1 | ecosystem: Environmental > Terrestrial > Soil > Riparian zone | place: USA: East River...
CCGGATGGACGGCAGGAGGTCGAGCACTTTGCCGACCCGCACGCCTTAATCGAGCGATCCCAGCGCCTCCAGGAGGCGCTCAAGGCCCAGGGCTGGCAGCCGCCCTCTACCGCGCGCGCGGCCGCGCCACGGGCCCCTTCCGCAGCCTGATCGTTCCTCCGAAGGTCTCCAGGTTCACGTCCGCGCTGCCGTTGCCCAGGGTCGCCACCGCCCGCCGGCCCCGCTGCGCGTCCTCGCGGTTGTATCCGGCCAGGGTGAAGTCGGTTGCAATGCTGCCCTGGTAAGTGCGGAAGGTGAACGTCGCGTTGTTGCTGTCAGGCAGCCCCATCCCGATGTCGCCATTATGGGTGCTGAAGGCGTAGTGCCCGCGGTCGGCGAGCTTGCCTTCGAACGCAATGTTGCCGTTCACGGTCGTCGCGTCAACGCTCCGCGAATCGATTCCCGTCATCGTGATGTCGCCGTTCACCGTCTCGGCCGTGATGTCGCCGGTCGCTCCGGTGATCGTGATCCGATCGTTTACCGAGCTCGCGATGATCTTGCCGCGCGCTCCTTCGACCCGGACCTCGCCCTCGACTGACTTGGCGGTCACGACACCGCTGCCGCCCTTGATGATGACGTCCCCGCGCACGGTATTGGCGAAGACTTCGGATTGCACGCCGTCAACGGTGACGAAGTTGAACGCCCCTTCGATGCGCATCGCCATCCATGGTGGAGCCGTGATCTCGAAATCCACCGATCCTGCGGGCCCCATGCTGCCGCTCGTGCCAATCGACAGTCCCGCGCTCGTCGGGCGGATGCTCACGCGAGTCCGCGGCTGATGGCGCGCGACGACCCGGACCGAGTCCTTGTCCCACGTGCGGACGACGACTTCGCCGGCGTGGTTGTTGATGTTGAGCCGCGCGCCGCGCTGGACGGCGACCGTCTCGTCGGTCTGCGGCGCCGCCTGGCGGGGAGCCGGGGCCTGCGCGAGCACGAACGCCAGCGCGATGCCTGTCACTACCATCTAGGTCTTGCCTCCAACCAGCGACGCCGCGCGGCGGAGCAGGGCGAGCTTCCGCTGCCGCGCGTCGGCGAGGTGACTGTTCAAATACACGTTGGCGGGATCCGCTTCGAGCGCGGCGCGCGACTCGGCGATCGCCTTGTCGATGGCCGCGAGGTTCGACTCGAGAACCTTCACTGTCGCCGGATCGAGATCGCCGCGGCCGGCTGTCAATGCCTCTTCGAGATCCGCAATCGCTTCGTCATACCGCGGATCGGCGAGGGCCGCCGGCACAACCGCGTTGCGCTCGGGCACCGTCGTCGCGGCGACCGGCGGCATCGACGTCGCGCGGCCGCCGTTCTGGAGGAGCCACACGCCGCCGCCCGACATCACCATCAGGGCGATGCCGGCTGCCGCGATCTGCGGCACGGTGAACGAGAAGCGCCGTGACGCGCGCTCGCGAAACGGCGTGAGGTTCCCTTCCTGTCCGGACGTCGAGAGCCGAGGCTCGATCCCGGGCCAGAGATCGGTCGCCGGCGGCCGCGGTTGCAGCGAACCCGCGAGGGCCACGACGGCGCGCAGCTCGTCGAGTGCGGTGGAGCAGTCGCGGCACGTCGCGAGATGGGCCTCGACTTCGGCCCGTTCTGCGACAGGTAGCTCGTCGTCGAGGTAATCGGAAAGCCGGTCGGTGCAGGTGTCGCTCATTTCAAGTGTTTCCTGAGCATCATTCGCGCGCGATGCAGCTGCGCCTTCGAAGTGCCCGCCGAGATCTCGAGCAGCGTCGCGATCTCATGGTGCTTGTATCCCTCGACGTCGTGGAGCACGAAGATTTCGCGCGCGCCATCGGGCAGCTTCTCCAGCGCCGCTTCGAAATCCATTCCGAGGTCCCGCGTCTGCGCCGGCGCCGGCAGCATCTCGAAGATGTTCTCGCCGTCGTGCAGCCGCTTGCGGCGCACCTGGTCGGTCCGGAACCGCTCGATGACCACGTTGACCGCGAGACGGTGGAGCCAGGTCGAAAACGACGAGTCCCCGCGGAACGAACCGATCTTCTGCCACAGGCGCACGAACACGTCCTGCGTGAGTTCGTCGGCGTCGCGGCCGGCCGTCATCCGTCGCACGAGGCTATGCACGCGCGGCAGGTGCGCCCGGTAAAGCTCTTCGAATGCGCGAGCGTCTCCCTTCGCGGCACGAGCCACGGCGTCGAGCGGGATCGCGCTAGCCGCGGGAACAGGGACGACGGGGGACTGCAGCGCTAATGCCTCCAAGCTCCATCCTTACACCAGCTTGGACGGATCGGCACAGCGGGAAGGTTGGAAGCTACCTGAGGATGTCGTAGGGGTCGATGGGGGTTCCCTGCCACCAGTTCTTCTCCGGCGTCAGCCGGAAGACTGCAAAGTGCAGATGCGGCGTGTTTTTCGGGGCATTGCCCGAAATACCAACGTAGCCGATCACCTGGCCCCGCGTAATGGCTTGCCCCTCCTTGATGCCGTCAGCGTAGCGGTCGAGGTGGGCGTAGTAATAGGCGTACTCCCGGTCGGGATCGAACTGGTAAAGGGTGATCCCGCCGGCCTTGCTGTTGAAAAGCTTCGCGATGGTGCCGTCCTCCACCGCGACGACGGGCGTGCCTTTCGGCGCGAGGATGTCGATCGCCTCGTGATCGCGTCCGCCACTGCGGGCGTCGTGATAGGACCGGACCAGGCCCTCGCCCGGAATCCCGGCGACCGGGATGGTGAGCCTCCGGGCTGAAAGCTCCTTCGATTCCGGCGCGCTTTTCGGAATGACACCCGTCGTGCCGCTCGTCGGTGCAGGCGTTTCCACGACCGCCGCAACATGGCCGTCCACTCCGTCGTCTCTGCCGATGTCGGCCAGCGGAGACCCGCTCCCTCGCGTCACGGTGCCGAGCGAGCCGACGACGAACGCACCCAGCACGAAGCCCAGGAGGCCCGCAGCGACCATGTGACGCACGCCGAGATCGCGGATTGGAATCATTCGGCGAACACCACCTTGGTGCCTGGCCGCACCAATGACGCCAGCTTCGTCACGTCCCAGTTGGTCAATCGCACGCACCCGTGCGACGCCGTCTTCCCGACCGTCGCGGGCTCGGGCGTACCGTGCAGCCCGTAGTGCTCGCGCGTAATGTCGATCCATGCCACGCCGACCGGGTTGTTCGGGCCGGCGGGAATGGTGGCTTTCGCGTGGCCCGGCTCCGCGTCCCAGAACAGTTTCGGATTGTAGTGGAACTTGGGATCGCGCTGCACGCCGGTGACCTTCCAGTCTCCGAGGGGCAGCGGGTCGTGCTCGGATCCCGTCGTGACCGGAGCGTACATCAATACCTTGCCAGTGCCGTCAACGACGACGAGATCGGACGTGCTCTTGCGGACCGTGATCGTCGTGGCCGCCGGGTTCTGTGGTGATGCGACAGCGTCGGACTGGCGTCCGCGCGGCGGACCCACGGGCTGCACGGTTTCGGTGACGGCCGGCACTTTGATCTGGTCGCCGGCGGCGAACGTTGCGCCAGGGTTGAGGCGTTTCAACAAGTTCGGGCTGGCGTGGAACCGCTCGCCCAACGCTTCGACGATCGACGAGTAGCCGAGCGCCGGCAGCTTCGATTTTTCCACCATGTCTTCGGGAATCGCCGTGGTGAACGGGCCCGCCGCGTCCTGTTCCGTGATCGTGTAGGTCGTTACGGCGTCGGCCGGCAACGCGTTCGCGTCGCCGCCATTCTTGACGAACGCGTCGAGCGCGCGCTTCGTGCTCGTCCCACTGGAGGCGTCGATCTCGCCGGGCGAGAAACCGGCGCGGTCGAGCATTACCTGCGTCTGTAGCGCGCTCATGTCCAGCGCCGGCGCAGGTTTGGCGGCAGGTTTCCTGGCGCGCTGCGCGAAGGCGGGGATGGGAGCAAGCGCTACGCACAGGGCCGTGATGAGCAGAGCTCGTGATGGTGAAGTCATGGTCTCAATGAACCTCGGTCGAGGCACGGCGATCACCGGCGCGGCGTTCGCTCACCGCGGGCGGCTCGGGGCCGAGCTCGATCAGCCGGAATGGACGATTGGGAAAATGTTCGCGCATCAGCGATGCGCAGACGTTGTAGACAGGGACGTTGGTGCGCGTGCGACCCTCGGGCGCGCCGTGGTGCGCGTGGCCGTGGAACACCGCGGTGACAGGGAAGCGCGTGATCGGATCTTCGAGGCGGCTGCAGCCGAGGAATGGATAGATGTCGCACGGCTCGCCCTCGACGGTCCCCTGGATCGGCGCATAGTGGAGCAGGACGACGAGCCGATCGTTGCGAAGGCGCGCGAGGGCGGACTCGAGCTTCAGCGCTTCGTCCACGGCTTCGTGCACGAACTTCTTGACGATGTCCTCGCCCCACGGCCCGAGGGCGCGGCGCCCGAAGCCGCCGGCGAAGCCCTTTACGCCAGCGAATCCGACGCCGTCGATCTCCGTCGTTTCGCCATCGAGCACGACGACCCCGGCGTCCTTGAGGATCTTGCCGATGTCGGTTTGTTGATTCGACTCGTAGTCGTGGTTGCCGAGGACGGCGACCATCGGGATCTTGACCGCCGGTTTCAGCTCCTTGACGAACGCGTGCGCCTCTTCGGCGAGCCCATAGTCGGTCAGGTCGCCGCAGAGCGCGAGGATGTCGGCGGACTCGCTGATCTGGGCGAACAGCGGCTGGAGCGATCCGGCCGGCGTCGTGCGCCCGAAGTGCAGGTCACCGATCGCGGCGATGCGGACTGTGTCCTTCGAGGGCATGCTCCAGCTGGTGGAGCAAAACAGGTACCGCTCCCGGGGGCTCGCTGCGCTCGCTGTCGGGCTGGATCGTCGCTTCGCTCCCTGTCGGGCAAAGGCGAAGCGGTCGGGCAGAGCCTAGAGGGAGCGGAGCTGATCGTCGATAGCCGACAGCGCCTGCTCGAGCATTCGGCGGTGCGCGGGAATGGTCGCCCGCTCGAGGTCGGCGGCGGCGCGGGCGCGGGTCAGTTCGAGGCCCTGCCGGCGGGCCTTGCGCTGCTGTTCCTCGGGCGTGAGTGTGCTCGCGGCGGGCCGCGCGCGCGCGGCCTCCTCCTGCTGGAACTCGACCATCTTCGACTCGAACCCTCGCGCCATCGTGACCTCCTATAATTATAGGGACATGACACCTCTTCGTCGCGTGAGCCTTGCGCTCGCGCTGTTCCTGGCGGGATGCTCCGGCGGGAGCCCTGCCGGCGACACGGCCCAACCAGCCGCAGCGCCGGTCCCAGCCGCGCCGGTCGCGCCAGTCGCCGCCGAACGCCCGAAAATCGTGGTGCTCGGCGACAGCCTGTCGGCAGGCCTGGGGCTGTCCCCGGCGCAGGCCTACCCGGCGCTTCTGCAACAGAAACTCGACGCCGCGGGCTACAAGTGGGAGGTCGTCAACGCCGGCGTTTCCGGCGACACATCGGCCTCGGGACTGCAGCGCGTAGACTGGGCGATGGACCGGCCCAACGTCAGGATTCTCGTCGTGGAACTTGGGGCGAACGACGGCCTGCGAGGCCTGCCCGTCGCCGAGATGAGAAAAAACCTCGCGGCGATTATCGAACGCGCGCAGCAGAAACGGATCGCGGTGCTCCTCACCGGCATGGAAGCGCCCCCGAACTTCGGTCCCGAGTATGTCGTATCCTTCCGAAAGGCCTATCGCGATCTCGCCAGTGAGTACGGCGTGCCGCTGCTTCCGTTCCTCCTCGACAAGGTGGCGGGCATGCCGGCGCTGAACCAGGGTGACGGCATCCATCCCAACATAGAAGGGGCGGCCATCGTCGCTGATAACGTGTGGACGATGCTCAAGCCGATCGTAGATGCGGCCCCCACTTCATGATCGAACTTCACGGCGTTTCCAAAACAGTTCCCAGCGGCGACCAGATGCTGACCATCCTGCATCCGCTGGATTTGCGCATCGACAGCGGCGGCGTCGCCGCGATCGTCGGGCCGTCCGGCAGCGGCAAGTCAACGCTGCTCGGGCTGCTCGCCGGCCTCGACGATCCGTCGACCGGACGGATCGTGATCGACGGCGCCGATATCACCGCGATGTCGGAAGACGATCTCGCCCGGTTCCGCGGCATGCGCATCGGCTTCGTCTTCCAGTTCTTCCACCTGCTGCCGTCGCTGACGGCGTACGAGAACGTGCGGGTCCCGCTGGAGATCGCCGGCAAGCCCGATCCGGGCAAGCGCGCCGACGCGCTGCTCAGCGAGGTCGGACTCGGACCGCGCCGGCATCATTACCCGTCGCAGCTCTCGGGCGGCGAGCAGCAGCGCGTCGCCATCGCCCGCGCGCTCGCCAACGACCCGGCGATCCTGCTCGCGGACGAACCAACCGGCAATCTCGATAGCGGCACCGGCCATCAGGTCATCGATCTGCTGCTCGACATTCACCGCAACCGTAAGACGACGGTGGTGCTCGTCACGCATGACGCCGAACTGGCGCGTCGCGCGGACGTCACCATCTCGCTCCGTGACGGGCACGTGGTGTCATGATGCGAACGAGCGAAGCGAGTTCATGAAGTTCGTCCTGCTGATGGCGGCGCGGGAAGTGCGGGCGTCGTGGCGGCGCCTGTTGTTCTTCTTCGTCTGCGTCGCGATCGGTGTCGGCGCGATCGTGATGCTCCGGTCCGTCATCCAGACCGTGCGCGACACGCTCACGCGCGAGGCGCGCTCGCGGCTCGGCGCCGACGTCGTCGTCGGCAGCAATCGTCCGTGGACGCCGCAGCTGAGCGAGGCCGTGGACTCACGGCTGGCCAAGGCGCCGGTTCGCGGCCGCATGGACACGATCGACGTGGCGACGCTGGTGCGTCCGGCCGAGGGCCGGGGTTCCGAGGCGGCCCGCATGGTCGAACTTCGCGGCGTCGAGGCGCCGTTCCCGTTCTACGGCGAGGTGACGCTGCAGGACGGCCGCAAGTACTCGCACGACATGGTCGCGGGACGCGGCGTGCTCGTCCGCCCGGAACTGCTGGCGCAGCTCGGCATCCAGGTCGGCGACGCGCTCATCATCGGCGGCCAGCCCTTCACGATTCGCGGCGTCATCGCGCAGGAGCCCGGCCGGCGTGCCGGCGGCTTCAGCTTCGGTTCGCGCGCGCTGGTAGATCTCCAGGATCTGAAAGGCACTGGGCTCCTGACGTTCGGGAGCCGCGCCAATTACCGGAAACTCCTGAAGGTAGATGAAGGCGGCGTCCAGTCGCTCGAGAAACAGCTGCGCGCCGATGTGTTGCCGCATTTCGCCGGGGCGACTTCTTATAAGTCCGTCGAAGACGACATCGGCGAGGATCTCGCGCGGGCGGAGAACTACCTCAGCCTGGTCGGCTTCGTGGTCCTGGTCCTGGGCGGCATCGGCGTCTGGAGCGTGACGCGGGTGTTCGTCCGCCAGAAGATCAAGAGCGTCGCCATCCTCAAGTGCGTCGGCGCGACGACGCGGCAGGTCCTGTCGGCGTACGTGCTGCAGGTCGTGCTGCTCGGCCTGGCCGGAAGCGTCCTGGGCGTCGCGCTCGCCAAGATCGCGGTCAGCTCGATCCCGGAGCGGGTCGGCGCTGCACTCGGCGCCACAACTTACTCGCTGACCTTCTCCGCGGTGTGGCAGGGCGTCGCCGTCGGCATGCTGGTGTCGCTGCTGTTCTCGTTAGTGCCGCTGCTCGAAGTGCGGCGCGTGAAGCCGCTTCTGCTGCTGCGCGGAGGCACCGCGACCGGTTTCACGGCGCCCGCTCGGCACCCGGCGTGGTGGACGGTGGCCGGTATCCGCTCGCGACTCGGCGCGATCGATCCGGCGCAGGCGATCGCCGCCGTCATCGTCAGCGCGGCGCTGGTGGGGATCGCGGGCTGGCAGGCGGCATCACTCAAGGTCGGCGCGATCGTCTGCGGCGGTTTCGCGGGCCTGGCGTTCGTGCTCCACCTGGCGAGCAGCGGCATCGTGTACGCCGTCCGGCCGATCGCGCGCGCGCGGTCCTTTCCGCTCCGGCACGCGGTGCTGAGCCTGGCGCGCCCCGGCAACCAAACGCGCGTGATCCTGCTGGCAGTCGGCCTGGGCAGCTTCTTCGTCATCGGTGTCCGCTCGCTGCAGTCGAACCTGCTGGAGCAGTTCAACGTCCAGCTCGGGAGCAGCGGCGCCGACATGTTTCTGATCGAGATCCTGCCGCCGCAGGTGGAGGCGGTGCGAGCCTTCCTCGACACGCGCAAGGCCCAGGGATCGGTGACGCCCCAGATGGTGCCGGTGATGCGCGCGCGGGTGACCGGCGTCAAGGGACGCGAGGTCAATCTCGAATCATTCGAGGCGGTCCGGCAGCGGGGATCGCTCGGCCGTGAATACACGATCACCTACCGGGATCACTTGCAGCCGAACGAGACGGTGATCGACGGCGCCTTCTGGTCGTCGGCCGCGACCGGCGAGGACGGCGAGGTCTCGATCGAGAAGAGCATCCACGAACGGTTCAAGATCAATGTCGGCGACATGGTTCGGTTCGACGTCGCCGGACGGCCGATCGAAGCCCGCGTCTCGAGCGTCCGCGAGGTCGAATGGGAGGACGCGCGCAGCGGCGGGTTCATGTTCGTCTTCCGCCCGGGCCCGCTCGACAAGGCGCCGCAGACATGGATCGCGATTCTGAAGGCGCCCGAGGACGCGGCCGCACGCGGCCGCTTCCAGCGCGACCTCGTGGCGCAGTTCCCGAACATCTCGGCGATCGACGTCAGGGAAGTGCTGGCGGGCGTCAAGACCGTCGTGGAGAACGTGACGCTGGCGATCTCGATCGTCGGCGGCATCGCGCTGGTCAGCGGGATCCTGATCCTCGCCGGGGCCGTGGCGATGACGAAGTTCCAGCGGGTCTACGAAGCGGCGATCCTGCGCACACTCGGCGCCAGTACCCGGATGCTGGCGGCAATGCTGGCGCTGGAGTACGGCGGACTCGGGCTGCTGGCCGGCGCGGTCGGCGCGACCGGCGCGCTCGGCCTGACCTGGGCGATCTCCCGCTTCGTCTTCGACATCCCCTGGCACCCGGCGCCCGGCATCGCCGCGCTCGGCGCGCTGGTGACGATGCTGCTCGTCGGGATCGTCGGCGTGAGCTCCAGCTACGACGTGCTACGCAAGAAGCCACTGGGGACTCTGAGGGCCGAGTAGAACTACCAGCGAAAGTGATAAGATAGTCGTTTAGGTTCCCCGGAGAAGGCGCGGATATGGACACGTCGACTTACAAGGAAGCGTTGCTCAAGAAGCGCGCGGAGATCCTGGCCGCGGGCGGAGGCGTCAAGCCTATCCAGGAAACGATGAGCGACGTGAACTCGCGGCAGGGTGACCTCGCCGACCAGGCGAGCGGCAACAACGAAGTTCACATCCAGCTGAAACTGAAACAGACCGACGCCAAGATCCTCCAGGCCATCGAGGAGGCGCTGCGGCGCATCGAAAAGGGCACCTACGGGATCTGCCGCGATTGCGGCGAAGAGATCGCCGGGCCCCGATTGAACGCGATCCCGTGGACGCGCGTCTGCATCACCTGCAAGGAAAAACAGGCCTCGTGAAACCCGCCGACATGCTGGTACTGCTCCGCGAGTTCTACCGCGAGAAGTCCGCGCTGCGCGCCCGGCACGTCGCCGGCGCCAGGCTCGTGGGCGATTACAACTTCAACAACGCCTATCAGTACGTAATCAACCGCGAAGACACTCAGCTGGCGTGGCTGCGCGACGCGATCACCGACCTCGGAGGCACCCCCGAGGACGCGCCCGAGCCGGCGCTGCAGGCGTCGGGCTCGAATACCGCGGCGATCATCTTTGGCGGGGACAGCAAGGAAGCACAGGCCTTCGTCGATCGCTGGCGCGACCGTGTCGAACACCTGACCCACGCTCGTAATAGAACGATGCTGAAGCTGATGCTCGGCGAGGTGCTGGAGCACAAGCGGTTCTTCGAGCAGGCGCTCGCCGGCCGGCAGGACCTGCTCGGCCGCCGCGCTGACGGCATGGGCACACCGGGCAAGGTGCTGGCGACGCGCTGGGTGGGGAAGTAACCAGCTTCCAGCTTCCAGCTTCCAGCTATGCGGGTGGTTGTGGCGTTCGGGGCGAACCTGGGGCGCCGGCGCCAGTCAATCGAGGAAGCCGCCCGCGCGGTCAGCCGCATCCTCTCGGACTTCACCCTTTCATCGATCATCGAAACAGCCCCGGTCGGAACCGGGCTCGAGAACGATCCGCCGTACCTGAACGCAGTCGGGGTGGGGGAGTCGGACCGGCCGGTCCGCGAGATCTTCGACCAGCTCCGTTCTATCGAGCAGGCCGCCGGTCGCACGCGGCCCTACCAGGGAGCACCCCGCACGCTCGACCTCGATCTGATCCTGGCGGGGAACGACGTGGTGGAGCAAGGAGACTTGCAGGTGCCGCATCCCCGTTTTCGCGACCGCCTGTTCGTG
>Ga0193738_1001275_pt1 | contig 10361 bp, 8 predicted proteins | sample L2a1metaG_FD_144927 | JGI IMG/M metagenome (GOLD analysis project Ga0193738, IMG submission 144927) | Soil microbial communities from a riparian zone of the East river system, Colorado, United States - L2a1 | ecosystem: Environmental > Terrestrial > Soil > Riparian zone | place: USA: East River...
TGTCCCGGACCTGGGCTAATGGAAGTAATTTCCGGTTTTGGTTTTTCTGGTGCGCTGCAGGTAAAGAGACCGCAGGCGATAGCAATAACAATAACCGCGCTTGTTATGTAAGTCAATATTTTCATACCTGTTGGTTTAGTCCTGGCTAAGCGTGTGCAAAATGCGGTTCGCCCTTCGATCCAACTCCTGCAACTGTTTGTCAAGTCGTAAAACTTCCTCGCTGATATCTTTCTCCAGCTCACGTCTCTTATCTCCAGGCTTTTTTACTTTGCCTGCGGCGATATCGTTAATTGTGTTGATCTTTTGATTCAGCGTAAGGATGTTAACATTGTGAACATCGCCGAGAATATAGTCCATCAATGATTTGAACTCGAACGACTCCACGTCATTTTTCCAGAACGTGGAGACATACTTCTCATAGGTGAGACGATTCTTGTTGAGTTTTTCAAAGGCACGGCCATACTGTTCGATTGCTTCGACTAAATGAGCATTTGCCTGCCTGCTTTCAGTTGCCTTAACACCCAGCATTTGAAAAGCATCTTTGAAATCCTTAGCTTCATTGAGATAATCATTGATCGTATTGGATATCAACGGGAACGCTTCGTCCTTGCTGGTTACGCTCATGCCTCGGTCACTTACGCCGATCATACTTGATGAATCCCCAAGGAGGGGTTTGATGAGGGCGCGGACTTCAAAGGTGTATTCACCGATATAATCTTTTTCGTCCCTGAGCACGTCCCAGATAATGACACGCTCTTTACCACTAAACACGGAAGGGCCCACGCCATTGCCGGTAACATTCCGCAACGTTTGATTGTAATTGTCTTTCGAAGAATACAGGGCTACTTCAAACTGATAGTCCCCTTTGGTGGCGGCCGTAATATCATATCGGACGACTATCTTGTCCCCGACTTCCTCGGTAGTAACGTTCGTGATCGTCTGGGCATGCACGCCATGGAATGCAAACAATACCAGGAGGAAGGTAGTAAGGCGGTTTTGCATAAATCCAACTGAAGACGGATATTAAAGTTAATGGAAACGGAGGGCCAAAAAAATGATTTAAGTAAATTTCGTGTCGGAAAAATGAGATTAAAACCTGCTATGCGACTTTTTTCACTGATTTTCCCGTTTCTGGTCTGCTCCGTCGCTTGCTATAGCCAGCAAGTGATCCGGGGGTACAGCAAGCCCGCAAAATTTAATATTGTGCCTTCTAAGGACACGGCGACCACTTCATTGATCCTAACCACAAACGTTGAGTTTTACAAGAATGAAAAAAAGACGGCTCTGATCATCGGCAATGGCGACTACAAGAACGGACCTCTGAAGAACGCGGTAAACGATGCATTTGATATGGCCGCCACGTTGGGCACAAAAGGATTCAGAGTGATCATGAAACTAAATGCCTCGCGGGTTGAAATGCGGGAGGCTATCCGCGAGTTTGGAAACGAAATAAATTCCGGTGGTGTCGGACTCTTCTATTATTCAGGTCACGGAATCCAGGTAGACGGCGTCAACTATCTTGTGCCAATGGATGCGTCCGTTGAGCTAAAGGCCGAGGTAGCGGAGGAATGCATAAGTGCTAACTCTGTTCTTAAGGTAATGGAATATTCAAAGAACAGGATCAACGTGATCATACTTGATGCATGTCGAAACAATCCTTTCAGAAGCTTTACTCGCTCTGATGAAAAAGGAATCACGCGCATGGATCCGCCAGCCGGCGCAAAACAAGGATCGATCATCGCATTTGCTACTGCTCCAGGGTCGGTAGCGTCGGATGGTGAGACCAGGAACGGACTTTATACTTCAAAACTCCTTAAATACATCAACACCCCAGGCCTGACGTTGGAAGAAGTATTCAAGAAAGCCAGGATCGATGTGCTCCAGGAATCTGCCGGAACCCAGACACCGTGGGAGAACAACTCTTTGACTGGTGACTTTTTCTTCACATTTCGCTAGTCGTTAATCGTTAATCGTTATCCGTTAATCGTGGGCATGGGAGCGGTGCGGGTGTGCACCTAGATTTCAGTGTTCGAGAATGAACAAGCGGTCCGGATCACCACCAGCACCCCTCAAAAATATCATCCACGATTAGTTTACTACGGATACTCACCACACCCGCCCCTCATGATTAACTTTTAACGGATACTGGATAGACCCTGTGACAATTTTTTACAATTATCCCCTCAAGATTAGTTACTACGACTTCGAGGATCTCACACATTCATATCCACGATTCACGGATAGCTCATCACACACGGTCCCACACCCCACGATTAACCATTAACGATTAACGGATAACGGCAACACTGACAATTTTTTACAAATGCCATGAAACTTGTGACACTTTTTTACAAATAAGCTCAAAACAACTAGTACTACCGTTGTAAGAAATAGTTACGGCAAATAAATTATAAATTTTTCACTGCTCGCTTTTGAGCAACTGTTCACTAATTCCGGACAGTTATAAATTCGTACACCGCCTTATTCATATTGTTTTTGCATATCAACGCGCAAAAAACTTTTTGGAAGAGTTTTTGATTATAGCACGACATCCTTCCTAAGCCAAAAGAGTATTGATCATTATCAAAACTTTTTTTGTAACCATTTCATCCACGTAAAGTAATCTTATACACTAAACTGAATTTATGTTATGATGAACAAATTGAAATTTATTTTGGGAATGGTAACGATGTTGTTCACCATCTCAATAGCTAGCGCCCAGGTGACAGCATCCAATGGGGAAGAAATTGCCGGCTCACCCTATATGGATGATAAGTATAAGGAAGGAATGATCTATTACGGTGATAAAAATTATAAAGCCCCGATACGCTATAACGCTTATCAGGATCTGATTGAATATCAACAAAATGGAAAAGCCCTTACGCTCGATGCGAATCAGTCTATTAAAAAAGTAATTGTCGGAGATGAAGTATTCGTCCCGCTTACCCCTGCGGGTAATACAAAGAAGCCTGGATACTTTGCGCTGCTTGACAGCGGTAAGCTAAACCTGTACTCCAAGAAAAGGATTGTGTACATGCCCTTCAAAAAGCAGGGTAAGCTGGACGGCAGCGACCAACCGGCTGAATTCAAAAAATCACCGGACATTTTCTACTTTCAATTGGGCGACGGACAGCTCCAGGAAGTGGACAATATGAAGTCGCTCATTGCAAGCTTGCCGGACAAGCAAGATGAGCTGACTCAATATGTCAAGAAGGAAAAAATATCACCGAAAAAGGAAAAGGATCTCCTTCAGTTTGTGAAATATTATAATTCATTGTAGTTATAAGTTATGAGTTATGAGTTATGAGTTTAGGTGTGGGCATGTGTGAGAGTGTGAAATGCGTGCGTTTGTGAAATAGAAAATGGGATAACAGAATAGGTTAGTTTGATTGACAGCACAGGCCTTCTGGTGTTAAGGTAACACTGGCGAGGCTTGTGCTTACCTATTTGTTGCGTTACAACCAGCACTGATTTGTGAAGTAGTGCAGCAAATCAGCAATTACAAATCAGCAATAAACAATCAGAAATCTCTAAGTAAGTTCGCTGTACTTGCGGCCGAGGGAAGTTGCCGCATCGATGGAAAGTGGTTTTGACAGGTAGGAATCTACCATGTCAGATTTTTTTGCATTTTCTCTGTCGCGCGGATCGAGGGAACTTGACAGCACACAGATTATACATTTATTCTTGTATTGAATAAAATCCTTTCTGAAACGTTCAATGAATTCCCATCCGCATATTCCTGGCATGTTGATATCAACGAAAATTATTCCCGGCCAGCGGTTCTCTGTCTGAAATTCCATTAGTACCTCAAGACCCTTTTCTCCGGACTGAACAGCGACTATATTTTCCGCGAGTCCTGACTTTCGAAGGATAATGGTATTGAGCATGTTGACGGCCTCATCATCATCGATCAAAAGAACTAACTCTGGTTTCTTTGACAACTCTGTCATATCCCTTGAGGTATGGTAAAATTGAAAATGCTTCCTGATGGTTTGTTCGGTTCAACCCAAATCTGTCCATTGTGAAGTTCTGTCACAATCTTATGACATTGGGCCAGCCCCAATCCATAACCTTCATATTGTTCTTTAGGGTGAAGCCTCTGATACAACTTGAATATCTTTTTATTGAACGCAGGATCAATACCGATACCGTTATCAGCAATCGAAAACTTCCAGAATTCTTCGCTCTTTACACAAGAAATCCTTACCCTCGGTGATTCTTTACTTCTGAACTTAAGAGCGTTGCTCACAAGATTTTGGAATAATATTCTCAGGTCGATATCATAACCCATAACGGATGGCAGTTGATCTGTTTCAATGATTGCCTCATTTTCTTTAATCGCCAGTGCCAGATCCGCCTTCACGTCCCGAATGATCAGGTCGCAGTTCACCTTTGACATAAGCGTTTCCTTACCAATCCTCGAATACTCCAACAAACCCTTGATGAGGTTTGTCATCCTTATCGAACCTTGCTGGATGTAACCAAGGTACTGCGATACTTCTGCATCGGCAGTTCCTTCCAGCTTCATCGTCAGCAACGAAATGAAGCCCTGAATGGTATTCAATGGCTCCTGGAGATCGTGTGAGGCAACGTATGCGAATTGTTCCATCTCAACATTCTTTCGCTCAAGCTCATTGGCATATTTTTGAATTCCTTCAACTTGTTTGAGTTGTGTATTGTCCAGATGACAACCAATCATCACGGCGGGATTCCCCTGCTGATCTCGCTTCACTATGTTGCCCGAACAAATTACCCAGACTATTGAACCGTTCTTATGTTTGTATCTTACTTCAATCTCGAAAGGAACCTTTCCATTTGACTCGAGATGTTTGCCCAATAGCGCATAAGTATCCGGAAGGTCTGACGGATGCATCAACTTGTTAATGGTATCGACGGAATTTTCAAGCTCCTCGTCCCGATATCCGAGCATCGCTTTAAGATGTGGGCTGATGAAGAAGTTGTTTTCCTTAATGTGCCAGATCCAATAACCAGCTAGTGTGTGCTCCGTGATGCTGTTGAAGAGTGCCTCCTTTTCCTCGAGCTGCGTTCTGGTTCTAACAAGTTCGCGCTGTAGTTCAGCAATCGAATCATCCAGATATTGATCAACGGGTTCGGCGTCCATCATTTTAAGAAGTTTGACTATAAATTTAGATAATAAATCATCGCTGCGGCCAGTCTACAAACGTCCGACCCACGCTTTCGCCGAATAAATCCGCGACCAACATATACGGGAGTACGAGCCGAAGGTTGACTTGAATTGTGACTGAATGTCGCCCAAGAGACAGGAAGAATACCCAGCAACGTAAAATATCGAGCACCACGGTAACTGAGTCACTTTATTGGCGACAGAATCCTTGAGAAATTCTATGTGAGTACAAGTGAACGGGCCGTCGGTGGACTAGTATAGATCTGGTACGAATAACTGTTAGCTGAACAGGAAAGCTATAGGGAATGACAACATGTAGATGTCAAGAATTTCCAATGTCCAATGTCCAATGTCCAATGTCCAATTTCAAAAGAAATACTCTGCGGAAACTTGCGTCTTGGCGTCTGTGCGGTTAAACACCCATGCCCGCGATTAACGATTAACGGATAACGGCTACCTCATGCTACTTTCGACTCGCCAGCAGTCTCGACCGCTTCTATTCTCGAGCTACCTGAGATAGTATAATTAAGAATCCTTGGGTTGCCATTGTATTTCAAAATAGCTTCATCCTGGAGATTAGCGCGATTGATGATCCTTGTCGGGCCAATGAAAGTCCTGGAGTTATCGCGCAACGATACGCAGCTTACTTCGTGACTCTCCAATTCATTGAGGTCAAGAACGCAATCACCTTTGACGAGGTGGATGATCAATTTATGACACACCCCATGAAACTTTATAACTCCCTTGCCCAGTACCGTAAACGTCACAGTCTGTTTTGAATAGATCATACCCGACAATTCGAAGTCACCTCTGGCGATAAAATCGACATCGCCAAAATTTCCGATCAATATAGAGTCATCCTTATGTTCTCCATCGTATTCAATTTTCCGGGCGGGTTTCATGTTTTTCATAGGGGCGTATGATTATAGTAACAATTAATCTATCTGATGAAACCTAACAGCTGTACCTCCACCTGGAGCCAGTGCTAGCGTAAATTTGTCTGAGGCGGTTACCGTTCTGGTGGTTATTTCAACAGGCAATGGATTGGTCACCATGTCGGCGCCCTTTCCATCCTGATAAATCTCTGCGGAGTATTTTTTTCCAGGTGCGAGAAAATCCAGCGCAACCACTATCGATCGTGCCTCAGAATTTGTGATTGATCCCAGGTACCAGTCGTTGCTGTTCCGGTCCTTGCGAACTGTAGTAATATACTTTCCAATCGCAGCGTCAATGACCTTGGTTGTTTCCCAGTCGGTCGGTACATCTTCAATAAACTTGAACGCGGCCTTGCCCTCGTAATTCCCCGGAAGATCTGCGGCCATATGCATCGGACTATAGATGATCACGTAAAGAGCAAGTTGTTTTGCCAACGTAGTGTGTACACGAAACGACCCTTCCGTTTTAAACTTAATGTCGAAGATCCCTGGCGTATAATCGAACGGACCACCAAGACATCGTGTAAACGGAATGATCGTGGTATGTTCCGGAGGATTTCCTGTGCTCCACGCCTCATACTCCGTTCCTCTCCCACCCTCACGCGTCATCATGTTGGGATACGTCCTTCTCAGACCTGTATCTTTAATCGGCTCGTGCACATCCAACATTATTTTGTATTCCGCGGCTTTCTCCATCACCTTTTGATAGTGCCGAACCATAAATTGACCCTGATGATATTCACCTGCAGGTCGGTGATTGACATAACCCGTCTTCAATCTATGGATGTCATACTTCTCACAGAGCTTGAATGCATCCTCTAACTGACGTTCATAGTTCAATACATTGCCACCGGTTTCATGATGAGCAATCAATCCGATGTTTTTGCTCTTTGCGTAACTACTGATCTCGTCGAGATCATAATCAGCATAGGGTTTAGTGAAATTGAAATTTCCTGAAACCGTCCAGTCACCCTCCCATCCTTCGTTCCACCCTTCCGCCAGAACCGCGGACAGTTTGTGTTGACTGGCGAAGTCGATCAGCTCCTTCAGGTTCTGCGTTGTCGCACCATGTTTTGGTCCACCTTCCCAGGTATGCGTCTTAATGTGCATGCCCCACCACATGCCGTTGTACTTTCCAGGTTTGATCCAGGAAACGTCAGGCAGTTTGTTCGGCTCGTTGAGATTCAAGATCAGGTAAGATGTGATTAGGTCACCTGGTTTGCTCGCTACCTGAAGCGTTCGCCATGGTGTTTGCATGGGCGATGATGTCACAACGCGGTCGCCGTTGGCCCACGGTACGAGGTCACATTTAAGAGTTTTGTTTCCTTTATTATAGAGAGCCATGGAGGCATAGTCGACCAGAGCAGCTTCGTGAAAGCTCAGATATAATCCTTTACTCTCCAATGTTAGCGGTGTATGCATTTTTTCTTTCAGCTCGCTGACTTTATTGCGGCGAAAGAGATATTCAGAATCCATTTCACTACCGTACGCCGGTATCCACCATGCGTCCATGTCTGTAGCGAGTACAAACTCAGTGAGTTCATCAAGGATGACGAAGTCTCTCAGATTTTCCTGTTGAGGTATGCAGTATCGGAACCCGATCCCGTCATTATATACTCTGAATTCTACGGACATTTTCCGTTTCAACCCTGACTGCTCCTCTAAAGTCACAACCAAGGAATTGTAGTGGTTTCTGATCTCTTTAGCTTCACCCCACGGTTGCGTCCACGTTTCATCAAAGGTTGACTGCGCTGCATTGACGATTTTGAAATCCTTGTCCAGGGCCGGCGCGCCTTTCAGCACAAATCCGAGCCGCGAGTCCAGCAACAACGGTTTATTATTTCGGAACAAGCGGTAAAACGGAACTCCATCCTTGACAACAACGGTGACATTCAGCGCTTTATCCGGGGAGGTGACTTCGGGAACACTGCTTTTTGCTTGAGGAAATACAAATAACGGAAGGACTGTGAGGAACGAGATGAGGACAACCCTGGAAACTAACTTCATATGCACGGCTTAGGTAATGCAACCGTTCGAAAAGGTGAAAGCATTCGATTGCGTTTACAAAAAACGTCACAAGGAAAGGCAAGCGGAATTATCCCAGTAAAAATGTAAATACTTTGTCGTGTAGACTGATGTAAGGAGTTAATTAACAGATCGTTGCAAAAATCACCTCACGGAAAAATATAAACGAAGTATAGGGGAAATGAAGGCTGTTGACCTATCCGGGCGCAACCAGCTAATAGGTTTTGGTTGTTTGTATGGGATTGAGTGGTTTTTTGAGCCTTCTGCCTCCGATCAGATACACCCTATAAATCAACAATTAACAATTAACAATTAACAATCAACATCCCCGTTTTCGCGAAACGCGTCAGCGGGCAGGCAATGCTAAAATTGTTTGAGGCTGTTATCCTTATACCTTGACCTTATACCCTATACCCTATACCCCATACCTTCCTAAATGGCCTGGATCTCCATGATCCTAGCCTCAAACTCCTCATTCGGCACCAAAGACTTGCCTTTAATTCGAGCCTTGTAGTTGTAGATCGTATTAATAGAGTAGTCCAGGATCTTGGCAATCTTTTCCGTGTCATGGATACCCATCCTGATCAGGGCAAAAATCCTCAACTCGGTATTCAGCAGTTGTCCATCCTTCAGGAGCACCCGGTCCTCCTCCTTAAAATAGGAATTAAACGTCGTGACAAAATCGGGGAACAACTTGAGGAATACTTTATCAAAGCTGAGGTACAATTCCTCGCGTTCCTTTTTGAGGTTAATGTTGTTGATAACGTACCTGATGTCGTCAAACTTTTTGGCCATTAACTTGTTGTCGATCGCCTGTTTGAACGCAGAAATCTTTACCAGGTACTCAGAATTTATGTTGAAATAATAACCGATGTATTCTTCTTTGATTTTATTGGCTTCCATCAAATGCCGGTTGACTTCATGTAATAGCTTATTTGCTGCCTGCAAATTTGTATTCGCTTCCTGGATGTGTCTATCTGCTTCCTGCAGTTTCTTGTACTGTTTGTATATGATATATACAAATCCGATAACAACTACGGTTAACACGGTGATAAGTATAGCATAGACAAACAACAACTTGCGCTGACGCTCTACGGTGTCGAGCTTGTTGCCTTCAATGATGGGGAAAATAGCAGCCACCTGAATTTTCCTGTGACGAGCACCGTAAAAGTTTGCGTCGTCCATCGCGAGCTTAACGTATTCATAGGCCCTGACTACGTCATTTCGTTTGTATAATAGTTCCGCGAGATTCAACACCGCCAGTGTTTCCTTTGTTGCAGAACGGATGTCAGCCGTAGATGCAAGTATGAGCATCTCGATGGCTTTCTCTTCATTGCCCTGCAACTGATGTATGTAGCCCAACGTGCTGGCCGCGATTCCGATTTGAGGATCCGTAAGCGTAAATTTTGAAAACTGATATTCGAGATCTTCACGTGCCTTATCAATTTTTTCCATCTTAAGGTTTTTTAAAGCGCGTAAGTAATAGTAGGTACTCGAAGCTGGTGACGACAACGCGAGCGCGGAATCTATATAGTTGTTGCCAAGCTGGATGTATTGTCGTGTAAAATAAGGATCGCGATTAAAGTCAGCGAGGTCGTAATACGTTCGCGCAAGTACCGAATAGAATTCCAGTCTGATACTGTCATCAACGGTACTTCCATTGACCGTTAACAAGGAATCCAGTGCTTCGTTGAACATGCCGGAAGAAAGCAGGATGAAGCCAAGCTTTATTTTCGAGAATGAAATTTTTGCGGGATCATGAGAGCGGTATGCTTCTTCCTGCAGTTTACGCGCATAGATCGATGCTGAATCGTAAATGAAAGTCTTGTATTCATTGCAGATCTTGACATATAGATCGTAGCGTTGTCCTGGATCCGTTGTGGCAATGGAGGCTTTTAGAGCAGTGATACGATCCGTTTTTCTCTTTACATATTCAGCACGGTGGCTGATCGTGTTATCCAGCGATCGCAGCAAACTATCGCTTCCCGGCCCCGCAGAGACCCTGATAGCCATCGGGGCGGAGCAGATGAGCAGACTAGCAAGAAGCAAAAATCGAAATAGTATCATTGTTGAATACATCCAAGCCGCTAAAAATACAAATTTTGCAATAGGTTTTCGTCCACACCTGAATTGGTCTCTTCCGTAGCCAACCGACCTATAATTGCCTCTCCGGCTCAAAAAGTTGAGATGACAGGATGTATCTTCGTAGTAACCTTTGTGCAAAGTGGCCGCCCTGCGCATAGTGCTTAATGCCT
>Ga0193738_1001276_pt1 | contig 10346 bp, 9 predicted proteins | sample L2a1metaG_FD_144927 | JGI IMG/M metagenome (GOLD analysis project Ga0193738, IMG submission 144927) | Soil microbial communities from a riparian zone of the East river system, Colorado, United States - L2a1 | ecosystem: Environmental > Terrestrial > Soil > Riparian zone | place: USA: East River...
GGAACCGTGGCGGACTGGCTCGATCGCCATCATCAGCGCGGCCGGCTTCGCGACTGGCTCTGGGAGCCGCTCGCGGTCGCGGCCCTCAACCAGGCGCCCGAAGAAGCGGCGGCCGCGCCGTTCGTGACCGTCCTCGCCCACATGTTCGGTCCGGACATCCGCGACGCGTCGATCGCGCTGCCGCTTCGTCCGCTGAACGAGATGTATGCCGATCCCGCGGTGCGTTACGTCGAGGCCAAAGGGGGATCGGTGCGGCTCAACGCGCTCGCCCGCATCTGCATCGGCGGCGGCGGCGTCGAGGCCGTTGACGTCCGCGGCGAAAGGTTCACGGCTCCGCGAGTGATTGCCGCCGTGCCGTGGTTCGCGCTCGGAATGCTGCTCACCGGCGACACCGCGGCCATGCAGCCGACGATCGATCGCGCGCAGGCGATGGATGCCAAGCCGATCGTCACGGTCAATCTCTGGTACGACCGTCCCGTGATGGAGGAAACGTTCGTCGGACTCCCGGGCCGCCAGATACACTGGGTCTTCGACAAGCGGCTGGCGTTCGGCGAATCCGCCTCGCACCTGTCGCTCGTCGCCAGCGGCGCCGACAGCCTGGTGGGTTTGGACCGTGACGCGCTCGTGACGCTGGCAGCGCGTGAAGTGGCTGACGCGATTCCCGGCGCCCGAGCCGCAACGCTCGTGCGCGGCACGGTGATTCGTGAGAAACGGGCGACCTTCTCCCTGGCGCCCGGACAGCCGCCAAGGCCGGGTGTCGCGACGCCCGTACGTGGTCTTCTTCTTGCCGGCGACTGGATCGACACCGGCCTACCGGGCACAATCGAGAGCGCGGCACTCGCCGGCCACCGGGCTGCACAGTTCGCAATCGACAATCCGTAAATCGACAATCCGTAAATCGACAATCGGCATTCGGCAATCTGCAATGAAGTCAATCGTCGTCCACTACCAGGAAATCGCGCTCAAGGGGAAGAACCGCCCGTGGTTTGTCGCCCGCCTCGTCCGCAACCTCAAGGAGGCGACGAAGGACCTCGGCCTCAAGGGGGTCCACGTCCTGCCGGGCCGGATCGAGATGGTCCTCGGCTCCGAGACGTCGTGGGAGGCTGCGCGCGATCGCATCGCCGACGTCTTCGGGATCGGCAACTTTGCGCGCGCGGGGCGCGCGGCGCTGGACGTTGACGCGATCGCGCAGGAGATTCTGAAGGATCTCGGCCCCGAGAACCCGCCGACGTTCCGGCTCTCCGCGCGACGGTCCGACAAGCGCTTTCCGCTGACGTCGCCGGAGATCGAGCGCGAGGTCGGCGGACGCATCAAGGAGGCGCGCGGCTGGACGGTGAACCTTTCCGATCCGGCGTTCACCATTCACGTCGAGACCCTGGCGAACGAGGCCTTCTACTTCTTCGGGAAGGAACGCGGCGCGGGCGGCTTGCCGTCGGGCTCGAGCGGCAAGGTCGCCTGCCTTTTGAGCGGCGGCATCGATTCGCCGGTCGCGGCATGGCGCATGATGCGCCGCGGCTGCAGGGTGCTGTTCGTCCACTTCCACAGCTACCCGATCCTTTCGCGCGCGTCCCAGGACAAGGCGCGGCAGCTGGCGCGGTCCCTTACGCGCTTCCAGTACCGATCGCAATTGTTCCTCGTGCCTTTCGGCGAGATCCAGCAGCAGGTGGTGCTCGCCGTCGCGCCGCCGCTGCGGGTCGTCATCTACCGCCGGCTGATGATGCGGATTGCCGAGCGTGTCGCGCGGCTCCATCGCGCCCAGGCCCTCGTCACTGGCGACGTCGTCGGGCAGGTCGCGTCGCAGACGCTCGAGAACATGGCGACCATCGGCGATGTCGTGACCTTGCCGGTCCTGCGCCCGCTGGTCGGAATGGACAAGGAGGAGATCACGGCCGAAGCCGAGCGGCTCGGCACCTATCCGATCTCGATCATTCCAGACCAGGACTGCTGCACCCTGTTTACGCCCCGTCACCCCGCCACCAAGGCCAAACGGCACGAGGTGGAACGGGCCGAGGCGGGGCTGCCTGTCGAGGAGATCGTGAACGGAGCGGTCAAGGCCGCGATCGTGGAAACGTTCGGTTTCCCCGATATAAACTGACGCAATGAAGATCACTCCAGGCAAGCTGGCGGGCATGAAGGCGGTCTCGGACGAACGCGGGGTCATTGCCGCGGCGGCGATGGACCAGCGCGGTTCGCTCAAGAAGTCGCTCGCCAAGGAACGCGGCGGCGAGGTGACCGACAAGGACATGGAGGATTTCAAAATCCATGTCACGGAAGTGCTGACGCAGCACGCCAGCGCGATCCTGCTCGACCCTGAGTGGGGCATTCCGGCGAGCAAGCGGCGCGCGAAGAACTCGGGGCTGCTGATGGCGTACGAGAAGACCGGCTACGACGCCACGACGCCCGGACGCCTGCCCGACCTGTTGGACCTGTGGTCCGTCCGCCGGCTGAAGGCGGCGGGCGCCGACTGCATCAAGATCCTCCTTTACTACGCGCCTGCAGATCCGGCGTCGGTCAACGACCACAAGCACGCGTGGGTCGAGCGCATCGGCGACGAGTGCCGCGCCAGCGACATCCCGTTCTTCCTCGAAGTCATCACCTACGAAGAGGGCCTTGACGAGAAGGGCCTGGAGTTCGCGAAGAAGAAGCCGGATCTGGTTGCGGCGTACATGCGCGAGTTCTCGAAGGATCAGTACGGCGTGGACGTGCTCAAGGTCGAAGTGCCGGTCAACATGAAGTTCGTTGACGGGATGAAGTGTTTCGCGGGGACCAGCGCTTACACGAAGCAGCAGGCGATGGACGCGTTCCGGAAGACCGCGGACGTGGCGAAGCGGCCGTTCATCTACCTGTCCGCCGGGGTGAGCAACGCCGAGTTCAGCGAAACGCTGGAGCTCGCCGGCGAGGCGGGCACGCGCTTTTCAGGCGTGCTCTGCGGCCGCGCGACGTGGAAGGAAGGGATTCCCGTCTACGCGAAACAGGGGGCCGACGCGTTCCGCAAGTGGCTCGAGGGGGAAGGCGTGACGAACATCGCCAATGTCAACGCGAAGCTGAAGCCTGCGCGCCCCTGGTTCGAGTTTTACGGGGCCAAGTCTGCGGACGAACTCGCTCGTTGACGCTCGCGCGCGAAGGCGCGACGCGTTGGCTTAGCGGCGGTTCAGTACTTCGACACCGCTCACCGGTCCGAGGCACGTGTTGCCGCTATAGGGCACACGGATGGAGTTCACCCCGAGCTCGGCCGTTCCCGTTAGCGTAATCGCGCAGGCCGGAATCGCTGGCGACTGCGCCGTCCCGTTGGCGCTCCACGTAATGGTGATCCCGCTCAGCCTGCCCGACGCGGTACCTTGCAGCTTCAGATCTCCCGCGCAGGTCGCGCTGAACGATCCCGTCGCGGACGTTCCCGTCTGCTCGGTCGCATTCCACTTGAAGTCGGTGCAGGTAGACGCCGTCGGGACCACGTTCGCGGATCCCCAGTTCCCAATCAGTGACGCGACTCCCGTCGAGCTCGGGTCCGTCAGGGTCGTCTTGCTTTCGTAGTTGCAGCCGCTGGCGGCCGCCGCGAACGCGACAACAATCGCGAGAGTAAAGTTCTTCATGACGATTCTGTATTTCTAGGAAAGGCCCTGAGTTGCGGGAAGGACTCAATTATACCACGCGTACCCCATCGAGATAGTCGCGCAGCGCCTCTCGCGTGCTGCGGAATGCGAGCTCATCCCAGGGAAGATCATCGGGGCGAAAGAGCTTCGCCTCCAGGCACTCATCGTCATTGCAGAGCTCGCCGCCCATCATCGTCGCCGCGTAGACGATGATGATGACCGCCGCGTCCGTATAGGAGTAGATGTTCACAAGTCGATCGAGACGGACGTCGAGACCGCACTCCTCGCGCGCCTCCCTGACCGCGGCCGAAGCCAGATCCTCGCCGCGATCGACGAACCCGCCAGGGAACACCCAGAGGCCATAGCCCGGCTCAATCGCCCGGCGTACCAGCACGAGTTCCGAATCGCCGGTGGCGATGATCGTGCCGACCGCGACTTTTGGATCGAGGTAGAAAACAAATCCGCACGCGGAGCACACGAGGCGCTCCGGCTCCGACGCCTTGAGCAAGCGCTTCTCGAGCGCGCCGCCGCATGCGGGACAGAAGCGGTAATGCACTTATGAAATACTAACTCGCATGTCGATCCTGAAAGTGGCGCGGATGGGGCATCCGGTGCTCCGTGCGCGCGCCAAACCGCTGGACCCCGCCGACATCAAGTCGCCGCGCGTGCAGCAGCTTATCGACGACATGTTCGAGACGATGCGGGAGTACCAGGGCGTCGGGCTCGCCGCGCCGCAGGTGCACGCGAGCCTGCGGTTGTTCGTCGCCGGGTTCCCGCCGGGGCCTGAAGATGACGAGGAAGATGACGAGGACAGCGACGTCCCGCTGATGGCAATCATCAATCCGGAGATCACGCCGATTGGCGACGAAACGGTCGAGGACTGGGAAGGCTGCCTCAGCATTCCGGAAATCCGCGGCCGGGTACCTCGCGCGCGCGAGATCGAGGTGAAGGCCTACGATCGCAGGGGACGGAAAATGTCGTTGAGGGCGCGCGGTTTCACCGCACGCGTGATCCAGCACGAAACGGATCATCTCGACGGGGTACTGTTCTTCGATCGGATGAAGTCACTCGAGACACTGACGTTCCTGGACGAGTTCGGCCGCTACTGGAACAGTCGCCACCGTGACGTGCCGGAAGAGTAGCCACCCGCTTCCAGCCGGTTTGCTGCAACAACGAGCTGGAAGCCGGGAGCCGGTGGCTGGCAGCTACTGCTGTCTTTTCCTCTCCAGTTCCCGCTCGGCCTTCAGTCGCTCCAGTTCCACCTCGGAGTGATCCACGTATTTCATCGTCTCCGCGATAGCCCTGTGGTTGGCGCGGTCGGCGATCAGCCGGTGCATCTGCTGGCAGACACGACGATAAGCGGGATGCCCCTGCGGCGCCGTGCGCAGCTCGATGACGTGCATCGCTTCGCGCGCGTTCATGTCCATGTAGAAGCGGACCCTGTAGGCCATCGCGACCGCGTAGGGAGCGGCGGCGTCGAGTCCCGCCGAGCGCATCGCTTCGTAGAGATCGGCTGACGCGTCCATCACCCGGTTCCAGCCGTCGAGTGCCCCAGCCTCCCGCAGCGCGTCCGGTTCGGTGTAGCCGTGACGTGTCGAGAGCGGTTGCCATTCGAGCGTCAGCAGCCGGTGGCGCTGCAGGTCGCGGAACGCGCCGTAATCGGTGAGTACGTCGAACCGGTATGACGTGCGCTCGAAGGCGCGGCCTGGACGATGGCGGCGGTTGCCGCGTTCGCCGACGTAGGCGCGCAGGATCGAGGCGCGCTGCTCAGCGGTCATGCGACGCGCGATCCCGAGCAGTTGATCGTCCGGAAGGTCGCTGCCGGCATACATGGCGGACGCGACGACCTTGATCTCGCCGTCGGGGTCGAAGTCGCTCAGCGTGACTTCGTCGCGCGGTTCGGCGTCCACGCCATCAAGGATCGCCGACGCGGCACTGCGGGTGGCGTCGCGCGTGGCGGCGAGGTATTCGCTCCAGCGGCCCCCGCGATCCGGCTGGTCCACTCGCGTCAGGAACGCCGGCACCAGCTTGCGGAGCTCTGCCAGCATGTCGTCGCCGCAGGCGCGCATCTCCTCGAGCGGATGGGCGCGAAGCCGCAGCAGCAGCGCTTCGTAGGCCTGGCCTGTGCCGTACAAACCGACGTTTGACTGCGTCGCGGCCGGCAGCATCCCGCGCAGCGTGTCGAGCGCCTTGGCGCGGATCGCGGCCCGGTGGACCGCTTCTGAGTCCTGCTCCGAGCGGGGGTAGCGGGCCGCGAAATGTGCCTGCATCCCGGGGATGAGCGAGGCGTAGGTCTCGAACGCCGCGTCCATCACCGAAAGGTATCGCTCGCGCAGCGCTCCCTCCACTTCCGCGGGCACGTGGTAACGCCAGCGTCCGTGCAGCTTGTCGGTGTACGGCACGTAGCGAGTGGATTGTTCGAGGTAGGCCATGAGCCGGCCCCACTCGAGTGCCTTCGTCAGCACGTTCGAGACGTACTCGCACGCGATGTGCGCGCCGCCAAGCTGCGCCACCGAGTCGTCGCCGTACTCGTTGAACACGCGCGCGTAGAGCTTGTCGGCCCTTTCCGTGCCGACCGGCCCGGGTCCCGCCTGCGCGCCGGTCATGTTGCCCGCGAACTCGTCGAGGAAAAGCCGGCGCAGTGACTTCGCCGAGCGCGAATACCTCGCGAACAGCGCTCCCTTCACCGTTTCCGGCAGGTTGGTCAGCGCGAAGATGTGCTTGTCGGTGTTGGTGAAGAACGGCGCCAGCGTTCGGCACTCTTCGTCGGTGAAGATCTCGGGAGGCGCGCCCGGCGTGATCACGCGCTAATGCTAGCATCTGGCGGTGTTCACGCACAGGCTTGAAGTCCGGTTTCGCGACTGCGATCCGATGGGTCACGTCAACAACGCCGTCTACCTCACGTACCTCGAACAGACGCGCTTCTCGCACTGGCGTTCGTTGTGGGGCTTCGGTTCGCCGCAGATGCCGGCCGGGATGCCCGGTGTAATCCTGGCGCGGGTCGAATGCGACTATCGGCGGCCGGCGAAATATGGCGACACCCTCGAGATCCGGATGCGCGTCGCGGAGATCGGCCGCAGCAGTTTCCGCTACGAGTACGAGATCGTCGATGTGGAGGGACGCACCGTCCTGACCGCGAAGACCGTGCAGGTGATGTACGACTACGAGCGGGAGAAGCCGGTGCCGGTGCCCGACAACATTCGCGCGTTACTGTCCGCCTGAGCGCCGCCCCGGGCGCTCGTCAGACCCCTCAAGTTCCGCCGAATCCGATCGTGACCTTGCCGTCGTCCACGATGACCGGCACCGATCGGCGTCCACCGCTGAACCCCAGCATCTTCTGCAGTTGCGCGGCGTCCTTCTTGACGTTGACGTATTCGAACGGGACGCCCGTGTCGGCGTAGTGGTCCCGGGCGGCGTTGGTGTAAGGACACGTGTCCTTACCGTAGATGACGACCATATCCCTATGGTACGGCACCCGTTTGATCGCTTGTGAAATGTTTCACGTAATAATGGGATCTCGCCGATGCGCACCGCACTCGCGCTCTGCCTCTCCCTGTTCGCCCTCACGGCCGCCGGCGCCAGCCCGTCCGCCACGGGCGCCAGCCCGTCAGACTTGTCCGCCGAGCAGATCGCCAGGAACGTCCAGGACCGCGATACCGGCAAGGACTCCAGGGCCGAGCTGCGCATGAAGCTCTTCGACCGCCGCGGCCGCGTCAGGGACCGCGCCTTGACGCTCATGACCCTTCGCCGCCCCGCGGGCGACCGCTCGCTCATCCGCTTCATGTATCCAAACGACATCCGCGGCACAGGCTTCCTGGTCTGGGAGCATCCGCAGGGAGACGACGAGCGGTTCCTCTACTTGCCGTCCCTCGGCCGCGTCCGCCGCATCGCCGGCAACGAGGCGCAGGAGAGTTTCGTCGGGAGCGATTTTTCGTACGAAGACATCGGCGGTCGCGAGTTCGACGACTACACCTACGCCCTGCTCGACGAGAACGCCGCATGGACGGGCCCTGACGGCTCGTCGCGACCGGCCTACCGGCTCGAGTCGCGGCGCAAGGACAAGTCCGTCGAGTTCCCGCGCGTGGTCTCGCTCGTCCTCAAAGACAGCTTCGTCGTCGTGCAGGCAGAGGTCTACAACCGCAGGAACGAGAAGCAGAAGGTCTACATGGTAAGGCGCCTGCAGCAGTCGCAGGGGATCTGGACCGTGATGGACTCGGTGATGACCAACGACCTCGATCGCACCCGGACCGAGCTCACGATCGACAAGATCGCTTACAACACCGGGTTGACAGAGGAAACCTTCAGCCGGCGGGAACTGGAAGGCGCGGGTAAGTGAGCCAGTGGATCGCCGAGTTCGTCTGGCGGTGGCGCTACTGGCTGACGGGAATCATCGTCCTGGGCGCGCTCGGCTTGGCGCCGCGGGCCGACATTACCAAGATCGACAACGACATCAGCGCGTGGTTCGGCAAGGACGATCCCGTTTACCGCGATTACGAGCGTTTCCGGGATGAGTTCGGCGGCAGCCGGACGCTCATCGTCGCGCTGAAGGCCGACTCCGCCGGCCGGCTGTTCTCGCAGCCGACGCTCGATTTCATCCGGCAGGTCACCGGCGACATCGAACGTGTCGATACGGTCGAACGCGTCGCCAGTCTTTCCACCGCCACGACGGTTGAAGCCATCAAGGGTGAAGACGGCGGGATTGACGTGCGCCGCCTGATCGAGGCGGGCGGGACGCAGCCGCCGGGCGAGGTGCGCCGGCGCGCGATGAAGGACGACCTGATTCGCGGCGATCTCGTGTCGGAGGACGGCACGGTGACGGCGCTCGTCGTCAGCTTTGACGAGAAGCGTATCGACAAGGTGCGCGCCGGCGTCATCCAGCAGATCCATCAACTGATCGATCCGCGCCTGCCGCCCGGCGTGCGCGCGTACTACAACGGCAGTCTCGAGATCAGCGAGACCTACAACCGCATCACGCTCGCCAACCAGAGGACGTTCACTCCACCGATCTTTGTCGTGACGCTGCTCGCGGTCTACCTGTCGTTCAGGTCGTGGCGGAAGATGCTCCTGACGATCGTCGCGGTCGGCATCAGCCTGATCTGGGCGCTCGGCCTGTATTCGCTGGCCGGCTTCAGCTACAACGTCCTCTCCAGCATGCTCGTCCCGCTGATCGTCGTGCTCGCCATCGCTGACGACGTGCACATGATGCAGCACTGGGACGAGGAGCGGCGCCACAGATCCGCCGAGGAAACATTCAAGGCGACGGTGGCGCACCTTGTGACGCCGCTGCTCGGCGCCAGCGCCACGACCGCGCTCGGCATGCTTTCGCTCGCGACCAGTAATGTCGTCGCGGTCAAGGCCTTCGGCGTCGGCGCCGCGGTCGGCATCATGGTCGACTTCGTCATCTCGCTCGTGTTCGTGCCGACCGTCCTGAGCCTGATGAGGCCGGAAGTCGGCGTGCCGCCGCACGAAACGTACCTCCTCGGCCCGATGCGCCGCATCGCCGCCTTCTCGACGCGGAACCCGCGCCGGGTTCTCGTCGTCGCGCTGCTGGTGACCGTCATTGCCGCCGCCGGTATCCGCCGGCTGCGTGTGGATACCAACCACATCAACTTCTTCAGCGAGCAGCATCCGCTCGGACAATCGGCGAGGGTGATCGACGACGAGCTGTCGGGAATCTACAGCTTCCAGATCCTTCTCGAAGGGCCGCCGGAATCGCTGTCCACGCCGGCGAATCTCAAGCGCATGGTGGCGCTCGAGGAGGAGCTGCGGAAGTTCCCGGACGTCAAGAAGGTCCGGTCGGTGGCGGACTACGTCCGCCGGGTGAACAAGGAGCTGCACGACGGCGATCCCGCCGCGGACGTCGTGCCCGACGACGCGGCGACGGTGGCGCAGGAGCTGTTCGTCTTCACGCTCGGCAGTGAAGGGCGGCGGGAGCTGGAGCGGATGGTCGCGAGCGACTATTCAAAGGCCCAGATCGACGTCAAACTGCGCGCCATGAGCTCCGATGTGGTGCTCCAGCTGATCGAGCGGACCGACAGGCTGGCGAGGGAGCTTTTCAACGGCACCGGGATTACGGCGACGACCACCGGATCCGGCCGCCTGTTCAGCACGCTCGACCACTACCTGGTGGAGTCGCAGATCAGCAGTTTCGGGACCGCGTTCTTCACGGTGTTTGCCGTGATCTTCGTGGTGTTCCGGTCGGCCAAGTTCGGCCTCCTGACGATCGCGCCGAACCTCTTTCCGGTCCTGGCCGTCCTTGGCGTGATGGGGTTCCTCGACATCTCGATGAACATCGCGACCGTGATGGTGGCGAGCGTCGCGCTCGGCGTGGTGGACGACGATACGATTCACTTCATCAACCGGTATCGACGAGAGGTTGCCGCCGGCGCCACGACCGACGCGGCGATCGAAACGGCGACCGTGCACGAAGGGCGGGCGTCGCTGACGACCGCGACCATCAACAGCTTCGGGTTCTGCGTCCTGCTGTTCTCGGAGTACAAGCCGACGGCGTGGTTCGGCGGACTGCTCGGCCTGACGATGGCGGTGGCGTTCCTCGCCGAAGTGTTCATCCTGCCGGCGACGATCAAGCTGATGCCGAGGACGTTCGGCGCCGACGCGCTTCGGCGCCGCGGGACGAAAGTCGCGGCGGCCCTGGTGTTGCTCGGGGCCGCGGCTATCCCGGCTTCGGCGCAGTCGCTGCCGTCAGGGAACATCTCGATCCTGGTGGATCATCTGCCGACCCGCGACGCGACGGAG
>Ga0193738_1001277_pt1 | contig 10327 bp, 5 predicted proteins | sample L2a1metaG_FD_144927 | JGI IMG/M metagenome (GOLD analysis project Ga0193738, IMG submission 144927) | Soil microbial communities from a riparian zone of the East river system, Colorado, United States - L2a1 | ecosystem: Environmental > Terrestrial > Soil > Riparian zone | place: USA: East River...
GCAATCAATTTAAATAAAAAAAAAAAAAATAATGAACTTAATAAATTTAATATTAATTGTATTAATTATTACAATTGAATTCTATCTGTGAGACGACTTTGATAATGGTTTAGTGTTTATTAAACCTGAAAATCTAACTAAAACAGAATTAGTTGAAAAATTTAAAGAATTGTCTTCTTCTAATTTGTTAAAGGATCTTAAAAATAAAAAACATAATGATGATAAAAAAGATGAAAATAAAATAACTTTTAGACAATTTTTAAAATCTAATTATTTAAAATTATCCTTACTTATTCTTAAATATAAAAATTTAATAGCTTTCATGCATAAAATAGCTTTATTTGCAATTTTAATCAGATTTCTTAAAAAATTTAAATTACTGGGATTTGTATTTAGAATTACTCATTATATTTTCTTGTCAATTCTAGGTATTTTTATCAGAGATTAGACTAATTGTTACAAGTGTAACAGGTTATCTTATAAATACACAATTTTATGGTTATTTAGGAACTTTATTTGGAGGAGTTAAGCTCACAAAAGACCCAGAAATATCCCAAAGAACATGAAAATCATCAACAATTTATCCGAAAAGTCCATTTGATGAAACTCAAATTGGACAAAGCGATAGAAATTCTAAAATCCTTGAATGATTAAAACATGATGAACCAAAACAACCGGAATCAAATAATACTAAATATTACTTATTATTATTATTATTAGCTTTAGGTGGTACAGCATGATATTATTATGGTCCAGATTTTAAACCTCCTGGATTAGGATTTTTATGAGGTGGCTTAGAAGCTTTTAGAAATACTATAAATGAAATTAGAGGTGTTAACAACACTGTTAGAAATACAACAGCACATGCTAAAGAAACATTTGTTTCTGCTAAAGAATTTTTAAGAAAAAATGAAAATAATAATTTTGAATCAGAATCTAATGATATATTGAAAAATATTATGAATTGACATGCTATGAAAGTTAATCCTTTAAATAAGGATGATCTTAAAATTCAATGAGAAAGTTATAGAATTGTAGAAAAAAGAATATCTCAATTAGAAAATAAATATCCCGACGATTTTAAAATTTGAATGGCAGATAGATATAGCTCAGTATTTTCTATGAGAAATAATTTCTGAAATATAGGGCCTACTATATTTAATAGATTTCAAGATAAATATCCTCATATAGAACAAGAAACATTAATTCAACAAAAAGAATGATTTGATCATTCTTCTTCTGTATCAAATGTCATGTCTCCTGAAATGGCTGAATTAAGTATTAATCAAGCTATTCCACCAACTCCTCCAGCAGCACCTGCTCCTCCTGCTCCTCCTGCTCCTACTGAACAAGGAGCTCCTAATCAATTATTAGATCAAATTAAAAAAGGTTTATCTTTAAAACATACGGAAACTAAAATAAAAGATAATGGTCTTAAAGGTAAAGAAGTTCCTAAAAGTACACAGGTTAATGCAGAACCTAGTTCATCTAAACAAACTCTTGATGGTATGATTAAAGACCCAAACATTAGTTCTTCTAAACAAATTATTGAAAATCCTACAGACACTCAAAATTTAACTCTTACTGAAAAATTATCTGTTCAATTTAATAAAATTAGAAAAGCTGTTCAAGCATCTGACGATGAAGACGATCCTACTCAAAATGTTTGAGCTGATGATGATAAACAAATTGATTCTAGTAAGCCAATAGTGGAAAATAAAACTCCAATAGAAATGCAATCATCTTTAAATAATATGATAAATAGAATAAAAGCATCTGTTACTTCTACTCCTAGAGTAGAATCTGTAGGTTTACAACCAGAATTAACACCTTTAACTGAATTATTTGATAAAGGAAAAAATCTACAAACTTTAGAAGATTTAAAACAAGATGATAAGGAAACATTAGAAAAAGAAATTTTATTAATAAAACCGGATGATTTATTTGAAAAAGTACAACATTTACCCCATACTAATATTGAAAATACATATATAAATGAGCTAATTATAAAAAATGTAGATGAAAATATAAATAAAATGTTAGAAGAAAATCCTGGGTTAGGTAAACAACAATTAATCGAAAAATTAATTAGAGAAAATCCTTTACATAAAGAGAAAATATTATCAATCGTAACTCAAAGTGTTAATAAACAATGAGATAAATTAGAAAGTAAACTTTCAGAAAAAGATATGTTAAAATTTAGAAAAATACTAGTTAAAGAAGACTTAAAAGAATTAGAAGATTTAGGTGAATATAAAACTATAGACCAAATAAAAACTGTTAGTTCTGTAAATAAATCTCATACTAGTTTATTAAATGAAATTAAAGCTAAAGCTAGTAGAAGTTCACTTGTACAAAATCAAGATTTAATTGAAAATCAAGTTGAATCATCTTATGTTCCACAAACTAGTAATATAGATAAATTAATTATAGATTCAAAAGATAAAAATAAAGAAGAATTTAATACAAATAAATTAGATGATACTATGAACCTTTTCGAATAATAATTACCTCACCCCCTTTTTCTTTAACCTTTTATAAAACCTGCAACGGGGTGAAACTAGTGAATTATTAAGTATAAAAGTAATGAATAACAATTTTACCACAACAAAAATCGATTTTTTATATACTATCGATAAGTCATTCTCTATAGATCAATCAGAAAAATATCATTATCTAAAACTTTATACATGGGAAATATCACATATTATTACTTTTCTAAAACATATTAAAGATAATGAAGTTTACACTGTATTTCCATTTATCACACCAACAGGATTACAAAAAGACCCTTATTTGAGATTATCAGACCACTTTTTAGTTACTAATAAAAGTAATCCCGAATTAATTAATAAATTTTTAAATGAACAATGAATTAATACTGATTTTAACATTGATGAAAATAAAGATATTTATTTATACTTCAAAATTAAAAAAGTTATTGTTAGTTATAATTCTTTTTAGTTTAAATACCATTAGTTTAAAGAATGGTAATAATTTTAAAACTAATATAAAGGATTTAATGTTAATTGGTTTTAGCTATAAACTTTCCCGAGGTTTATAATCTAGTTCGATTCTAGTAAATTCTAAATTCTAAATTCTAAATTCTAAATTCTAAATTCTAAATTCTCAGAGCTTGATTTCTGACTTTTAGTGAATTGCGTTTTTTTTTTCTCAGATAAATCAGGATGTTTTAAATAATAATTAACCATTCAATCATAAGTTTGTAAAATATCTACAAATTTATTTGTCATTTCTGTAGTATCAGTTAATTTAGGTTTTGAATCATTAAAGAAATTTTCAACAATTTCCATGGAATTTAAAGTATTTTCAGTAATACTATCTTTTCAATTATCTGAAGTAATTTTATCAAATAGTTTCAATTTTTGGGGGTTTATAAATCCACCTGAGCTAGAATTGAATAAAGAGCTAATATCTTGTAAGGGATCATCACCACTTGTTACAAAAGAATCAAGACTTTGAGAAAACGATTCGTGTGTAGTGTCAGGTAAATTAATTGGTTTTAATGTAGCCGTAGAAGATGTGGAAGAGCTTGGTGATGAAACTTCATTTCAACTTTTTGTAACTTGTGAGTTTAAATCATCTAAACTAGGGGAAGTTAAAACTGGAGATTTTACATCAAATTCTTTACCAGTGACAGGATCAATTAAATGAACAAGATGTGAGCTATTATTAATTAATTCAACAGGTTTCCCATCATCAGTTAATTTACTACTTCCAGCAATTTTATTATCATCTGGTGCAATAGCTTTAAGTTTACCTTTGTCTTGGATACTAAATTGTTTTTTATTTCTATTTAACCCTAAATTATCCACAATTCTATTGTATCTATCTTGAGGATTTATGTTCTCATTTCCTCCATCATTATTACCTCCTCTTCTTCTTTTCACTCATTCTCAAACAGAAGAAGCGTAAGCAGGAATAGAAGATATATGAGGAGTAATTTCATCTCAATAATAATATGTTAAACAAGATGTAGCTCCAATAATAATACCTCAAATTATAATCTTTTTAAAATTATATTCTGGAACTTCTTCTTTAATTTCAGGTTCTGGTTCTGGTTTTAATCATTCAGAGATTCTAGAATTTCTTTCACCTTCTCCATTACTTTTTTCGTTATCTTTTGTTTCTCAGTTAGTTTCTCTCATCACGGATCCATCTTTATGGGAGACTTTCGTTGGATTGGTGACTTTTTCTTCAGAAGAGAATAATGAAGCTACAAATGAATAAAATTGAGTATTAATTAAGTAAGTAATAATTGAATAAGTAATTACTCTTATTTCTCATAGGAAATTCTTAATAAATTCAAATCCAAAATTATCAATTAAAGATATACCAAATATTGATATAATAATCGTATTAATTATAGATCATAGTCTTCTAAATAAAGAATATTTTTTAAAAATTTTAATAATTAAAGAAATCAAAGTAATTTTAAATAAGAAATTTTTAAATAATAAAATATAATTTAATATTTTAAAGAAATAAGTTTTAATTAAAGTGATTTTATTAGAATTTTTAGATTCTAACTTTTGAAATTTGGAAATTAATTCCGCTTTTGTATAGCACCATTAGGAACTTGAGAAGATATGTTATTTTCTAAAGAAATGGATAATGCTATGAAATATGGATATAAATTTGAAATTTTATGAGGTTATACATTTAAAACCGGTTATATATTTACTGAATATGTAGATACTTTATATAAATTAAGATTAGAATATCCTAAATCAGATCCATTAAATTTAATAGCTAAATTATTACTTAATACTTTATATGGTAGATTTGGTATGGATGATTCATTTGCAGATATGTCAATTTTAAATCAAGAATCATATCAAAAATTTGAAAAAGATCATGCAGAAGATATTATTAATTGAATTAATTTAGATAATAATGTTCTTATTAAATATAGAACAAAAACTAAAGATATTAATACTTTATTAGATAATGCTTCTGAAACACATAATGTTTCAATTGGTATAGCTTCTGCAATAACTGCTTATGCTAGAATTCATATGAGTCAATTTAAAAATAATCCAGATTATAATTTATTTTATACTGATACAGATAGTGTTTATATTGATAAACCTCTACCTGATGAATTAGTTAATTCTAAAGTTTTAGGTAAAATGAAATTAGAAAATATCATTGATAAAGCTATATTTTTAGCTCCTAAATTGTATTATTTAGAAATTGAAGATGGTAAAGTAATTTATAAAGTTAAAGGATTAAGTCATGATGTTAAATTAACTATTGATGATTTTGAAAATTTACTTTTTAAAAATACATTTCTTAAGAAAGTTCAAACTAAATGATTTAAAAATCTTAGTGAAGGACATATTAAAGTTTTAGACCAATTATATACTATTAAAGTTACTGAAAATAAAAGAAAATTAATTTTCAATAATAATAATAAACTAATTGGGACTAAACCATTTAAAATAGATAATGATAAAGAATTTAAATAAAATAAATTAAATTTGGGACTCTATATCTACTAAATTATTAGTATACTTTTAAATAAAGACTACCCCTTTTTTAAATAAAAAAGTTAAAAGAGAATATTAATTATTCAGTTTTTCGTTAATTAATTTTACGAGGATGACCTTTTTAAGAATTTTTAAAATTAGAAATTTTAAGAAAATATTATTTTTAAAAAATTAACTGTTTTAAGAAGAGAAAAATTTTGGCTTTCATATTAAAAATTGTGAAAAAACGATGAAAATGAAATCTTTAAAAATAAAAAAGTTTTTAAAGAATTTTCCCTTTAAAAATGATTGAAATGTTAATTTTGTTATTTTGGGACTCTGTATCTACTAAATTATTAGTATACTTTTAAATAAAGTAAAAAATAAAGTAAGAATATAGATTTAAAAATTGGACAATTTAAAACATCAAGTCTATTTTATAAATTAGTAATGCTAAACTAAATAATTCACAGTTACTTACATTTGCATCCTATTAAGAAATGTTCTTTTTCTTATAAAATTAAATATTATTTCCTTTCTTAAATTATATTATGGATTAATATAAAAAAATAAATATTATTTTAAAAACAAAAATAATAGAAATAATATTTAAGATAGTATCTAGGGGTTAGTTTCTTGCTTTATATACATTCAGCGCTTATCTAATATGTTTGTGGCTACCCAACTATGCTTGTTTAATTAATTAATTAAATTCAACAATTGGTGCACTAGAGAAACACAGCCTATTGATCCTTTCGTACTAGAAGGTCTTCCCCTTTTTACTATTTATTTCTTCAGAAGATAGGGACCATACTGACTCACGTCGTATTAAACCCAACTCGCGTACCCTTTTAATCGGCGAACAGCCGAACCCTTCCAAGCTTCTTCACCCGGAGGATAGGATGAGTCGACATCGAGGTGCCAAACAGCCGGAACAATGTGTACTCTTGCCGGCTATTAGCCTGTTATCCCTAGCGTAACTTTTATCGATTGATCCCCGTCTATTCCATTATATAGCGAAGGGTCACTATGCCCTACTTACGTATCTGTTCGACTTCTAAGTCTTTCAGTTAGATATGCTTTCCGCCATTATACTATTCAAAATCTTTCACTGATTTATTGATTTCCATTCAATTTCTAGCTATATCTTATAATAATAAAACTAATTTATTAAGTTTTATTTATATTTAATTCCTTTTTTATATTAAAGAATTAATAATTTTTTGTCTGTATATTATAAAAAGAATTATAATATTATAATTTTATTAAAAAATCTTTGGATGTACTTTGCTACTTTTTTAAAGACGACCGCCCCAGTCAAACTACCAATTAGTCATTTATCCCTTAAATTTCAATTTATAAGGTAAACAAGGATTTAATTCTAATTTTAAGGTATTCCAAAATTTTGTCTATCGACATCCCTAATTACTATTAATTGAATTTAAATCAATGTAATAACTAACTATAGTAAAGCTGCATAGGGTCTTCCCGTCCCTCTGAAGATAGCGAGCATCTGCACTCGCAATTCAATTTCACTGAGCAAGTTGTAGAGACAGTGAGACCATCGTTACATTATTGATACTAGACCACATTTAATGGCCAATTTATTTTGCTACCTTAGGATCCTCATAGTTAAGACCGCTATTAACCAGACTTTCAATTAGTAACTTTAAAATTACCTCTTTTATATTAATGGCATTGAGCAAATTTCATTCAGAATACTATTATCTTAATAATTGCTCTGAATTGTGTTTTTAGTAAACAGTCGTGGCCTCCGATTTTATTATACCATATAAATAATTAAATTATGGCTAACTTAAATTTTATATGGTTTCTCTTATTGTCAAACTTATGAGAACAATTTGCCGAGTTCCTTAACAACTTTTAGCTCTACGCCTTAGTATACTCTACTTACAAACCTGTGTCGGTTTAGGGTACGGTAGTTATTAATTTAAAATAAAATTTTTATAATAAATTATATATATTTAATTTTCCTGATCTATTATAATTTACCATATAGATTTTCAATATATCACTCATCAGTCAAAACTTTGGTTCTGAACCTTAGAGGCCGCATTAACATAAGGTGGTTTAACCTTTCCTTATAACCCTTTTGTATTCGGCGAGAAGTATTATAACTTCTTTACGTTACTCATGTCAGCATTATCTCTTCAGTTATTTTCAAACAATGAAACACTGTTTATCATCAATTATACTGAATGTTCTACTACCTAATTTATAAACATAAATTTTATTTATATTTATAATTAACAGGATATCGGTTGATTATTTCAGACCCGTTAAATTTATGGCGCAATAGTCTAAAGGCTGTTACGTTGTTACAACGGTCATTAAAAGATAGCGACTACCAGGCTCACTTTACAGCTGCATTCAATCTATTACTTCCTTTAATTTCACTTAATAATCATTTGGGACCTTGATCCATGTTCTCGGCTGTTTCCGTCTTGACTATTCAACTTATCATGAATAGTCTGAATATCTATTATCAATTTATGTTATTCCGAGTTTCATTTCCATTGGTAAGATTTTCGAGATCCCCTCAACCTAAACATTTAATAAAAATATATAATTTTATTATTAGTTGGGAATTACCGTGCTGTACCTCCATAAATTTATTAATAGATGTCATACTTAAATATGTTTCGTAGAAAACCAGCTATCACCAGTTCAGATTGACATTTCACCGCTTTCCAAAACTCTTCGGAGAATTTTGCAACATTCAACCGTTCGATCCATTATAATCTGGTCTTGGAAAGATCAACTGGCTTCGGGTCTAATAATAGTAACTATCCCAAAATTATTATTTGTAAATAAATCACTTATCTCATAATTAATTTTTTATTTATAAGGAATTTATTCTATTTTTGGTTTAAAAATATTTTAAAATATATAATTTTATTATACAAATAATTCAGTCGCTTTCGCTAAGGCTAATTAACCTTGCTACTATCATTAACTTACTGACCCATTATGCAAAAGGTACGTTGTCATTTTTGTTTTGTTTAAAACTTCAACTGCTTATAGAATTACTAATTCAAGACTATTTCATTCCGTTATACAACGAACTTTTTCAACTTTTCCTTTACAGTACTTTTCACTATCGCTAAATTTATTATACTTAGCCTTAGAGGATGGTTCCCCTTTATTCCAACAAGTTTTCTCTCATTGTACTTATTTTGTTTTTTAAATATAAAAGATTTTACAGGACTGAATACCTTCTTTGGTAATTAAATTATTTTGTTTTTTAATAATTATAATTATTATAGAATGATAAAATTATAAAGAATGATATTCCAACTTCATTCTCTATAATTTATATTATATATTTTCAAATATTTTTATATTTTTAGGCTTATCCAATTTCACTCACCATTACTTTTGGAGTCTCGGTTGATTTCCTTTCCTTTCCTTAATACAATGTTTTGCTTCAGGAAGTTTCAATATTTAAGGTTTCCCTTAGGATCGCCACAATTTATTTACTTTTAATATCAATATTAATATTAATATTAATAAGCTTGTGGCTTTTGGTTTAGACCTCCTTTTTAATAAATTTGCTAGTTATCCTTAATAATTCCTTTAAATTACTTTGATGTTTATACTAAATTGTCATCTATACTTTTATAATTAAATTATTATTTAAAACTATCTATATTATAAATAATAAAACAAAACAATCTAATAAAAATAAGAAATTAATCTAAAGAATTATAAATTATATTATAATAAATAAATAGAAAATATATTTTAATATTAATATTATTTATTTCTATTTAAATTTTTAGATTTTTCAATAGCTGAAAAAAGGAATTGAACCTTTATTTTACCATCATGAATAGTAAGTTTTAACCAATTAAACTATTTCAGCTTAATTAATTTAATTTAATTATTTAATCCTTTTATTATTAATTTAATTAAAATAATTAGATGAGTTAGAAAGAAAATATATCTACAAAACTAATTAAGTTCATATATTTTATAATATAATTTTATATTAATAAAAAATATTGCTGATATAATCTAAATATTTATAAGTCTAAGTATAAGAATTAAAGATTTCTCATTTAAATAATTAAACTAATTTAGAAACGAAATTAATTTCTTAATTAATAATTAAATTAACAAAATTTAATTTACAAAAGTGTTTGATATAATTATATTTATTGTTTAAATGAATATTTTTCTGTTTTTTTATCTAAAGATTATTCTATCTTTCTTAATATACAATTTAATTTTTTAAAATAAACTTTTTATATTTTTAATTTAAGTTTATTTATAGACCTAGAACTTTGACTTAAAATATAATATTAAATTTTATATTAAATTTTACAGGTTTAGATATCTTAACTCATTCTTAATTAAAATTATTATATAATTAGAATTAAATTTATTAAATTAAACTAATTAAGGGTAAAATCAGAGATTTGAACTCTGAACAGCGTCGCCACAAAACGTTATTTTGCCTATTAAACTAATTCTACCTTATGTATTAAAAAATTTTTGGTTTTTGTTTTATAAAAATAATTTATATTCAATTAATCAATTAATTAAAATTAGTAATATTAAAGAAATGTAACATGTTTTAATTATTATTTATATTTAAAATTATTTCATAAATTAAAATTTTAGATTATAAATTTTTTTATTTTTTATTTACCTTTAGAAAACATTATAATTTATGAAAGACCTTGATTTCTTTAGTTTGGTTTTTTAAAGAATTTAAGATATTTTTTCGATTTAATTTATTTGATTTTTATGTTTTTCATTGTTTCGACATTATCTCATTTTTTTTTTAGACTTTCCGACCCTGAGATATA
>Ga0193738_1001278_pt1 | contig 10322 bp, 9 predicted proteins | sample L2a1metaG_FD_144927 | JGI IMG/M metagenome (GOLD analysis project Ga0193738, IMG submission 144927) | Soil microbial communities from a riparian zone of the East river system, Colorado, United States - L2a1 | ecosystem: Environmental > Terrestrial > Soil > Riparian zone | place: USA: East River...
TTGAGATCGACGACCACGGTCGGTCGTTTTGTGAGACGGGCCAGCTCGACGCCGCAGTTCACCGCGACGGTCGTCGTGCCAGCGCCGCCTTTCGCTCCAAGAAATACGTGAGTGACGCAGGGCGGTTTGGCGCCTGCGGACGCGGCTTCACGCCGCGCCGCGGAACGCCGGACCGCGCCATGGAATGACTCTTCCATCGCGCGTGCCGCCTGCGACCCCTCGGCCGTATTCCAGGGAAAGAACTCGTTTGCGCCCGCCCGCATCGCCTGGAGGATCAGGTCGGACTCGGCAGCCGCCGCAACTGCGAAGATGGCCAGGTTCGCGCTCGACGCGCGCAGGCGCTCGATCGCCGCCATCCCCGACGAGGCGTCGGACCGGATGTCGACGACGACCAGGTCGGGCCCGATGCCTTCCGCCGAGCGGCCCTCGACCATGCCGACGGGAACGCCGCAGGCGCGGACGAGACGCGCGATCTGACTCTTGAATGTCTCGTCGTAGCTGATGACCTGGGCGGTAAGTTGTGCCATGTGTTCCTACTGGACGAGACGGATGGCCTTGGGCATGTTGGCGGTGCCGGTCGTCATCGTCTTGTTGCGGATGCCGCCGATCGGAATGATGCGCCCATGGATTTCGCTGCCGCTTCCCACGTACTCCACGAAGAACCCGATCCAGTTCGCCGTGCGCAGCGTCGCGACGCGGCCGGTCTGGTGCCCTTCGTCGTAGTAGTCCGGGTCGTAGAGCGGGATCGGGAAGACGCGCGGGCTCTGTCGTTCGCCGTAGGCGCTGTTATCCACCTTCTTGGTTGACTCGTTCCAGACCGCCCCTGGATCCTTGGCGATGAGCGCCAGGATGCCCTGGACCGTGGGCCCTTCCTTCGCGCCAGGCTCCTGGATCAGCGGGTCGTTCCAGTCATAGATCTTTGTGTTGCAGTTGGCGATATTCCACTCGTAATCCGAGCCGCCGGTATCGTCGGTCATCGCCAGCGAGAAGTAGAAACTCGACTGAATCTTGTTGCCGTTGTTGGCGCGCAGCACCAGCTTCTCGCCGCGGCTCGATTCCGAGTTGTAGCCGGAGTAGGCGGGGTTCGCGACCTTGTAGTCGGGCGGCAGGTACTGCGGCTCGTAGACGTCAGCCGGGTTGAGCAACTCGCCTTTCGGCTGCTTGTAGCGGCTGAAATCGTCGCCGACTACCCACGGCTTCACGGTGGGGTTCTTTTCAATCCAGCGGTCTGGAATCGTGAACGGCTTCACGCAGGTCATCGAGTTCGCGGGCGAGGCCTCGGCCATAGCGACTGCGCTGATGTTGGCCGTCTTGATCCCGAAGTACTGCGCAATGAGCGTCGAGACGGGATTGCCACGAGCGACGTTCCGGTACACCGTGACGCGGACGCGATTGGGCTCGCCCGCCGGATCGTTCAGGAACTCGATGTCCCCCGCCTCGACCGAGACGTCCGCGCCTTGCACCTTGTTGCTCTTCGCCGTGGCGATGGCATGCACGACGGCAGGACCGGTCGCCGTGCGGTCGTCGTAATCGTCGTAGGCGAGGGCGATGGCGCCGGCAAGGGCGCCCGCATCCGCGGAGTTCTGCGCCTGGCTGCGCGCGCTCATGAGCATGCCGACGTCGATCGCGAGCATGCTGGCGCCCACCAGAGCCAGCCCGCCCAGGCCCACGAATACGAGGGAAAAGCCTGATTCGTCGGTGGCGAACTTACGAAGGCGTGTGAACCGCATGATTGCTCCTCCCTCGCCAGCGCTTACTGAAGGCTCTTCTTCTTCTGTGACTCGGCCTGGTAGGCGGCCTGCGCCTGCTTGAGGCGCGCGGCAGCTTCGGCCAGCGTCTTCTCATGCTTCTTGAGCTCTTCCTGGCGCTTCCGCTCCGCCTCGGCGTTCTTCTTCGCGACCTCGGCTTCGCGCTTCGCGCGCTCCGCGTCGAGCTTGTCCTGACGCGCCTTCGCGGCGGCGGCTTTCTTGTCGGCCTCAGCCTTCTCGGCGGCGGCTTTCTTGTCGGCCTCAGCCTTCTCGGCAGCGGCTTTCTTGTCGGCCTCGGCCTGTTCGTCGGCGGCCTTCTTCGCGTCCGCCTTCTGCTGCTCTTCGGCGCGCTTCTGCTCCTCACGCTCCCGTGCGAGCGCCTTTGGATCCGGCGCGGGCTCCGGCTTCGAGTCCATGACCGCGGGCTGCGACGCACTCATCGCGATCGGCTGCGACGGGAGCGGCGCGGGGGCCTTTGGCTGCGGCTGGACGCCCTGCGGCTGCGAGGCGGCCTGCGGCTGCGGGACGGGCGCGTCGCCGCCTCCGGTACGCGGAGTCTGCTGGCCAGCCACCGGGTAACGCGGCGAACCGGTATACGCGTCGGGCTGCGGCATCCGCTTCTCCGGCGCGGCGAGGTAGTCCTCGAGAATCGTCGGGAGACCCTGCGACACGCCCGGCGAACCGCGGCGGATGATCTGCGGCGTGATCATGACGACCAGCTCCGTCGTCTGCTTCTGGTAGGCGCGGCTCTTGAACAGGTAGCCCAGGATCGGGATGTCGCCGATGCCCGGAATCTTCGACATCGTCGACGACACCGTGTTGTTCATCAGGCCGGCGATCGCAAACGTCTGCCCGTCCTGGAGTTCGACTTCGGTCTCGGTCCGGCGCGTCGAGAGTGCCGGCACGCGGAATCCCGAGATATTGACGCCGTTGCCGAAGTCGAGCGAGCTGACCTCGGGTTTCACCTTGAGGTTGATCAAGTCGCCCCCGAGCACGGTCGGCGTGAAGCTGAGTCGAACGCCGAATTCCTTGAACATGATGGTCACGGCGTTGTTGCCGCTGCCGGACTGGACGACGGGGTAGGGATATTCACCACCGGCGAGGAAGCTCGCCTCCTTGCCGTTGCTGGCGATCAGGTTCGGCTCGGCCAGGCTCTGGAAGAGCCCTTTCGAAGAGAGCGCCTTGACCACCGCGCCGACGCCGTGCTTGGTGTTGAAGAGGAACACGTTCAGGAAGTCGCTGAACGTCAGCCCGTTCTGCCTGTCGGAGTCGAAGTCGGGCGCCGAGAACTGCTGGGTGGTGGTACGGCCGAACCAGTCATTCTTGTAGCCATTGGCGATGAAGTTGACGCCGAGCTCCTGCAGCGCGCTGCGGCTCACCTCCGCGAAGCGGACGCGCAGCATGACCTGGTTGGAGGCGACGCCCTCCTGCTGCTTCAGCAGGTTGACGACGAACTCCTTCTTCTCGACGTAGCCGCCTGCGACTTCCGCGGCCTTGTCGATCACGTACTTGCTCGACACGGTCCCGGAGAGCACGACGTCCTTGCCACTGCCCATCACCGTCAGGGGCTCGCCCGGGAACAGCTCCTTGAGCTGCGCGGTCAGGTGCGTCAGGTCGCGGCGGACGCTGACCTCGTAGGTCTTGATGCTGCCGGCGCGGTCCCACACGAACAGCGAGATCGTGCCGGGCGTCTTGCCGTGAATCAGCAGCTGCTGCGGCGCCGTCACCATCGCGTCGGCCACGTCCGGCACGGTCAGCGACACGCGGGAGATCGCCGAGCCGACGTTCACGATCGTCGACCGTCCTACCAGGAGGTCGACGGCGGTGGCGTCCGGCGTCGTCGCCGACGGACCGCGGCTGACGCCCCCCGGCGAACCGGCGAACGCCACCGGCTGCTGTGCCTGAGGCGTCGCCACGAGCACCACGATGATGTAGATGACCAGCGCGGCGATCTTCGAGGCGCGGCGACGGGAATTCATGGGTCCTCCAGCAAATGTGTGGCGCGTCGTCATTTGATCACCTCGGACGAGCGCTTGTCGCCGCGGATCATTTCAACGGTCGGGAGCGGAGCAGCTGTCGGCGCATCCTGCGACACCGGGCCGGGCGTCTTGCGGCCGTTCGACGCCGTCGTGCCCGTCTTCACCGGCGCCTTGCTTGCCTTCAGTGCTCGCGAGCGCCAGACGCTCGGACTGCTCGGGGAAGACGAGAAGGGTCACGACCGTCACCGACATCGGCTTGCCCTTCTCCTGGTCCTGCTCCATGCGCGTGCCGGCGGTCAGCACCTGCACGTTGGAGAGGATCACTTTCGAGGTGACCTCCTGCGAGTTGCCGTTCGGACTGGCGGTCGCGAGAACGTCGACTCTCGTGCCCGGCAGAACGTAGCCGGCGACGCCGATGACCTCGTTCACGCGCACCGAGACGGCGCGCATGCCGTCAGGGATGATCGGGGGCAGGCCGGCGCCCGCTTCCTTGGACGCCAGCTTGGCGCCGAGGACGATCTCGTTCTTGACCAAGGACACGATCAAACCGCGGCCATAGAGGTCCGCCGGCTTCGAGAACGACCCTTCGGGGGCGGCCCCGACCGGGAAGTTCACGACCGTCAGGTCCTCCTTCTTCAGCTCGGCTCCGAGCGGAAGATCGGCTGACGCGACGACCACCGGCTGCGTCGGCGCATTGACGGTTTTCACCGCCTGGCCATTGATGGCGTTATAGGTCCCGTAGGCGAGACCTCCGCCGGCGAGGACCGCGATTGCTAGGACCGCAAAGATTCTGTTGCGCATGATATGTCCCCTGACTGCCTGTCTACTCGTTCCGCATGAGGGTCGCCGCCGACATCGTGATCGGCGCGCCGGTCTTCGTGTCGGTCGGCGCGATCAGCCGGACGACAGGGTTGAGCACCATGAACTCGAACGGGTACCGCACCTCGACGCTCGAAGCCGTCGTTCCGGTCATCGCGACGGCGCGATTGACCAGGATGTTGGCGTCCGACAGGGTCTTGAGTCCGCCACCGGTGGCGTACGCGTTGACACGCGCCCGGACGGCGGCGTCTGACGTCCCCTCGATCACCGCGATGCGGGCGCCTTCGCGCGCGGCGTTGACCAGGACCTGCTGCGTCTGGTAGGCGCGGCCGAACTCGAAGATGCCGACCGAGATCAGCAGGATGACCGGCACGGTGATCGCCGCCTCGAGCAGCGCCGCGCCTTTCTCGCTTCGAATGCGCTTCATAAGGTCACCATTACGGAGACGAGGGTTCCCACGGCGATCGCCGGCCCGTAGGCGAAACGGTTCGACCGCGCGGGTGACTCGATGGCAGCCCGCGCCACCGACGGAGCGGTGACGAGGCGGCCGGCGTCCTGCAGCGTGTCGGCGAGGATGCCGCGGCGCATGGCGACCGCGAGGGCGAACACGCCGCCGGCCACGGCGGAATACAGGAACGCCCGCAGCGCCAGTTCGGGTCCCACTACGGCGCCGACGGCGGCCATCAGCTTCACGTCACCGGCGCCGGTCGCGCCGATCAGGTGGCCAGGCATCATCAGCGCGAGTCCCGCGAGCAGCCCGAGCGCGGCCTGCAGCGGCGAGACGAGGCCGCCGGCGAACGCGATCCCGAACCCGGCGGAGGCCATGCCGGCCGTCAGCCAGTTGGGGATGCGGCGCGTCCGCACGTCGGTGTAGACGGCGGCGGCGAGCCCGAGTGAGAGGACGAAGAGTGGCGCCATTAGAAATTGGTTGCGATGCTTTTCCAGAACACGCTGTTAATCGTTTGCCCGACGGCCGAGACGGCGCCGATGGCGACAATGGCGATGAGCGCGACGAGGAGGCCGTACTCGAGCAGATCCTGCCCATCCTCTTTCGGAAATGATTCGTTCGCGATCTTCAAGAACGTGGCGACCGCATCTGGCGATGGCATCGTTTGCTCCTCGAAAGTTGGGCCGGAAGCGCGATGCCTCCGGCCCCGGTCGTTTGCGCTCCGAGAACTACGAGGCCGCGCCGGCCGCACCGAGCTTGTCGGCGATGCTCTGGAAGATCGTCTTCACGCTTCCGCCGGCCGCGGTCACCGCCGCGATCGCGACGAGCGCGATGAGCGCCACGAGCAGCGCATACTCGAGCAGGTCCTGGCCTTCTTCGTTACGGGCAAATGACTTCGCGAAGTTAACGAGCTGCATGACATCCTCCTGGGACGTTGGGCACCGCAACGGCGGTGCGCTTGTGCGGCGTGGCCGCGTTGCGTTGGTTGAACTGCGCGGCACCACGCCGCGTCGCACGGCCCCTAATCGCAACTGACGTGCCACGGCGATCCGTCGCACCTGCGTCGCGCGGCGCAAGTGCCGGAACGTAGCGTCACTTGCGCGGATCGGACCGGGGCGCCACGCCCAGTACCCGGCACCGTGTGCGGGGCCTGCGGCCCGCCAGTTTCGTATCCGCCAGCGCCAAATTCGTCGTTCGCGAGGGCCGCTCGGGCGCCTCACGCGTAAACACAGGCGAATTTTCACGCGATCCCGCGTCGGCACGTCGATTGCGATTACCGCCATTAAGAAGTGCACCTTGCAATCGGGAACAGCAACATGACTCTCAAACTCGGAATGCGCGAAAGCGCTCTGTCGGCGGCGGTATTCGGCGGCGTGATCTTCGCGCTCGTCTCCGTCGATCCCCGCGTGCGCGATCACGTTTCTGATCTCTTTGGCGGCACGACGAGCGTTGCCCCGCTCGGCTCGAAACTCAGCGAACTGGGCAGCGTTCTCTGGACGGCGGCACGTCACCAGAGCATCGACAATGCCCCGCTCGTCGTTTTCGCAACCGTCGGAATCGTGCTGACGATCTTCATGGTGAAGAGTTAGTGACGCAGCCGCTCGTTCTGGCTATCGAGCCCGATCTTCGCCAGGCCGCCATCGTCAAGCGGATCGTTCGTGAGAAAGCGCTGGCGGACATCGCCGTCGTCGAGACGCGAGACGCGGCGATCGAGGCGATGCGGACGACGATGCCGGACGTGCTGCTGATCAGCGCGCTGCTGTCGCCGCGCGACGAGGACGAGCTGATGGCGCACCTGCGCACGCTCGACAACGCCGGCCACCTGCAGACACATACGATTCCGCAACTGGCGTCCTCGCTCGAGGTGCCGGGTGGCCGCGCATCGCGCGGCCTGCTGTCCGCCTTCCGCCGGAAGAAGGAACCGGAGCCGATCAACTCCGGGTGCGATCCCGACATGTTCGCGGAGGAGATCCGCGTCTTCATCCAGCGAGCGGCCGCCAAGCGGCGCGAAAGGGCTGAGAGCGGCGAGGCCGCGCCGGACATGCGCGTCGAGGCGCGGTCGCAGTCTCACGCCAATGCACCCGCGCAGCTGCCTGAACCGGCCGGCCCGGCAGCGTCGTCGTGGTCGTCGCCCTTCGAGTGGAAGCCCAGCGCGACGGCGCACCCGGCCAAGACTGAAGAGAAACCTGCCGCGGCTGAACGTGTTGCCGCCCCGGTCGAAGTGGAGGCCGCCGTTCTCGCGATCGAACCAATCGTCGTTGAAGCCGTCGTCGAACCATTTCAGCCCGAACCCGTTAAGGCCATCGAAGCTGTCCAGGCTGTCGAAGAAGTCGCGCCGATCGCGGTGGTCGAACCCGTTGTCAAAGCCGTGGTCGAAGCGGTCACGGCGGTCGAACCGGCGCCTCGCGCCGCCGCACCCATCGAGATCGTTGCGGACCCGGAACTGATCGCCGAGCTGCCGCACATTGAAGTCGTGTCGCTCGAACCGGTCGCGACAGAGGCGCCGGGCGCCGTCGCGGTGCGTGTGGTGGAAGAGACCGAGATCGCGCTGGAGCCGCTAACCCACAAGAGCGCTCAGCCGGCCAGTGAATGGGCCCCGCCCTCTCCGGCGGCCGCGACAGCAAAGACGACAGACCGTCTCGGACCGCTCGCGGGCTGGGCACGCAAGGAGCCGACGAAGAAGGCAAAGCCCGAAGCCGTCACCGCCGACGACGTCCGCGCGTTGATCTCGTCGCTGGCGGTTCCGCCGGCCGTGGCCTCGGTCACTTACGCGCGCGGCTGCCGCATCCGGCGAGTCCGCGTACCGGCAGCCGGGCATGACTCTTCCGAGTCGTTCGGTACCGTGATCCTCTCCCGGCGCATCCTCGCCGAACAGCGCGAGCGTCGTCCGTCGGTTTAATCCGACGGGCTTCGCCCCTCGGACTCCCCGACAGTCTCACTCGCTCGCCGCTTCGTCGGCTCGCTCCGTTCGCCTGGCTCGTTCGCTAATGCTCACTCGCCCGGGCGCCGGGCACGCGCTTGCCCCCGGTTCCGGCCGCGCGTTTGGAGCGCGCCGGAATGCCAGCAAATTCAGTCGACGATCGCAGAACCTGCGCTCCCGGGCCGTCCTCGGGGGAGCAGCCGCTGCAACCAGGAATAGACATCGGCACGCAACTGCTCGCGCGCGGCAGGGCGGCGCGCCTCGACTCGATCGTGCCTCACCGGGACTGCTGCGAACTCCACCTCCAGGAGCTCACGAGCGCGGATCGGCGAGTGCTCCTGTGGCCGTTCGACCGGCCGCGCATTGTTCGCCACGAGCGGCGGCTGCGAGTCGTGCGGTTGCAGGCTTACCTGCGATGCCTGCGCGCGATCGAGACCAGCGACCTTGATCCGCTGACGCCCCGCGCGCCGGGCGCCGATCTCGAGATCGTCCCCTACCAGATCGCGCCGGCCGTCGCCGTGGCGAGCGGAACGACCAGAATTCTCCTGGCCGATGAAGTGGGTCTCGGCAAGACGATCCAGGCCGGATGGATCGTGGCCGACAGACTCGCCCGGGATCCCTGGGGCCGCGTGCTGATTGCGGTACCGGCAGCTGTACGCAGCCAGTGGGCGGCGGAGCTGTTGCGGCGGTTCGATCTGCACGCCGTTGAAGCCGACGCGCGGTGGATGCGGCTGGCCGTTTCCGATCTGCCCGCGGACGTCAATCCGTGGAGCCCGCCGGGCATTTACCTCGTCTCGCACGACTTCCTGAAACGGCCCGACGTCGCGCTGGCGGCCGCAGCGGCTCCCTGGGATCTGCTGATCGTGGACGAGGCCCACACGGCAGCAGCTCCGACGGACCGTCACGCGGCGGTCGCAGCGCTCGCCCGCCGTGCCCGTCGGATTGTCTGCATCACGGCGACGCCGTACTCAGGTGACGCGCCGGCTTTTCACTCGATAGTCTCGCTCGGCGTCCGGCGGGGTGGAGAGGATCCACCGCCGACCATCTTTCGTCGCGTTCGCGAAGATGTCGGCGACGGGCGGCGCCGCCGTCATCGTTTCGTCGCCGTCCGCCTCACGCACGCCGAGACCCGGCTGCAACGAATGCTCGAGCGCTACAGCCGCCTGGTCTGGCGGGACGCGTCGAGTGCCGGTGATGCCAGGTTGGCGATGACGATCTTGAGGAAGAGGGCCCTGTCCTCTCCTGTTGCGGCCGCGCGCTCACTCTCGAGGCGGCTCGATCTTCTGTCAGGTCGAGACCCGGTCCCGCTGCAGCGATCGTTGTTCGGCGACGAGCCGATTGACGACGAGGTTCCGTCCGCCATCCTGGGCGCGCCAGGCCTGGAGGATGCCGCCCTCGAACGTCGCTCGCTCCGAGCGCTGGTGGATGCAGCCGGCACGGCATCGGGACGTGACTCGAAGCTGGCGTTACTCATCCGGTTGTTGCGGCGAGCCCGCGGCGAGTCTGCCGTGGTCTTCACCGAGTATCGCGACACCCTGCTATATCTCGCCTGCGCGTTTCCGGCATCGCTGCAGCTTCATGGTGGGATGCCGGCGGCAGAGAGAACGGAGGTGCAGGCTCGTTTCAATCGCGACGGAGGCCTGCTGCTCGCGACTGATGCCGCCGCGGAAGGTCTGAATCTTCAGGGCCGCTGCCGGCTGTTAGTCAACTACGAGCTGCCGTGGAGTCCAGGGCGGCTCGAGCAGCGCATCGGCCGCGTCGATCGCATCGGGCAGACGCGCATCGTCCACGCTGTCTCGCTGCTCGCACGCGACACGGCCGAGGACCTCGTCGTTGCGAACGTCGTACGGCGGCTGAACCGCGTCGCCGCAACGCTGGGGGCACACGATCCGCTCGCGGCGCTGCGGGACTCTGCTGGAGTAGCGAGGCTCGTCATTACCGGAGAGGAGCCCGCGCCAGGTCCGTCGCCGTCCGATACCTCGAACGGCGAGACACTCTCGCTGGCTCGACCAGAGGTCAGCCCCGAAACGACGCGCCGGCTGGCCGCGCAGATCGGCCAAGGCGCGCGTGTCGATCGGCTCGTGACGTTCGTCTCGGCTGTACGCGCCGGGCGAGTTCCGGAAGGCTATGCGCTGACGTATACCTGCCTGGCCGCGACAACCGACGGAGAGATCGTCGCGCGTACCTCTCGAGTGGTCCATCTCGCCGTTCGGGTGACTAGACCGCGCACCGCCGAGGAAGCCAGGCGCGCGGCGATGACGGCAATCGATGCTATCGCTCGGACGGGAGGCCTCGGTGAACTCGATTCGTGGCTGCAGGCCTGGCTGTCGGCCGTCCGCGCGATCCACCAGTCATCGATCGATCGACAGATCCAACGTGAGACAGATCTGCGGTCCGCATCCGACAGA
>Ga0193738_1001279_pt1 | contig 10304 bp, 16 predicted proteins | sample L2a1metaG_FD_144927 | JGI IMG/M metagenome (GOLD analysis project Ga0193738, IMG submission 144927) | Soil microbial communities from a riparian zone of the East river system, Colorado, United States - L2a1 | ecosystem: Environmental > Terrestrial > Soil > Riparian zone | place: USA: East River...
TCACCAGCAAATGCTGATGCGCCTCGTCGCGCGTCCACTTCGCCACGTCGATCTGGTGCAGGTCGTTATCGGGGCGAATCATGGCACCACCCTCACGTCGAGTCGCGTCGGTTGGCCCGGTGCGCTTTCGAGCAATGGCCGTTCGAACCTGACGACGATCTGGCTGGCGACGAACCGGCTCGGCGCCGCCAGTGTCAGGACGCCATCGGCGAGTTCGACAAACGTCAGACCGGCAAGCCAGCTTCCGAACTGATCCGGCCCGACCAAGCGTTGCAGCTGTTCGACGTCGAGCGGCCCGAGCGGTTTATCCGGCAGCCCGGCTACCCCATTGCCTAGCCCCTTGCCTGTTTCTGTCTCGGGCGGCGGGCCGAGCGCGACAGCGCGCTGGCGAGGCCCGCCTGGCTCGGTTTTGGCGGTCGTCGCTGAAGTTCTAGTATCGTTATTATAGTTCGTCTGTCCGGCGGGACAGGGTTTTGGACCCAACGGGACAGGGTTTCGGGCCTCGCGGGACAGGGTTTCCTGGTCGCTAAAGGGTGTCCGGCGGGACAGGGTTTCCGCGGCATCATCGGCAGGAAGCGTCAGCGTGTAGTGGTTGGAACGATGGCGGCCGCCGCGGTTGGGTTCGCTCGCCACCAGACCGACAGCCTGCATTTTTCGGATGTTCTTTTGCACCGTTCGACCAGTAAGGCCGGTATCGGCGGCCATTGCCTTGATCGATTGAAAGGCGATCAATTTGCCACTGCTCTCATACGCGGCGCGGTTGGTGTACTGCGAGAGTTGGACCGCAACCTTGGTCGCGACGCCGCGCAGTCGCCGGTTCGCAGCGTGCAGCCAACGGGCAATGGCTACGCCTCTGTTCATCCGGCGCCGCCTTGCTTCGTCAAACTCGCCAATGCCTCGACCACCGCGCCGACGATCGACGCCGGCTCGCCGCTGCCGTTTCGCGTCACCGCATGCCGGATCGCTTCGACGGTTGCGCCGTGTTGCAGCGCCAGGCTGATCATCACCGCGGCGTCCCTTGCGATGGCATCGACATCGCCACCGGTCTTGAGCGCGTCGACGAACACCTCGCCGGGCGTGCCATCATCGAAATATCCGGCGGTGACGGTGAAAAACTGGTTCCAGTGAATTACCGTGAAGGTTTCGGCGCGGCGGCGTTGCGGGAGGATGCGCCTCATGCTGTGCTCCATTCGTCCTGGAGGGCGGTTTGCCGCTCGGAATCAGCGAGGGTTTGGCAGGGTTTTTCACCTTCGCCCCACCAGGGGTGCTTACCCGCCCGGAATGGCCATAGCGGGCATTTCACCGCCTCACAGAGCCGGATTTCGCTGAACTGAAAATACGAGCAATCGAGGCACTTGGCCCGGATCGCCTTGAGCGGGCTTTGTGGCGCGTGGCCAGCCTCGCGGGCGACGTCGGCGGTCGGCGGCCAGGTGGCGGCTAATTCGGTTCGGGTGGGCATGGCGTGGCTCCTCGGGGGTGAGGGCCGGCGGAAGGGCTTGGCGGGGACGCAGATCGGGTTTAAGTAGGGGGTCTCGATGCCCCTACTACCCGTTCCGGCCGGCCGCCTTGCCCCAGGCGCCGGCCGTTTCTATGCGGTTGGTTGGGATTGGGTCTTGCGCGGGCGACCGCGGGGACGGCGGGCAGGGAGCAGCGGCTTGGAGGCGACCGGCCGGCTGGTTACCCAGCCGTTGACCTCGTCCTCGCCCCAGGTCCGGGTATTTGGCCCGGTCAGTTGGCCCGGCGGAAAGTCCTGCTTCCGAATCCAGTTGGCCAGCGTGACCCTGTTGCGAACGATGCCCCGTTCCTGCAAATCGCGGAAGCGCAAGCGCCTGTTCATTTGAGAATGCTCCCGGTGTTGTATGAAACCGGGAGAAAATTCACCCGGTAAAAACCGGATACCTATCTCTCACATTTTTACTGGCTTGGCGTAGTAATCATTCGCGGGGGAATTTTTACAACGGGTTGCCCGACGGCATGAGATAGCGCCCCAACCTCTTCCATATCGCGACGATCGCCTCCTCGCTCAGACCCATGGCCTGGGCGACGATCGAACATGCCGATGGACGCTTCGATGCCCGGTTGCGGGTCGGCCTGAGCCCAAATCTCCTCCCGACGTTTTCCACAACCATCATCAACGCGATGTCGCGAAAGAGACGGTCCGCCTTTTTCGGCCCGGACCGGCGACGGAACCCGCCCCGAACGACCTCCATGTTGTAGGCGGCCAGGTAGGTGGGCAGAGGCTCCCCGCGCTGCACGAAATCGAGGATCAAGTCACGCAGCGCCTCGTCGGCAATATCCCAACCGGCCCGCGCAAAGTCGGCGATCTTCATCATGTTCCCGGGACGGTTCAGCGCATATTGTTTCACGATCTGCCGTACAAACCGCCGCGCGTCGTCCGCTTCAAAAAACCTTACGTCGAGGCCGCCCATGTCGATTGGGGTGTTGCGAGCCCATTCAAGCTCGGCACGGGCGAAGGCTATGGCCTCGGCCTCGATCAGTGATGCGGGCAATTTCGTTGTCATCGCCGTTTCGCTCGCTTCGTGATCGGGATGACATTGGGATGCGGGTTGACGATGCCGTCAACCAATCCCGCCAGCTTGCGCAGCGCCTCGGCCTTCTCGTCGGAATATTTATGCTGGTCGTAAACGCCTTCGACGCCGCCGATGGCATGGCCCATAACGCGCTCGGCATGCTCGGACGAAACCCCGGCGCGGCTCATCAGGGAGCGCGCCGTGCGCCGCAGGTCGTGAATCGTCCAATGCTCGACGCCTGACAGCCGAGCGACAAAATCATTCTTCATCATGCTGAGTCCGGTGATCGGCCCGTCGGTGCGGGCGCTGGCGAACACGAAGGGATTCTCGCCCAGGCGCGGCTGCGCCCGGATGATGTCGATCGCCGCCGGCGGCAGCATCAGGCTCTTGGCTGAATCCTTCTCGCGTTTCTCTTGCGGGATTGTCCATTCGCCAGCTTTCGAAATGTCGCCCCATCGCATGGTCACGATTTTCGCGCGGCGTTGCGCGGTCAGCAGGGCAATTCGCACGAACGCGCCAAAGGTGCCGTTAGCCTCAGCCGCCTTCCAGATTTTGCGGATCTCGTCATCGGCGAGGATTCGCTCGCGGACCTGTTCTTTCGGATTCTGCCGGCGCATGCCGCGAATGATCGGGGGCTGATAGTCGTCGCTCCGTGTCGCGTACCAGCCCATGATGGAGCGGACGACCGTCAGCACGGCGTCGGCCTGCCGTGCGCCGTGATCGTCCTCGACGTCATCGAGCAGGGCGGTGACGTCGCTGCGCCTGATCGAGAGGAACGGCCGGCCTTTCCAGAAATGGAAGACGTGCAGTTCCAGCAGCCCGGCGATCTGCTTTGCGGACCGCAGGCGATTCTTCTGGACGTGCCGCTTCAGCCAGTCCCGCGCCACCGTCTCGAAGGATTCCACCGGGGGCTCGAATGCCGGTTGACCGGCACGGATGCGGGCGAGGGCGGTTTGCGCCTGCTTGCGGGCTTCGTCGACGCTGAGAACGTCGCACGCGCCGACTGCAGCCCATTCCTGCCGGCCGCTGCCTGGGTTGCGCGCCACCACCACGAACGTCTTCGCACCGCCCGGCTGAATCCGCACATAGTGCCCGCGCAATTCTGGGTCGGGATAGGCATAGCGTTTCGAGCGCGGCGTGAGCGCTTTCACGCCTTTGTCGGTGAGTGTCTTCGGCATTGGAATCCCCTCCGGCTAACAGCCCGGCTAACAGCGGGCTAACAGCAGCCCACCTGTAAAACCGGTAAAATCCGGCTAACGCTGGGCTAACATTTAAGGGGTTTTTGAACAAAAAGCGAGGGGAGGTTTCACTGATTTTATTGGGTTTTTACGGTCGGCCTGTGCCTTCCAAGCTGAATACGAGGGTTCGATTCCCTTCACCCGCTCCAATGTTTTCAGGCATTTCTCGCATTTCGCCGCTTTAGCGTAATCCTCTGGCTAACACTGGGCTAACAGGACGGGTCACGCGCATCGATGAACACGTCAGCCGCGTTGCCACTTTACCAGCATGCTGGTAATCTTCGGCGTCGGCCGCGGCGCATTAAGGACAATCCGTCCTTGAACGCGGCGGCACCCAGGGCGCGCCCATGCCGCTGACACTCGCCCGCTACCCAACAGCCCGCGTCGCGAAATAACGCACCAGCGCCGCCTTGGAGCGCCTCCTGTGGCCTTGTCAGGGCGAGTCGCCGGGGCCACGGTGCCGCCCCATGCCGCCGCACATGATCGCCATCGTCCCCTACGTCAACGCAACCCACCACGTCCGGCACCTCCACATCAGCGTGCCTCTGGTGGAATGCCTCGTTGACGGCGTGCGCTACTTCCGCCCCGACGAGGCGCCACCGCTCCCCGGCCAGGAGCCCGCCGCCAAGCCCAAGCCGCCGACGCGGCCCGAGCGGCGCTGGCGCTGAGGAGGTCACATGACGCCGTCGCACTGGTACGTGGTGCTGGTCAGCCCGCAGCAGGAGCGCAGGCGAGGACGGGATCCCGGTCAGGCATGTTCGTCGCCCTCCGGGTCGGGCCGGGCGTAATATTTCCCGTGCATCTGGTCGATCCTGTCCGCAAGGTCGGTGACGGCGAAGTGAAGCATTGAAACCCTTCGATCGTAGGGCAAATCCTCACACAAGAGGTTACAGATCCGGGCCAATTGCACGACGTCGTTCATCTCGACTTCCATTTCCAGAAATTCTTCGGCGTTGGATAGCATACGGGCGGCGTTGGTGCGTTCGTGATCGAGTTCGATGACGTTCATGAGGACAACCTCCTGTGGCGGCAGGAACAGCCTTCACAATACCACGGACCACGAATCGCCGATTCTGTTGTGCCCGCAATCCACAGCGGCCAATACGGTCACTGCACCGTCATCGCCCGCACCACGCCCCAGACCGTAAGACAGGCAGATATATCGTTACAGAAGGCGTGTGACGATATTGACAGCCGCCATCCATATCGTTACAGCCTCACTGTGACGATATGGAGAGCACAATGGGACGCCCGCCGATTGGCAAAGTTGCAATGACCGGGGCCGAGCGGACGAGGCTGTACCGCCTCAAGCTCGGCCCTGTGACGAAACCTGTGACGAAACCAGCAGGCCCATCCCACGATGCGCTGGCGCGGGATTTGGCGGCGGCGCAGCAGCGTGTCCGTGAGCTTGAGGCGGCGCTTGCCGCCAAGCCAGCCAGCAAGCCCGGCAAGGCCGAGCCCGCGTCCGAGGAGATGCGGGCTCTGGAAGGCAAGCTGCTGAAGGCCATGTTCGAGATCGACGATCTGCGGGCGCAACTGGCGAAGGCGAAGGCGGCCGAGCCCGAACAGGTCCGCGCCCTGCGCCAGCGCGTCCACGACCTTGAACAGGAGCGCGCCCGCCGCGACAGCGCGGCCAAGGCGGCGCAGACCAAGGCCGAAAAGCCCGCATTGCCGCCGGACGAGGCGCGGGAGCGAAGGATCAAGGCGCTTGAGACCCAGGTGAAAAACCTAAAAATAAAACTGCACTTCAATGATACGCACTTTGCCGAGGCCATCGCCATGTCGGGCGGCCTGCCGCGCCCGACGCAAATTGCCATCGACAAGGTTCTTCATCCCGATACCAGGGGCCACGCGACCGAGGCTGACAAAGACCATGCGGGCAAGTTGTGGAATGCGTGGAAGGACACCAGGACCAGGGCCAAGCGGCGCTAGTGCAGCGTGAGGCCACATGGCTGACGTCAGCCCTCACTGCACCTGAAAGCCACCGCGCAAAATGCCGGCATCCTTCAGCCACTCGATCGCGTGGTCGACGCTGTCGGTGCAGAGATAGTCGAAGCCGCAGGCCTCCAGGTGATCCCGCATCGCCTGTTGCGCTTCCGACAGCCTTCCGCCGCGGCGCTTCAATTCGAGGAAGGCCATCCGCCGATCGGGACCGGCGAATTGCAGATCCGGCCAGCCGGCGACCACCCCGGCCCGTTTCAATCTGGCCGCGGTGATCTCATTCCGCCATCCGCCGTTCGGAACGTGACCAAACTTCCACTGCGGGCTGATCCAGCGCCTGATCACGTCGACCAGGAATGCCTGGCTGGCAAATTCGGTTGGCGCCGGCGGTGCCACGCCGCGTTGCCGGCGCGATTTAATAAACAGGTGAAGTTGCTGCTCTGCCCTCATTCGAACCGCGCTGCCTATCCAATAAATCCTGGCTTCTTCCCGGTCGATGTCATGCGCCGCGTCACAGCGAGCCGCGATAATTGCTCCATCGCGCTCGGGGGCGCCGCCACCCGCACGTTGGCACCATCAAGACGCAGATCCACCGTGCCGTAATGTGACATGCCGCCGACCAGACCGCCCGCCGCGAAGGCCGGCAGCCGCGGCACCATCCCGCCACCGGCGAACCTTCCCATCCCATCCATCACGCCGCGCAAATTGCCGCCCGATCGGCGCAATGCTTCCAGCAATGCCAACACGCCGGGTTGTTTTACCGCGCGCGCCGGCATGATGTGCTCACCACGGGATACCCAGGCCAAATTGCTGTCACTGGTGCCAGTGCCGCGCCCGCCGAGCAGTCCGCCGCGCGCATTGCCAGGGATCGGCGTCACCGAGCCAGGCGTGCCGCCGCCACCGGAAAATCCCTTGGCAAACGCCTTGATCATGTCCCCGATCAGATTGGCCAGCTTGACTTCCAGTTCGCCGAGCTTGGCCAGGATGCCGACGACCGCATCGAACCCGGCCTTGCCCCATTCGGCCCAGTTCTCCGGCTTCAACAATGCGTTGATGCCTCTCAGGATCGCTTCCAGGTCTTTGATGTCCTGGGTCAGCAGCTTTTCGCCGAGCGTGGTTTTCAGATCATCCCAGGCCACCTTCATCTTGTTGGTTTCTTGGTTGAAGGTGATGGCCGCGTTGGCCGACGCCTGGGTCAGTGCCGGGTATTTGGCAACCAGCGCGTCGATCGAGGCCCCGCTTTCCTTCAGCGAGATGGTGCCGTTGTTAATCCCCTGTACCACTTCGGTGCCGAATGTGGTGCCCAGATCGCGCAGCGCCAGCGCATTGCGGTTCGTGATGTCGGGCATTCCCACCAGTTGCGTAACGAACGCCTTGAACCCTTCCGCGGCGCTGCCGGTCCGTTGCTGCAACTCGCCGAGCGACTTGATTCCAGTGCCCTGAATGATGCCGCCGAGCGCGGTGACCTTCGCCCGCGCATCGTCGCCCGCCGCGCCAAAATTCTGAATTTGCGCCGTCAGCCGCTGCCATTCGGCGGTGCCCTGGCCGCCGAATCCTCGGGACATAGCCTCTCGCAATGTCTCGAAGTCTTTGGCATTCTGGGCGAGATTGGCCTTGTCCATCGCCGAAGTAATCGCTTCGATGCCGGACCCGATCGCGCCTTGCGAGAAGCCCGCCCCCTCGAGGCCCTTCTTGAACTGGCTGAACTTCTCAATCGAGATCCCGGCCTTGATCGCCGCGGCATCGACCTTGTTGATCGCGGTGGCCGCGTCGCCCATCACCTTGACAATCCCGACGCCAATGGTGCCGGCCGCCGCGCCGATCGGCCCCAGCGCCCTGGCAAACGAACCGGCCGCCGCGACCAGGCCGGAAAAACCTTTCTCGACACTCGCGACCGCGCCGACAACCCTTTCCCAATTGGATGCGCTTGCGACGGCGTCCTGAATCTTTTTGAACGCATCGGTACCGACGATGCCAAGGTCCTTGAGCTTTTGCGTCACCTCTTCCGGCTTCAGGTTCTTGAAACCGCCGACCTTCGCCGCCGCCTGCTCGATCTCCCCGAACGCCTTCTGGCCGGCCTTGCCGATGCCCTCGAGCTGCTGCTCGATTGCCTTGCCGCCTTCCAGCGCGATGGTGATCGAAAGTTTTTCAGCCATTGGTGTTCTCCTGCGAGATCGCCGCGTCGAGGCCGCGCCATTTGCGCCACGCTGCAACGTAGGCAAAACCGGCTGGCGCAGTGAGGGGAATGACATCGATGACATTGTTGTCGACGTCGAAAAGCGTCAGCTCAAAATCACGGTCGCCGAGCAGGCGAAGCTCGCAGGAATGTAATTCCGGCACGACCTTGGGCCGCAGTGCGAAGGTGACGATGTTGGTCGGCTCGTCGGTCATCGGCGTGCGTCCTTGCCGTCAGCGCCGCGTTTCACCGCCTGTTGCCAGGGGCCGCCGTTTCCCGGCCTCACACCCACGCTGGGCTCATTGGCGTGATATATCGATCCGTGGTCTGTGACGGCGTCGCCGGTATGGTAGACTTTCTCCGCACTCCAGACGCCGCGATATTTCATCGACACCGCCTTAAGCTCCGCGATTTCTTTCCTGAGATCGCTAAGCTCGGCGTCGATATATTTTTTCACCGCCTCGAAACCGCAGTCGAATGCTTGCTGCAGATCCATCATATTGCGTGCCGGGATGTTCATCGCGCGTCGCCTCCTGCGGCACTACGGCCCGTAGGTCAAACCCGTCAGCAGCGCGACCGAGCCAGGACGCGCCGCAAGCCAGTTGACGAATTGCACGGCGCGAATGGCGAACAGGTTCTGCTGAAACAGCGAAATCATGACCGTCGCCGCAACAGGCGGATCGGTCGGTGTGCTCGTCATTTCCAGATTCGCCGCTTCGGTTGTGTCGAGTTCGATCGGCCCCTGCGCCATCAGGATCTCGCCGGCGTCGATCAGCACGATGGTGTTGGCCGGCGCGGACACGCTGGTCACGATCGGGATGCCGCCGATGTTGCCGCCGATCCCTGCGTTGGCGCACAGGGGAATATTCAGCCCCGCCAGGGCGACGGCCATGGTCGGCCGCATCACCAGGTAGGGCGCGACCAGGCCGGTGGTGATCAGCGCGACCAATGCGGTGAAGTCTTTCGCGAAGGCGTCGGCCGTGGAGCCGGTGCTCGCGACCGTCGCCGCGCCATAAGTGACGCTCGGCGGCGATACGCCAGCCACGCCCGCAGATGCGGGGTCGATGAAGGCGCTGTCGGCGAGCTTTGTCACCGCGGCGGCGAGATCGTCGCGGATCAGCGTCGCGGCGTCCGGGTCGCTGCTGCGCGCCAGCTCGCGGGTGATGCAGACAATGCCGCCGATCTTGGCCGGAGGCAGCGAGATCGAATCGAGCACCATCGCCGATAGCGGGGTAGGCTTGCCCTCGCCGACCCAGTAGGCGGTCGTGCCGCTGGTTACCCGCGCAACGGAGATGTTCAGCGGCACCGTCCGGAAGCCAGCCATCCTGCCTATGATCGTTTTGGGGCGAATATACGCAAGGAAGCCCGAAGCCAGCGGCGCTGCAGCCGCAACCGAACTGCCCCAGCCTGTCATCGATCCCGGCGGAATCGCGGTCCTGCGGACGATGTCGAGATGCGAGGTGCCTGGAAAGCGGCTGGCGAAGATGTCGACCGGGCTGCCGCCGCTGATGCCGTCCTTGGAGAGACATTTGGCGACGATGAATCCGGCATAGGCGGCCGCCTCGCCTGCGAAGGCCCGGCCGGCGCCGACAGTGCCACGGGAGACGGTCTCGTTGAGGTCGCGCAGAACGTTCATGTGACAGATCCTTCGCTAGGTTCGTCCGCAACCGTGACACGTTTCAAAGAGGCGTGGCGTTACGCGTAACGCGCCAGGCGGATCAGGTTCGCTATCTGCCGCTCAAGCGCCGCAGTGACCTTCTCGCGATCTTCAGCGTCCTGCGGCGCCAGCAACCCGCCGGCAATCAGCATCTGTGCGGTATCGACCTCGTCGAGCGTCAGCGGCAGCACCACCTGGCCGGCTCGCTGGCGCTGGCGATGGGCCTTCATCCGCTCGGCTGCCGATCGGCCCATGGACATCACTCCGGATCATCCAGCGGCTGCTCGCGCGGCGCGGCATGTTCATGGTGCGGGTCGAGCAGGCTGCAATATCTGAAAGGATCGCGCCACTTCACCGACGCCAGGCCAGCGGTGCAGGCTATGACCCGATCGGCGTCGATCTCGGGTTTAGCCTCGCGGCGGTTAGTTGAGCGCCTAAGCCCGGCAACGCATTTCGCACCCGCGTACAGCCGGGCTTCCGGGGACCAGGCGCAATCGCCAGCGATCTCGGACAACCGTTCAAGGTCGGCCATGTCGCCGACCCGGTCGAGCTCGCGCTTCACGAGAGCAACCCGCTTTGCCGGCTGGCCGGCGTGGATGCCGACGCCCTTGTGGGTGGTTGCGATCGGCATTTCGTCGCTCAATTCGCAACCCGCCGCATCAGGGCAAGCGCCCGTTTGTTCAGATCGGCATCCTGGTGGGCCTCGTGCCCGTCGTCACTGGCCTGCATCAGCAGCAGCCGGCAGGCCGACACCCGCGCGG
>Ga0193738_1001280_pt1 | contig 10300 bp, 9 predicted proteins | sample L2a1metaG_FD_144927 | JGI IMG/M metagenome (GOLD analysis project Ga0193738, IMG submission 144927) | Soil microbial communities from a riparian zone of the East river system, Colorado, United States - L2a1 | ecosystem: Environmental > Terrestrial > Soil > Riparian zone | place: USA: East River...
CTTTGTCTCCACCAAAACCTTCGTGCAGATCGCCCAATTGGAAGGACGTCATCACCTCCCCCTGTGGGATCTCCTAGAGTTCTACCAGCCTGACGTCGTCATCTACGAGCAGTTCGTCTATCAGCGGCGCGACCTCGAGAAGGGCGTAGCACTTAACATCGATGCCAGGAACTACATTGGCATCCTACAGTTGTACTGTGACAAGAACAGGGCCATCGAGCACGAGTCCGCTCTGGCCTTCAAGAAGTTCTGGAATGACAAGAAACTGAGGCAGCTGAACCTCTACAAGTCCTCGCCTCACATGCGCGACGCTCTACGACACATGCTCTACTATGTGACCTTCACACTGAAGGATGATGAGTGGGTCCGCCGGCTGCGCCCAGGTCAGTAACAGCGGACCCACTCGATCATAGGTCAAGGGGAATAACGCTAATCCCGCGCCTTGACACTAGAGGTTTACTGCCTGCACCGCTCGAGATCATATGACGGCCCTGCATCATGAACTGATTGTACCCAGGGAAGAGATGTTCCTCGACGATGACACCTGTGAGAGTACCCTCTGAGAAGTTGATGCCTGAGGCAGGTGCGATGGAAGCTGTGACAGTACGCACATGGTCTACGCTGTCACCAGCATCGATCTCCAGCATATCCTCGTCCATCTCCACGTCCATGTCACTCATGATGTGTGTGATCTTGACACTCAGGTCGAGTCGATCCCAAGCATTTCCTGAGAGAATGGCCGGCGTGCCTGTGAATAGAACCAAGGCACGCCGACCGGTAGCGATCTCTAGCATCGGACCTTCATCTGTGAAGTCAGACCATACACTAGTCTGGTTTGTCACGAGAGACACCGCCTCGAACATCGTATGACTAGCACACCTGAAGAGCCCTGTACGTGGAGACATTGAGAGTTGCTGTACTCGCTTCTCTAGCTCGGACACTCTCTGCATGAGGTCGGGCTGACCATAACCACTCATGTCACTGTCTCAGGTGCTAGCTCGATATCGACGGTTTCTTCCATATTGTCTTGTACGGATACTGCGTAGGACTGAACGCGCATGTACTTGTCGATCTGGGTTAGCCCATCGTCGATAGTTGCTTGGATCGAGTCTCCCACTGTAAAGGCTCCAACGATCGGATCGTGGGCGCCTCCGCTGTACACCGTGCAATTCAACGTCTCCACAGGTTGAGTCTTGGACTGTTGCTCCGCATTTGTAATGGACACTAGACGAGCGTACTGTGTCCAGTCAATTTCCTTGCGCGCGATGATTCCTTCCCTCATCGGTACTCTACCGAAGCTTGCACTATCATCGCGTAGTGCAATCAATGCTTGTGCACCTTCGCCAGCACCAATACCCCAGGTTCGAGTCTGACGAGTAGAACCGTCACGAGCCCATTGGTACTCGAACATGTTACGTCCCCACTCGACATGAACCGGACGACGAATGCCAATGCGAGGAGCACCTAGCACCAGCTCCTTCATGATCATGCCATCGACATCTGTGAATGACGTGATATTGAAGTCGAATGGATCGTTGCCTCGGGCCAGGTCTTCAATGATATCACCGTAGTACTTGAAGTCATAGTCATTGATCATCAGCTCTTGGAAGATGCCTGAGAGAGCTCGCTCATCGTCCATCATGTCCGTCATGATACCAAGGTTGCCACTAGCATCGTTTAGCTGACAGTGCTCAACGAACATCCTGATCACGTCTAGCATGTCTCCAGCGTGATGGAAGGTAGGACGAACGATACGACCACGGAAGTAGTCCCACCAACCAACGAGGGCAAAGGCTGCTCGTGCGTCGATACTATTGGTTCGTGTCCTACCAATGAGCCCATTCCATACCAACGAGTCATTGCGGAAGATACCTAGTTGATGGGCGTACTCTTCAACACCTGCCAAGTCGAACGGTTCCACATCGAGACCAAACGTACGACGTGTACTTGATGGGAGATGAAGCTCACCACCTCCTGGAGCATTCCTTCTATGTGAGTACGTAGCATACGTAACAGGCAGGTCTCCCAGGTACCTTCCTGTCATCGACTCGTAGAGCTTCCACTCGTACTCCAGTGCTGTCGAAATCTCTGGTAGCTCGATGTCGCCCATCGTGGGCGTGACGATAGTCGCGGGAGAGAACGACTCAGGCAGTACAATAGTACCACCAGCCCTACCTGGTTTGCTTAGCAGTTGAGTTAGTGGTTGACGTCTACGAAGCGGCATCAGTGGAAAACCTTGTTGATGGAAGCTCCTCTAGATCGGATGATCTTACGGTCATGTCGATAGCGATCTGCCGCTACACCTTGGTTCCTGTGAGGAGGGCGACCACGTACAAGTTGGCTCAGCCCTTTCCTACGAAGTCGAAAAGGCGTCTGACCTGTTGGCTTGCTGCTCACTCTTCCCAGACAATGAAGGCGACGGCGTTGACTGCTTCACCAGCTGTCACGATGACACCAAGTCTTGAGGTCGTGGCCGCAGCTACGATAGGCTCACGTCCAGGTGGATACTCGACGATGACGCCTCCACCCTGTGGGTGAATTTCCAAGTGCTCGAGAACGGCACCCTTCGTCGGCTCAGCTGAGAATGAGTGGAAGGCTGTGATGCCAGCTGCACCATCATCCTCATCCCACTCGACTTCGGTAGCAGCTGAGCCAGTACCGTCTGTCGTCTGGCGTGCAAGCTCAACCTGTACAGGAGGAGCTGCCGCGTTGATTCCATCGAAGAAGACACCCCACTTAACAACGCGACCCCTACCAGTAGTCGCGCCACGAAGCTGGACCAAAGTCTCAGCAGCAGTGGTGATGGCCTCTTCACCTTCGGTTGTTACACTAAATACAGGCATGGTCCCTCCTAGAACCAGTTAGCGGCGATACTAACGCCCCTACTACGGTGTGGTAACCGCTGTTTGCGGATGTTTGGAGCTGTCAGGTCTGCAACAGCAGCGCCGATACCTACGACACCAGTTGATGTGCCTGATGTCAGTTCGAAGTCGTACGCTGTGATGGTCGCGAGCCTCTCGACCATGATCAGTGATGCATCATCAGAACCCCCAGCGACTGTGTCCCACTCTTCAACTAGACTCCAACCGGGATGAGGGTCGAGGCCAATTTCACCACTGAACTCGTAAGCAACCCAGAAACCCATTGCCAGCGACGTACCCTGAGTTGGAGCAGATGGAGCATGCAACGTTTGCCCTGAGGTCATCACACTGTCAAGGTCGTACGCGACACCAGAAGGATCAAGAGCAGAGGCATCCGCGAACGTATATGCTCGGAGCTCGGTCTTCTGAGTACCTAGTGCTGCATTCGACACTGTGACAGTACCAGTACCACCGTTACCTACTGCTCCCCACAACGCTATGGCAATGTCGATCGATCCGAAAGGTGTGACGACTGCCGAATGTTGAGTGAAGGATAGACCAATTGTGTTGGCGATTCCAAGGTTAGCAACGTGTGACGACGGTCCTGGCCTAGCAAGCTGTGCAGCGAACACTAAACACAACTGACCAGAAGGTGCATTGAAGCTAGAGGATAGCAACGAGTTGTCAGCCTCGCCTGCTGGAGCAGCACGTGTCGTCCTAACGATTGTCACTAGACTTAGTACCAACCCTCAACATTGAAGCGGAGAACGTCACCAGCAACGACAGCAAAGTTCGGCGTTAGTCCTAACAACGAAGCTTGGTTGTCAGGCTGGAAGCCAACTACGGTACTTGATTGCCCTACTACCTGGCCACAGTAGCTCGCGATCCCATTATCAAAGTACTGAAAGCTACCCGATGTACCTTCAGCGCTTGATAGGGTAATTGGCAAGGTCACCAGAACGAAGTTGCCTCCGGTACCTGTAGCGTTGATAGTGATTGAAATGGTTGCCTCAAACTTGCCTCTGCGCCTTGTATAACGACCGATGTTCGTCGTGCACGCAATAGCTCCTGGCTGTAGAACGGATGTGACGTTCCACACCTGAGGAGGCTCGTCAATAATCTCCCACTCAGTACCGTTCCATCTATGCTTACGGTTGGTATCAAGATCATACCAGTCAAGAGGTTCGTCGCCTGCCGCCAACGAGAGGAGTGCACGACGTGTCGATGACGACTTATATGGCAGCGTTGCTGGCAGTCTGAGATCGTCAATGTTTGCGTTGGTGATTGACGTAGCTCCAGCTGCAACGTTGACACGCGCAAGAACCATATAGGCGTTCAATGCCGACAGTGACGGGTCAGCTGGAGAGCCTGAAGGAGTACCTGTGATGACGTCAATACGAGCGTCGCTGGTACCGTCACCTCCCCACGTCGCATCTCGCATATGCAGAACAACTAGGTCCTTGCGAGCGTTGACGCCATCAGCAGCAGCGATAGCGTGCGTCCTCTGTACAGTATTAGGTGCTCCGTACATTCCCTGGTTGAGGACTGAGAACTTGCCTCGAACGAAAGCGAAACCAGGATCGATGAGAACTGACATACCTGGCGTGCCAGCCTGCTTAACTAGATAGTCACCATCAGCAGACGTGACGCCGATATCAGCGACTCCGTGACCCTTGTTCCAGGCGTTGATACCTGTTGCGAACGCAGCATTAATGTCTGAACCCAACAGCGCCATGAGCATCTGCCTTGGCACACGTGAGTCATGTGCCAACGTCTCCATGACGAAGGGTTGATCGATTGCAACAGCCATGTCTTCTCCTAGATTGAGGCCGATCGCCAAGTAACTTCGGCATTGCCAGTACCAAGAGCGTGTGAGTACTGGAGAACGTTAGAGCCAGGACCCAATTCAATCCACTTAGACCCTTGCACTCTAGTGTCTGGTCTTGAGGCAGTGCCATTGAATAGCACAGCCTTAGCATAACCGTCAACGAGCAAGTAGTCGTCAACTGTAGGAAGTTCAATGGCGTACGACATTGTCCTACCTGTGTCACCATGCATGAGAGTCGGATTGACAGAAGGTCCGTTGAACTTGACTATAATCGGTGTGCTCACAAAGCCCGTATTGAAGGCGTCGATGATGCCTGACTCTACCGAGCTGAACGTCCAGGGGAACGTCCAAGGGAACGTCCAGCCTCCTATGATAGATTGAGGCCCAACTACAATTGTCATTGGAGTCGCCGAGTACATCCGAGGATCTGGACAGAAGAACTGAATGTAGCACTTCTGTGTATTGTAGTTGATCCCTTCACCAAGGTTCATGGTAAGCTGACGAACGAAACCGAATGCTGTAATGGGTTCGCTTGAGATCGCACCCCAACCAGCTGCCTCGAACCTAAGTGTCAGCTCTCGGACACGGTCGCCGTATGCAAAGGCCCGCTTGAGCGTGTTTACCTTATCCCACAGGTCGTCGATGTCGGTCGCACAGACGTCGACCTCAATGTTGATAGTTCGAGGACCCATCAACTCCTTGCGAGAGACGAACGCACCATGATCACCTTGACGGTCAATGTCTGCAGCACGAATGACAGGGAAGCCTGTACCTAGGAGGGCAACGATATCGTAAGGAGTACCGCTACCAATCAAGAGGTTATTGAACTGGATCTGATAGTCACTGGTGATGAGGTCAGAAGCCATTAGCGTCCCATCGTGAAGTCATGCCAGTCCATCTCTTGACCAGCTCGATAGACGAGATCGTTGCGATCCTTGATTGGCCCCTGCACGATCAAGTTGACCATCGTACCAGGAGTAGCATTGCTGGGAGCTGTGCCTCGACCGATTGTCCTAGCTGCCAATGCATGAGGAGTGATTCGACCGTAGCTACCACCAGTACCGATCGACATGAGCTCAGGACCAAACTCACCTACCCACGTAGTCATACCGGGGAAGACAGGACCACCAGTCCAGTTGTTACCGACGTTGACCATCGCGCCAGCACCAGGAACGTTTCCAATAAGTGCGTGGAGTGTACGAAGCTGAGAAATGGCGCTTGAAAGTCCATCCACGGATACACCCATTCGTGCATGCTTCCCGTCAAGGTCGTCCATCGATCGACCAGTCGTACGTGCATCACTAGTCGTCCCTTGCAAGTTACCTTGAATGTCGCCCAATGGACCGAGGATGCCTCCGCCGTCGAGGACGAAGCTAGACAGTGTCTCCAAGAACCCCAACAGGTTTTGGATCCATCCAATAACTGTATTAATCCATCCGATCACCGTCTGAATGTAGCCAATGAGTGTGCTGAAGATACCAGACAGAGTATTGATTGCCGTCTGGAACACTGTGGTGATAAAGCCCCACAGCGTACTCCAGATTGCCGACAGGATAGCTGCAGCGACTCCGAAGATGACTACGATACCATTCCACAAGGCTGAAGCAATTGCCAAGATAAGATCTGCAACCGCCTTGAACTTAGCTTCGACGAAGTCCCAGAGGTTGTTCCAGATATTGATGACAGCTTCCCGGCCACCCTCCCAGGCAAGCACGATGAGGCCCCATAGCAATAGAATTGGAGCCAAAATAATAGTGACTGCGCCTTGAACGATGTTCTGAAGGCCTTCCCACATCTTCTCCCAGTCACCTGTAAGCAGACCAGCGAAGAATTCGAAGATGCCTCGAATCAGCTGCCATGCACCCTCAATGATCTGGAAGTAGCTATTCCACCAGAGTGACAGGATAGGTCCGAGGGCTGGCCAGAGGAAGTTCCAGATCGCCATGATGACAGCTGCCATGACAGCAATGATGATGAGGATGTCGCGAATGATCGGACCGACGTGCTCGGCGATAGCACTCCATGCCTCTACGAAGCCAGGCCAGAACTCATCACGGAACCATGGCCAGAAGTTCTGAGACATAAACTCCCAGAACGTCTTGACGGCACGCTCAATCTCTTCCCAGACGGGAGGAACGTTCTCAACTAGCCAAGCCCAGATCTCCTCCATCTTGGGCCAGAAGACTTCCGACCACCAAGGAAGGAATGTATCCGTGAACCAGGCGTGTGCAGTCTCTGCAGCACCCTTGAGTGCTCCCCAGACGATGGGAGCGTTGGTAACGATCCAATCCCATACACGACTTGCGACATCCTTGATATGAGGCCACAAGGCTTCCCACGTCTTACTAAGCCAATCCCAGACCTCCCTAGCAACCTCCTGAATTGTAGGCCAGAGTGCTGTCCAGGTCTCTTCGATCCAATCCCAGACAGCCCTAGCTGTCTCTTGGATGACAGGCCAAAGATCTTTCCAGGTCTTCTCGAGCCACTCCATCCAACCGCCAATAGCCTCTCGAAGACCTGGCATGTTCTCTTCGAACCAAGCTGCGATTGAATCCCAGTTCTTGATGACCAGAGCAGCGAGACCAATGATGCCACCGACGATAAGACCGGTAAGGCCTCCCATAGCGAGGAGGCTCAGACCGACCATGTCCGCAGTTGCCTTCAAGATCAAGAAGGCGCCAGCAAGAGCAATGAGCACACCAAAGAAGATGAGCAGAGCGGAAGCTGCGAGTGCGAACCTTGCAATGAATGCTTGCACGTCTGGGTCAAGATCGTTGAACGCTTGGAAGAGTCTTGTCAACCAACGAACGACTGTCATCAAGACGGGGACGAGAGCGTCGCCCATCTCGGTGCGAAGGATCTCCCAGTTGTTCTTGAGGAGCTGCATCGCCATCGCAGGATCGTCGAACATGATCTGGTAGGCATCTTCAAGAGCACCTGCCGAGTTGATCATCTCGTCAACTCGTTGGTTCAGCTCCTCATAGTTCCGGATCGCGAGGTCGAAGAACCGTCGTGCCTGAATTGTACCACCAGACCCCTGGAACAGGGCCTGCAGAGCTGCAGCCTTCTGTGGATCTGTGAGACCTTCCAGCTTTGTTGCCAGCTGAGGAATGATCTCGTTCATCTGCAAGAAGTTGCCACTAGCATCAAAGACAGTGACACCCATCTCTTGCAGACGCTGAACTGTCTTCGGATGTGCCAGCGCGTCGAAGGCACGAGCTGCTGAGGTAGCAGCCATGTCAGCGCTCAAGCCATTCCGAGTCAGGAAGGCGAGCATGCCAGCAAGAGTCTCCACTTCCTGACCCGCTCTACGAGCAGAAGGAATGGCTCGACCAATTGCTGTGGCGAACTCTTCGTAGGTACCGACACCTTTTCGGACCAACTGGAACTGAACGTCTAGGACTCTGTTGAGCTGATCAGCCCCCATGTCCCAAGCATTCAAGATGGCGATCGTAGCACGGCCAGCAGTCTGCACATCTGTCTGACCGGCTACGCTCGCCTTCGCGAACCCCTCGAGCAAGGTCTGGGATTCAGCGACTGTGACATCCATCGAGGAGAAGATGTCGAACAATGCTGCCTGCATCTGCTCGAACGGTGCAGGGATCGCTGACGCGACGTCTCGACCAATGTCCTTGATCTGCTGCAGCGAGGCGCCAGTCTGATCGACCTGCGTTAACGTCAGGCTCGCTTGCCTACTATACTCAATCGAGGCCTGTGTCATGTCGAATAGGGCAGCAACACCAACTGCACCCATAATACCCATGGCTGTGCCGAGTCCGAGCATTGCCGAACCCATCATCATCTGACGAGCGGCTGCAGCCTGAGCCTGAGCTCCGAGCACGCTGAAGGAACGTCCAACACCTGAAATGACACGCGAGGCTTGATCCTTCGCGTGGATTACAATGAAGACGTCCCTAGCGCCTAGGGGCACGTGCCCTCACTCTCGACTGCTGCTTCTTGGATTCCTCTTCCTGTATCTTGGCCTTTACTGCTTGATACACAGGCATGCAGTGAGCGAAAGCTACAGTTTGATCGAATAACCCTCCTGCGTTCGGTAGACAATGCCACTGATCGCATTGGGTTAGAAGAATCAGGAGCTGGTAGAGGTCGGAATCGAGACTGGCGGGGTCGTCAGTGTTGGCCCGTCGAAGCGTGTCGGGGTTCCTGATCCCCCGTTCGATTCCGTCGGCGAGTTTCCCAGTTCGATCTTGTTCATCTCGTCAATTCGGGCGCCAATCTCTTGGCCAACTCGTGGATCGAGAATGGTAGTAGTGAACGTCTGACCGAAGTCAAGTACGTTTCCCGTATCATCCTCCAGGTTGTGCTCCGCAATGCAACACTTCATCTCGAACGAGGCCACCGCGAGATGTGCGTTCTTGATGTCCATCTTTGCATCGCCGCTACTTCCACGGCGACTACCATTGGACTGCTGCGTCATCTGGATCTGCATCGCCATCTCTTGACGTTGCAGGAATTGACCGTAGGACATACGTCGAAGAACGACGTACCCTCCGGGAACGGACTCCAGGTCATACCGTTCGGTTGCTGTGATATCTACAGTAGCTCTAGGCACTGGGCTTGCCTTTCTAGTTATGCGATGTCTGTGTGAGTCTTAACAATAATGCTATGGCTCGCAGACGTGGCTGTATCGTACACACCCTGATACTGAACACTTGACCTCACCAGGTCACCCTGAGAGGACAGTGAGCTGGGCTCGTACGTCTCTGGAACCGCACGCGGAAGAACAATATCCACACTGCGAGTCGCAGACCTTGTAAGTAGCAACCTCAGTGAAGTTGCCGTGAGAGCCTTGAAGGCATCGTAGTCGGTACGGTTGACGAAGTCCCTGTCGACCGATGCCGTAACAGTGCGCTCTCCGAACTTGATGAACTCTGGCCTACGCTTGTCAGACAAACGATGCTGAGCCTCCGCACCTTCCTCGATAGCGACGCTGATACCGTCTGCATCGAAGACCTGCGAAGACGTCGGGATCTGAATGTTCCATTGACCTGCACCGTACACGAGGCTGTTCACGTTCTCAACGTACGTCGGCAACGCGGCAGAAGCCTCATCCTCACCGATGATACTGAACGTCACTGTCGGTGTAGCACCGTCGACACCAAACTCGATCCCAGTGGTGATACAACCTTCGAAGCCGAACACCTGTCCAGACTTGACGACAGTAATCGACAGGCCCTTCTTGGTGGCAGGAAGAGAAGCGTTTGTGGACCAAGCCGTTGGAGTTGCAGTGTACGTGAAGTCGATCGCTGCGCCTGACTTCACAACACCATAGCGACCAGTGTACAAGAAGTACGGCAGGATGTTCTCCATCAGCTCCATCTCGATGGAACCTTGGACCGAGCTGTAACCCTGAATACCACCGAGGTTGTCAGCAAGACCTCGAATAGGTCTCCGCCAGGAGGTATCCTGGGTGTAGAGCAAGTCTACGTTTCGAACCGGGAAGAAAATAGAGGGCGCAACAAAGGTACCCCACGTAGCCTCGAACGAGATGCCGACAAACCCAGCACCCTGAATTTCAATTGCCATTACTTCTCCTCTGCGTCGGAGCTAGTGTCGCCAGCGTCACGCCGGGCCTCGGGTACACTCTTCA
>Ga0193738_1001281_pt1 | contig 10300 bp, 13 predicted proteins | sample L2a1metaG_FD_144927 | JGI IMG/M metagenome (GOLD analysis project Ga0193738, IMG submission 144927) | Soil microbial communities from a riparian zone of the East river system, Colorado, United States - L2a1 | ecosystem: Environmental > Terrestrial > Soil > Riparian zone | place: USA: East River...
TGTCGACGCCGCCGCATCGGCAGGATCTTGGCGATCGTGCGCTGCTACAGGCGGGAGGCCAGGATGTCGGTGACGAAGATGGCCCGCGCACCGATGTCCCAGAGCTCGTCCATGACCTTGTGGGCGTCGCTGCGCGGCACCATCGCACGGACCGCGACCCAGCCCTCGCGATGCAGGGGCGAGACGGTGGGCGACTCGATCCCCGGCGTCACCGCGCACGCCTGGTCGACCCGCTCGGCTCGGATGTCGTAGTCCATCAGGACGTACCGGCGGGCCACCAGGACGCCCTGCAGGCGCCGCAGCAGCTGCTGCACACCCGCGGCGTGTGCCACACCCGTGCGGGTGATCAGCACGGCCTCGGAGTCCATGATCGGCTCTCCGACGAGCTCCAAGCCCGCCTGACGCAGAGTGGTCCCCGTCGAGACGACGTCCGCCACGATGTCGGCGACGCCGAGCTGGACGGCGGTCTCGACCGCGCCGTCGAGCCGGATCACCTCGGCGTCGACACCCTCGTCGGCCAGGTACTTCGCCAATAGGCCGGGATACGACGTCGCGACCCGCAGGCCGGCGAATCCCTCGACGGCGTCGGCCGTGCCGGGACGCGCCGCGAAGCGGAAAGTCGACGTGCCGAAGCCGAGCGGCAGCAACTCCTCGGCAGCCGCGCCCGAGTCGAGCAGCAGGTCGCGACCGGTAATGCCGACCTCCAGCGTTCCCGAACCGACGTAAACGGCGATGTCGCGCGGTCGGAGGAAGAAGAACTCGGCGTTGTTGTCGGAGTCGACCAGAACCAGCTCGCGGCCGCCCTCGCCGCGTTGGCGGTACCCGGCCTCACGGAGCATCGCGGCCGCCGGCTCGGCCAACAGGCCCTTGTTGGGGACGGCGATCCGCAGAACGCCGTTCGGGGCCGGCGTCGTGGCGCCGGACTGTGAATCGGACATGGGTTCGATCCTCAAAGCTTCTCGTAGACGTCGTCGAGCTCGATCCCGCGGGCGAGCATCAGCACCTGGATGTGGTAGAGCAGCTGGGCGATCTCCTCGGCCGCCCGGTCGGCGCCCTCGTGCTCGGCCGCCATCCACGCTTCGGCGGCCTCCTCGACGACCTTCTTGCCGACGTGGTGCACGCCATGGCCGACCGCCTCGACCGTGCCGGATCCGGCCGCGTCGGTCGCCACCTTCGCGGACAGCTCGGCCCACAGGCCGTCGAAGCTCTTCACACCGGCAGCCTACGGTTCGAGACCTCAGGCGTAGGAGGAGCGGAGGGCGAGCACGGTCGCGAGCGCAGCCTGCGCGGCGTCGAAGCCCTTGTCCTCGCTCGACCCCGGTAGGCCCGCACGGTCGCGCGCCTGCTCCTCGTCGTCGCAGGTCAGCAGCCCGAAGCCGACCGGTATGCCGGTCTCGACGCTCACCCGGACCAGCCCGTCGGTGGCCGCGTGGCAGACGTACTCGAAGTGCGGGGTGCCGCCCCGAATCACCACGCCGAGCGCCACCACCGCGTCGTAGCCGGCCCTGGCCAACCGGGCGCACGCGACCGGCAGCTCGAACGAACCGGGCACCCGCAACACCAGGGGGTCGTCGACGCCGGCCTCGGTCAGCGCGCGCAGCGCCCCGTCGAGCAGGCCCGTCGCGACGTCTTCGTGCCACCGGGCTGCAACGACGGCGACCCGCAGTTGGTCGGCGCCGTCCAGGGTCAAGGTGGGCGTACCCGATCCACTCACGTCGGACTCCCTTCGAGCTCGTCGCCCAGGAGGGGAAGCGCGTGGCCCATGCGGTCGCGCTTGGTCCGCAGGTAGCGGATGTTCTCCGGATGCGGGTGCACCGGGACGGGCACACGGTCGACTATCCGCAGGCCGTACCCCTCCAGGCCGGCCAGCTTGGTCGGGTTGTTGGTCATCAGCCGGAGCGACCGCACACCGAGATCGGCCAGGATCTGCGCGCCCGTGCCGTAGTCGCGGGCGTCGGCGGGCAGGCCGAGGTCGAGGTTGGCATCGATGGTGTCGCGGCCGGCGTCCTGCAACTCGTACGCGCGCAGCTTGTGGGCAAGCCCGATCCCGCGGCCCTCGTGCCCGCGCAGGTAGACCACGACGCCCCGGCCCTCGGCCGCCACAGCTGCCATGGCTGCGCGAAGTTGGGGCCCGCAGTCGCACCGCAGAGAGCCGAACGTGTCGCCGGTGAGGCACTCCGAGTGCACCCGGGTCAGAACCGGCTCGCCGTCGGCGATGTCGCCCAGCACGAGTGCCACGTGCTCTGCCCCCGTGACGGTGTCGCAGTAGGCGTGCGCCCGGAAGGTGCCGTGGGCGGTCGGCAGCCGGGTCTGGGCCAGCCGGCTGACCTGGCTCTCCCGCCGGCGGCGGAACCGGATGAGGTCGGCGATCGAGATCATCGTGAGCCCGTGCTCGTCGGCGAACCGGCGCAGCGCCGGTGCCCGCATCATCGACCCGTCGTCGTTGACGATCTCGCACAGGACGCCCGTAGGGGTCAGACCGGCCAGCCGGGCCAGGTCGACCGACGCCTCGGTGTGACCCGGCCGGGCCAGCACCCCGCCGTCGCGGTAGCGGAGCGGCAGGACATGACCGGGCTGGACGAGCTCGTAGGCCTCGGTGGCCGAGTCGGCAAGCACCCGTACGGTGTGCGAGCGATCGGCGGCCGAGATGCCCGTCGTGACGCCGTCTCGCGCGTCGACCGACACCGTGTACGCCGTCCGCATCCGCTCGCGGTTGTGGGGCGTCATCAGCGGAATGTGCAGGCGGTCCAACGTCGCGCCCTCGACGGCGACGCAGACGAACCCGCTCGTCCAGCGGATCATGAACCCCATCAGTTCCTGGGTGGCCTTGCCGGCTGCGAAGACCAGGTCGCCCTCGTTCTCGCGCTCCTCGTCGTCGACCACGACCACCGCCCGGCCGGCTGCGACGTCGGCGACCGCCCTCTCGACCGGGTCGAGGCGGACTCCACTCACGCTGTCACCTCGATCCGGTCCGATGGCACGGCCTCGGCCCGCCGGGCTCGCCGCCAGGCGAGGAACCCGACGACGCAGAACACCCGTAGGCCAGCCGCGCATCGAGGAGCCACAGCATCTGGTCCATCAGGCAACCCGACCGTCCAGCAGACGCTCGACGTACTTCGCGATCACATCGACCTCCAGGTTGACCCGGTCACCGACCACGCGGCGGCCGAGAGTCGTGGACGACAGCGTCGTCGGGATCAGACTCACCTCGAACCAGCCGTCGCCGACGTCGGACACCGTGAGCGACACGCCGTCCACGGCGACCGAGCCCTTCACGACGACGTAGCGCGCCAGGTTGTCCGGCAGCCCGATCCGGACGACCTCCCAGCGATCACCGGGCGTCCGGCTGAGCACCGTGCCGACGCCGTCGATGTGGCCTTGGACGATGTGCCCGCCGAGCCGGTCCGAGGCGCGGACGGCCCGCTCGAGATTGACCGGGCCACCGGCGCTGAGGTCGGCCAGGGCGGACCGGTCCAGCGTCTCGCGCATCACGTCGACGGTGAAGGAGCCGTGAGCGGTGTCGACGACGGTCAGGCACACGCCGTTGACCGCGATCGAGGCGCCGTGGACCGCGTCGGCGGTGACGGTGGGCCCGCTCACGGTAAGCCGCGCGGATTCGGCGCGCCGATCGAGAGTGACGACCTCGCCCATCTCCTCGACGATTCCGGTGAACATGGCAGTCATCCCTTCTCCGGGCGGGCGGTGATCCTGAGGTCCGGGCCCACCCGGGTGACGTCGTCGATGTCGAGCCGGACGGCATCGTTCACCGTTGTGACACCGGCATCGGCCAGCGCCGCGCGACCGGCCCCCAACAGCGCGGGAGCGAGGTAGGTCACGATCCGGTCGACCAGCCCGGCCCGGACGAACGCTCCGGCCAGCGTCGGCCCACCTTCGAGCCAGACATGCTGGCGATCGCGGACGAACAGGTCGGCGAGGGCTTGCTCCGGGTCACGGGTGGCGAGATGGACGGTGTCGGCTGCGTCGTCGAGCACGGCGGCACCGGCGGGGATGGGCCGCAACCCCATGACCGCGCGCAGCGGTTGGACCGTGCGCGGCGCCGGGGTGTCGTCGCCGCCGCGCACGGTGAGGCGCGGGTCGTCGGCCAGCACGGTTCCGGTACCGACGAGCACGGCGTCGCACTCGGCCCGCAGGCGATGGACATCGGCTCGGGCCTCGGCAGAGGTGATCCACCGGCTGGAGCCATCGGCGGCGGCGCTGCGCCCGTCGAGCGTCGCAGCGAATTTCCAGGTGACGAACGGGCGACAGTGCTCAACGGCGAACGTCCACGTCGGGTTGACCGCACGAGTGAGGTCGGCCAGCACGCCGCCCTCGACGTCGATGCCCGCCGCCCGCAAGGTCTCCGCACCCCCGCGCGCGACCGGGTTCGTGTCGGGCTGTCCGAACACCACGCGGGCGACCCCGGCCGTGATCAGCGCCTCGGTGCACGGTGCGGTCCGGCCGGTGTGGTTGCAGGGCTCGAGCGTCACGACCGCCGTCGTACCCGTGGCCCGCTCTCCGGCGGCCCGGAGCGCGTCGGCCTCGGCGTGGCGGCCACCGGCGCCGCGACCGTATCCCTCGGCGACGATCCCGCCCAGAGCGTCCAGCAGGACGCAACCCACCCGGGGATTGGGGCCGAGGGGAACGCCGCGGGTTCGCGCAAGATCCAGGGCACGGTGCATAGCCGCGACCTCTGCGGGACTCGCCATCCCGGCCCCTCCTCGCCACCTCGGGCGGGCTCCGGGGTTCGCGTCGGATCACGCGGCGGGCGGTCGCCGGCAGCGGGCGCGGATCGCGCGCCCGGCCACCGTGGCCGGCCCGAGCGTGCTGCCTCCCATCCGGACTTTCACCGTCGGTCCCGGAGTTCCACCGGGTCAACCGGCCGTCGTCCCTGCGACAGGACGGCTGCCGGGTCGCGGACTGTCACCGCCGGTTCGGATTTTCACCGACCCCGGAGCACGCGTCGTTCTCGTCGAAGTCTAACCGCGGACGCGCGCACCGTGTTCCGCGAGACGGCGCAGGTCCTCAACGGCGGCCGCGGCATCCTCGGCCCCGTACACGGCCGAGCCGGCCACGAACACGTCGGCGCCCGCGCCGGCGCACCGCTCGATCGTCTCGGCGGAGATCCCGCCGTCGACCTGGACCCAGATGTCCAGGCCGGCGCGCGACACCATCTCGCGGGCGCGGCGGATCTTCGGCAGACACACGTCGAGGAACTCCTGACCCCCGAAGCCGGGCTCCACCGTCATGACGAGCACCATGTCGATCTCGGCGAGCATGTCCTCGAGCTGCTCCACCGGTGTGGCCGGCCTGAGGGCGACACCGGCACGCGCCCCGAGCCGGCGGAGCTCGCGTGCCAGCCGGACCGGCGCGGCGGCCGCCTCGATGTGAAAGGTGACGCTGTCGGCACCCGCCTCGGCGTACTCGGGCGCCCACCGGTCGGGCTGCTCGATCATCAGATGGCAGTCGACCGGGCGCTCTGCCCGCGCCAGCAGCGCCTCCACCACGGGCAGGCCGATGGTCAGGTTGGGGACGAAGTGGTTGTCCATGACGTCGACGTGCACCCAGTCGGCGTTCGGGATCCGGGCGATCTCAGCCGCGAGGTCGGCGAAGTCGGCAGCCAGGATGCTCGGCGCGATCTGCATGCCCACGGAAGCGGAGGCTATCGGGATCCGCCTCAGCGGCGTCGGAGCAGCGCCAGGTACATCGCGTCGGTGCCGTGCCGGTGCGGCCACAGCTGGATGTCGGGACCGTCGCCCAGCCCGGGCAGCCCGGGCAGGACGGTGCGCGCGTCGATGCGCTCGACGTCGGTGCGGCTCCGCAGTACCTCGGAGACGACCGTCGACGTCTCGGCCAGGTGTGGTGAGCAGGTGGCGTACCCGACCATGCCGCCGGGCCGGACGGCCGCCAGCGCGGCCGCCAGCAGGTCGACCTGCAGAGCGCGCAGCTGTGGGACGTCGGAGGGTTGACGTCGCCAGCGCGCCTCCGGACGGCGCCGCAGGGCTCCGAGGCCGGAGCACGGCGCGTCGAGGAGGATCCGGTCGAACGGATCCTCCCCCGGTATCGGTTGAGTGCCGTCGGCGACGAGGACCCGGTGCCCGCCGGAGTCTCCACGCAGGGCCTGCTCGACCATCCGGGCGCGGTGCGGCTGGCGTTCGACCGCCAGTACCCGGGCCTCCCGCCCGGTGGCGAGTCCGCCGAGCAGGGCCGCCTTGCCGCCCGGGCCGGCGCACAGATCGAGCCAGCGACGGTCGGGACCGTCCAGCGGGGCGGCCGCGAGGGCGAGCGCAACCAGCTGGCTGCCCTCGTCCTGGACACCGGCCCGACGCTCGCGTATGGCCGGGATCGCGCCGGGGTCGCCTTCGTCGAGGACAGCGCCGTGGGGCGACCACCGGGTCGGGCGGGCGCCGGCGGCGACGAGCTCGGCCACCTCGGCCCGGCCCGGTCGCGCCACCAGCGTGACAGTGGGGCGTTCGTTGTCCGCAGCCAGCGCCGCGGCGAGCTCGTCGGCGTCTCCCCCGAGCGCGTCGAGGAAGGTCCGGGCGATCCACCGCGGATGCGCGTGCTGCAGGGCGAGCCGCTCGAGCGGGTCGGTTGTCGCGGCAGGGGCGATCTGCTCGATCCACGCCGGCAGATCCCGGACGCTCACCTTGCGCAGGACCGCATTGACCAGCTTGGCCGGCCCCTCGCCGATCCGGTCGCGGGCCAGCTCGACCGATGTGTCGACCGCGGCATGTGACGGGATCCGGGTGCCGAGCACCTGGTGAGCGCCGAGTCGCAACGCGTCGAGCACGGGCGGGTCGAGCGCATCCGGCGCCCGGTCGAGGCAGGCGGCCAGCACGGCGTCGTACGTGCCCAGGCCCCGCAGCGACCCGTAGACGAGCTCGGTCGCGAGGGCAGCGTCGCGGCCGGTGATGCCGCGCTCGCGCAAGAGCCCAGGCAGCACCAGGTTGGCGTACGAGTCGCGCTCGGCAACAGCGCGTAACACGTCGAATGCCGCCTCACGCACCGGGTCCTTCCGGCCTGGCCGACGCATGGTCACCGCCCGAGCCGCTCACCGGGTTCGAGCCGCACACCGCGCGCCCAGTCCGAGGCCGGCATGGCTCTCTTGCCCTGCGGCTGCAGCCCGCCGAGTCGGACGGCGTGACTGCCGGTGCCTACCCGTACGGCGTCACGGTCGCTTCGCAGCTCGCCGGGAGCCAGGTCGGTCGTGGCCGGTTCGAGGCTGACCGGACCCAGCTTCAGCCGCTCACCCCGGAACGTCGTCCACGCGCCCGGCGCCGGTGTACACGCCCGAACGAGGCGGTCGACGCGAAGCGCCGGCGCGGTCCAACCGACCTCGGCATCGGCCACGGTCAGCTTCGGCGCCGACGACACCCCCGTGGTCGGCTGCGGCGTCGCGACGAGCCCACCGTCCTCGATCCCGTCCAGGGTGGCGACGAGCAGGCCCGCTCCGGAATCGGCCAGCCGCGCCAGCAAGTCGCCGCTGGTGTCCGTCGGCCGGATCTGCTCGGCGACGACGCCGTACACGGGACCGGTGTCGAAGCCCTCCTCCAGCTGGAAGGTGCAGGCGCCAGTAACCTCGTCGCCGGCCAGCACCGCATGCTGTACCGGCGCGGCGCCGCGCCATGCGGGCAACAGGGAGAAATGCAGGTTGACCCACCCGTGCTTGGGCACGTCCAACGCCGCCCGCGGGATCAGGCCGCCGTAGGCGACGACCGGCGCGCAATCAGGTGCGATCTCGGCGAGCCGGGCGAGGAACTCAGGGTCGCGTGGTCGCGCCGGCTTCAGGGTTTCGACCCGCGCCTGCTCGGCGAGCTGTGCGACGGGGCTCGGGGTGAGCCTGCGGCCACGTCCGGCTCGGGCGTCGGGCCGGGTCAGCACCGCGACGACCTCATGTCGCGAGGCGAGAACCGCACGCAACGACGGAACGGCGACCTCGGGCGTGCCGGCGAAGAGCACCCGCATCGTCACGACCGCTGCAGGAGCGGGTTGCGCGTCACGAGGTCGGTGAACCTCCCGAAGTCGCGATCGGCGGACCACAGCTCTCGGACACCGTGTGCCTGGCAGACCGCTGCCACGCGAGCATCATGGATCATCGGACCGCGCACCTTTCCGTCGAGGACCAGCGTCCTCAACGTCTGCCAGTGATCGACGGCCTCGCCAAGTGGACGGAGAGTCGGCGACTCCAGCCACGCATCGACCTGCTCGACGGCCTGCTCGGGCGTGCTGGGTGGATCGTAGATGCGCGGATGGGTCACGACGGCGAAGAACTCGTGCAGGCAGGGCCACGGTATTGCCCACGACGCCTTTCCCTCCGCGAGTGCGCGCAGTGAGCGCACTGCAGGAGCGTGGAAGTCCGCATCCTGACGATGTGCATAGACCAGAATGTTGGTGTCGACGGCGATCACGGCAGAGAACCGTAGATCTCATCGCGGATCCTCTCCCAACTGGCGCCGCGGAGCTCCGGACGGACACCGTGGCCGGCGACGCTCGCATCGCGCAGTGTGAACTCCGTGGCCGCCTGGCGACGCGCCAGGACTGTGCGCAGGCCGTCCTCGATCAGTGCCCGGAGGGTCGTGTTCGTCGCCCGCGCAGACTCCTGCGCCTCACGCAGCAGACTGTCGGGAAGGTCGACGGTCGTCTTCATATGGCTGACCATACATTGGTAGCCATACCGCTGTCCTCAGAGGGCGCGACCATGGGTCGGATGGGGCGAGAGCTTGACGGCCGGAACCGTCCCGCCCGCCCATTCGGCCTCGCGGATCGCCCTCATCGCGGCCTTACGGGAGGTGCGGTCGAGCCGGTCGATGAACAGCACACCGTCGAGGTGGTCGGTTTCGTGTTGGATGCAGCGGGCCAGCAGGTCGCTGCCTTCGATGACTACCGGGTCCCCGTGCTCGTTGAAGCCCTTGGCGACGACACTGTGGGCGCGGATGCAGTCGTACTCGAGACCCGGCAGCGACAGACAGCCCTCGGGACCGTCCTGCTCCTCCTCGGAGAGGTCGAGGTCAGGGTTGATCAGGTGTCCGAGAACGTCGTCGACGAAGTACGTGAACACCCGCAGCGAGACACCCAGCTGCGGAGCCGCCAGCCCGACCCCGGGCGCATCCATCATCGTGTCGGACAGGTCCTTGACCAACCGGCGGAGCTCGGCGTCGAAGTCGACGACCGGATCGGCCTTTGTCCGCAGGACCGGATCGCCGAACAGCCGGATCGGCCGGTTCGCCACAGGCGTACTCCTCGTAGTTCTCCCACAACCAGTTCATGATCATGGGATGGGGTAGCTCCAAGTCTACGGATCGAGGCTGCGCCGCGTGCCGCCGTGGACGTCGGCCAGAACACCCAGCCCTCCGAGGTCGTTGCGCAGCCGCACCGGGCCGGTGAAGAGCAGGCTCACCATGCCGAGGGCGCGGGCCGTCTCGACGTTGGCCTCGACGTCGTCGACGTAGACGGTGGACGACGGGTCGAGCCCGTACCGTTCGAGCAGGATCGCGAAGATCCGGGGATCGGGTTTGACGATGAGCTCATGCCCGGACACCACAATCCCGTCGAACCAGGACAACCACTCGAACCGAGGAAAGGTGAGGTCGAACTTCTCGGCCGACCAGTTCGTCAGCGCGTACAACCGGACTCCGCGCTCCCGCAGGTCACGCAGCGCCTCGACCGAACCCTCGATCTCGCCGCCGAGGGTCTCGGCCCATCGCTGGTCGTACGCGGCGATCAGCTCGGCCTGGTCGGGGAAACGCGCCGATGCCACAGCCACGGCCTCGGCCCACGGCCGCCCCGCGTCCTGCGCGGCGTTCCACTCCGGCGTGCACACCTCGGCCAGGAACTTCTCGACCGCGGTCTCGTCCGGCAACAGCTGCCGGTAGAGGTATCGCGGGTCCCAGTCGACCAGGACGCCGCCGAGGTCGAAGACGACCGCCGACGGCGCCAGGCGCGGCAGCGCAGAAGGCGCCACGCTCAGATGTTGAACCCGAGTGCGCGCAGCTGGTCGCGACCCTCATCGGTGATCTTGTCGGGGCCCCACGGCGGCATCCACACCCAGTTGATACGGAAGTCCTGCACGAGGCCGTCGAGCGCCGTGCGGGTCTGGTCCTCGATCACATCGGTGAGCGGACAGGCGGCGCTGGTCAGCGTCATGTCGATGGTGGCGACGTTGGTGTCGTCCACGCCGATGCCGTAGACCAGGCCGAGGTCGACGACGTTGATGCCGAGCTCGGGATCGACGACGTCGCGCATCGCCTCGGTGACGTCGTCGACGGAGGTGGTGCTCGTGGTACCCGAGGACTCAGCCATC
>Ga0193738_1001282_pt1 | contig 10294 bp, 6 predicted proteins | sample L2a1metaG_FD_144927 | JGI IMG/M metagenome (GOLD analysis project Ga0193738, IMG submission 144927) | Soil microbial communities from a riparian zone of the East river system, Colorado, United States - L2a1 | ecosystem: Environmental > Terrestrial > Soil > Riparian zone | place: USA: East River...
CAAATATGGATAAGGATACAAGTTTTACTATCACGGGTAACCTGGTCGGTTTTAAAGATAGCACCGAAGTAAAACTTGAAGATCAGAATACTGGTGTTCAGTTGGCTTCCGGCAAGATCTTAAAGGGCAAGTTTGTCTTAAAAGGGAAATTAACTGAGCCAACACTTTGCTGGTTAAAGATCGCCGGCGACGAGGATCACTACATTTACGTTGAGAACGCAACTATTTCCGTAACGGGAATAAAACCCATCAGGACAAACTATAAAGTAACCGGCTCACAATCGCATATTGATTTCATGGATTTTCAAAAAAGCTTTAGTCCGCCGATCGCCCGGATGCAAGCAATTGTCCCTGTTATCAATTCAACTCCTTACGGGCCGCAGCGGGATAGCATGATGCTTATCTATCAAGGTATCCAGGATACTATTCAAAAAAATATTGATGCCTATATTGACAAGCATCGGTCATCTTTTATTTCACCTTTTGTTTTGTTTGTTACTACACAGTTTTATGAGGACCCTGTTTTGCTTGAACAAAGATTTCTTCGTTTGGATTCTGCAGTAAGAAGCATGCCGACGGGTATAAGCTTAAAAAATTATATTGATTATAATAAGGTAGGCGCCATTGGTACCAATGCAATTGATTTTACCCAGCCTGATACATCGGGTCTGCAGGTATCATTGTCGTCATTCAAAGGAAAATATGTGTTGGTTGATTTTTGGGCAAGTTGGTGCGGCCCGTGCAGGATGGAAAATCCAAATGTTGTTGCCAGCTTCAATAAATTCAAATCAAAAAATTTTACAGTGCTTGGTGTTTCATTAGATCGTCCGGGACAAAAAGAAAATTGGTTGGCGGCAATACATAAGGACAATCTTACCTGGACACATGTCAGCGATCTTCTATTTTGGAACAATGCAGCTGCAAAGCTTTACCGTGTGCAGGGAATTCCATTTAATATTTTAGTTGACCCGCAGGGAAAAATAATAGGCAGGAACCTTCGTGGGTCCGATCTTGATAGTAAACTCTGTGAAATATTGGGATGTGATACAAGGCTAAAGCCTTTTTAGTTGAATCTATTTTTTGTTTCCACCTGCATTACTACTATCACCTACGTTGCGTCGCACGCTTGTACAGCAAAAATTCTATTCCGGTTTTTATATCTCGCAGCGATCGCAACGATTTAAGGACGACACGTCTCAATCGCTACTTCTTTGCGTTCGCTGCGAGATATTTTTTATTTGCTTTACTCAATGCTCATAGCTCAAAGCCTCTCAATTCACATCTTTCCCTGCTTTCAGTTTATCAATCATTGCCTGAATATTGTTTTTATTTTGAGTATCAGTGACTGCCATTGCCTTGTTAGCATATACCAGCGCTGTTTTATAATCTCCATTGGCTGAATATCCACGCACCAGTCCAACCAAAGTAGTCATTTGGTTAGGATTTTTGTCATAGTTCATTTTAAAAACCTCTAATGCTTCTTTTGTTTTTTTCTGAGTTAATAATGAACGTCCATATCCATGGATCTCCGTCATAGAAGCAGTAGGTAATGCAGTTTTCATCACGGCAGCTGCTTCATCTTTTTTGCCGAGTTTTTCAAGTATCTGTGCTTTTGTGCTGGCTGCCTGGAAACTTTTATCACCGCCAAATGTTCTGCTGCTTGCTGAGTCTGCCCATAGTAACGCTTCATCCAGATTTACATTTCTATCGAGACACCATTGTGCCGCCTGTTGCCAGCTTTGCCATATAAACCCTTTCTCTGTTCGTAACTCCCTGCGGAATGACGCAAGCTGCTCTTTTACATAATCGACTTCTATTTTAAATGGTATCGAAAGTTTTTCCCATGATAAAGCGATCGTTGCGCTATTTTCTGTTTCATTCAGAAACTCATATTTCAACCATTCAACTAATCTGTCCGATGCAAGTGGTTTTACTTTTACCCGTAATGCATCTTCTTTATCGTTATAATAATAACTTCCCCATGATGTTGAATTTTTTGAAAAGATCAATGTGCATTCATTCGGGTCGTATGCAATAAAAAATCCATACCTGCCCGCAGGCAGATCTTTGCCCTCTATCTTTACATCTGTTGAAAATTCCATCGTTGTATTTTCATTGGAACCGGCTCTCCATGGAGCAGCTTTTGTATTTCCAAAACCCTGGTCGGTGTAACCCACCGGAACGAGTTGCCCCCAGATCTTTCCTTCACGGCCTTTTACACCGGGACGATCATAATTGATAATGACTTTTGTCAATCCAATTTGCTCGCCAACCATTGCCTTCTTATTACCACCACTGGGTATTACAGTTAATGGGATTTGTGAGTAAGAAATAATGCAGATAAAAAAGAACATTGATAGAATTGAAATAATCTTTTTCATAATTTTTTTTTAAGTCTATTCAAATCTAAAAAGTTCAGTGATCTCAAATTCTTTATTTGTTTCATTCGGATTAAAGAACTGATAAAGGATTATTAACACGGCTTTAATGGTAATTATACCCGGCATTTTAGGTGGAAAAAACATTTTTGAGAATCAATTATTTAGAACTTTTGGGTTACATTTTGCCCATATTATTATTTGTTATGGCATTGACTTTGAAACAGAAGGGGTATAAAAATCAGATTATTATGAAAAAGTTTTTCTTGGCTTTATTAGTAGCAACAGGATCTATTATCAGCAAGCCTTTAACCGCACAAGTCAGCGTTAGCATTAATATTGGTTCGCAGCCAACCTGGGGACCTGTAGGCTATGATTATGTAGAATATTATTATTTACCCGATATCGAAACCTACTATTATGTGCCGAGACGTCAGTTTGTCTACTTAAGCAATGGGAATTGGGTATTTGCGACTGCATTGCCTTCAAGGTACAGATCATATAATCTTTATTCAGGATATAAAGTAGTGATCAACGGGCCGCGACCTTACTTGCATTATACAACACATAAGGTTAAATATGCAAAGTATAAAGGAAACAACGGCAGACAGGTAATAATAAGAAATAGTAATGAGCCAAAGTATTATGTCGTAAAAGGTCATCCTAAATATAATGGGAAAGGAAATAGTGGAAACAACGGAAATAGTGGCAATAAAGGAAAAGGTAAAAAGGGATAATTTTTAGTGAATAATAATTTTATTTAAAGCCCGGTCACCCACCGGGCTTTCTTGTTGTTGATCAATTGAAAATGAGTGTACAAAAACAATAAATACCATTAGTTCCGTAACTTCCTTTTTAAATCCGCACAAATGCCAAGACTGATTGGTTTTACTTTTTTTATTCTAAGTTTTTTATTTCTTAATGCGCAGGAGTTTGGGGGTAATCCACCTTCAATAAAATGGAAGCAGATCAGTACAGATACTGCGAGAGTGATCTTCCCTATAGGAATGGATAGTGCAGCACAAAGAGTTTCATCAGTCGTTCATTTTCTTGCAGCAAAAAATAGTTCGCTTGGCACTAAAGTGAACAAAATAAATTTCGTTCTTCAAAATCAATCGACGATCGCAAACGCCTATGTAGGATTAGGTCCCTATCGCAGTGAATTTTTCTTAACTCCATCGTTTAATAATTTTGATATTGGCAGCATTCCGTGGGCAGAAGGACTTGCCTTACACGAATACCGGCATGTGCAACAGTTCACCAACTTCAAAATCGGGTTAAGTAAGCTGATGTATTATTTGGCTGGAGAAGAAGGATTGGCACTTGCTATTAATGCTGCCGTTCCTGATTGGTTTTATGAAGGAGATGCGGTGTATAACGAAACAGTGCATACTGAGCAGGGCAGGGGACGAATTCCTTTTTTTACAAATCAATATAAATCGCTGTGGGTAGATAATAAAAAATATTCATGGATGAAGCTTCGGAATGGGTCGTTGAAAGATTATGTTCCTAATCATTACCATCTTGGATATTTGATGGTGAATTATGGCTATGAAAAATATGGGAATGATTTCTGGGGCAAGGTGACAAAAGATGCTGCATCATTTAAGGGTTTACTTTATCCCTTTCAGCATGCCATAAAAAAACATGCCAATGTTGATTATAAAACTTTCAGAAAGCAGGCGTTTGATCACTACAAGCTGAATAGCGATTTGCATCAAAAGAGTCCGCCGGAGGCGGAAGGGAAGCTTAATAGTAGTAATGAAGCCGGTGAACAAAAAATTACAAAGCCGACAGTAAGTTATGTCACAAACTATTTTTTCCCATACCAATTAGAGAATGGTTCCTTGCTTTATTTAAAAAGCAGTTATCGCAAGCGACCTGCATTTGTAATAAAAAATAATTCCAGGGAGCGAGTATTGCGTGTAAAGGATATTTCATTGGATGAGCAGTTTAGTTATCGCAATGGAAAAATTGTGTACTCCGCTTATACGCCTGATAGCAGGTGGGGTTGGAGAACTTATGGGGAGATCAGGTTGCTGGATGTGAAAAGTGGTAAACAGCAAACGGTCACGCATAGAACAAAATATTTTACACCGGATATTAGTAATGATGGCAGTAAAATAGTGGCAGTAAATTATAAATCTGATGGCAAATGTGAACTGCATGTACTGGATGCGGTTACGGGTGGCTTACTAAAAAATATTGAATCCTCGGAAATAAATGTCTTTACTGATCCAAAGTTTATTAATGATAGTTCTATAGTTGCTTGTGCAAGATTTCGTGATGGGCAAATGTCACTTGTTCGTGCAGATATCAGCGGATCGGTTATGAGACTTACGCCTCCTTCTTACCATGTTATTGGGTTTCCTAACGTTCAAAATGACAAAGTTTTTTTTACTGCATCTTTTAATGGTAATGATGAGATCTTTATGTTGCAGTTAAATGATAGTAAGATCTTCCAGGTTAGCAGCTCGGCTACCGGGAATTATTTTGTGAACGCGGCTGGTAATAAACTTATCTATTCAAACTTTACGGCAGACGGCTACCAGTTAAAAGGAATGAGTTCATCAGATCCTAAGGAGATCGATCTAAAAGCTTTCGAACTGCCGGCTAATAAGTTCCGGGTAGCTAAAGAAAATGATTTTAGCAATTTGAGATTAAATGATATTGTAACAAGGAACTTTTCAGTGAGCAAATACAAAAAAGGAACCAAGCTTTTAAATTTTCATAGCTGGCGACCTTATTACGAAGACCCGATATTTACTTATACTCTTTATGGCCAGAATATTTTGAATACACTGCAAACGGAACTTTATTATTTATATAACCAGAATGAAAATACAAATGCTGTTGGATTCAACACAACTTATGGCGCATTGTTTCCTTACCTGTCAGCCGGAGCTGAATATACTTTTAAAAGAACGGATACATTAAATAATAAAACCCGCCAGTGGGATCAATTGGATACCCGTATCGGTTTGAATATTCCATTGGACCTTTCCGGCGGCAGACATTTCAGGAATTTGAATTTTGGAAGCAGCTATGTTTTCCGGTTTGAAAATAATACAGGTCCTAATAAAGACCTGTTTGTCGAAAACAATTTTAGTTATCTCTCACATTTTATTAATTACAGCCAGCAGGTACAGATGGCGAGGCAACATATATTTCCCCGGCTAGGTTATAATTTTACATTGCAATATCGTCACGCCATTTCAAAATATGATAGCTATCAGTTTTTTGGCTCTGGTCATATTTATTTACCGGGATTTATTTCCAATCATAGTATTGTGTTAGATGGCGCTTTCCAGGAAAGGGATACTGCCACGATATTATTTAGTAATAGATTTCCATATTCAAGAGGATATAATGAAGCGTATTTATCAAGAATGTGGAAGCTTGGCGCTAATTATCATTTTCCTCTATGGGTGCCTGATTGGGGTTTTGGAAACATTCTTTATATCCAGCGAATTCGTGCAAATGCATTTTATGATCTCACAAGAGTCTATTCAAAAAATAAATCAGTAACAGCTGATCAGCGAAGTGCAGGAGGAGAAATTTATTTTGACACCAATTGGTGGAATCAGTACCCCCTGACTTTTGGTTTTAGGGTCAGTGCACGATTGGATGCTGACCTGATAACTGGGCAGAAAGGAACTTTCTACGAGTTCATTTTGCCCGTGAGTATAATTCCGAGATAGGCAGCCCCTCCAAACCTCTCCGCCACAGGCGGAAGGCTTAGCATTCCCACAAACCAAACGGTTGATATTTTCACCGATGTACATAATTATTCTATTCTACAAATTGTTGAATAATATTCTTTAGACGAAGTGGAAGATTTGTAGTATGGATCTGCACTGTTGTGCTGCTTCCTCTCCTTTGGAGAGGAAGTCAGAAGGTGAGGTCTACAAACTGGCCAGACTTTCCTCGATCGCTTTTATCTTCGCTTCAGCATCTGCTTTTTTCTTTCTTTCGATGTCGATTATTTCCGGTTTTGCATTTTGAACAAAACGTTCATTGCTTAGTTTCTTTTCCACGGAGATAAGAAACCCTTTTTGGTATTCAAGATCTTTTTTTAGTTGATCTTTTTGCGCAGATGTATCAAGTTCATTTTCTGTTTCGATAAAGAATTTGTCCTTTTGAACAACGGTGTTAATAGAACCAGCAACCGCATCTTTAACAAAATTTATTTGTGAAGCATTTACCTGTTTACCAAGGATTGATTTAAAAGAATTGTATGCTGATTGTTCAACAGTTTGAATATGAAGTTTTATTTCTTCTTTTTGTTTCAATTGATTTTTCACACGAACATCACGCAGAGCAGTAATTACCTGTTTCAGTAGGTTAGCTTGCTTCAAAATTTCCGATTTCTGGCCCCCGATCTTTGATTCCTGTCTAATAGTTAAATCGTCACCATCTTTTCTTTCTTTTAACTCATGATAAATTTCTTCTGTAACAAATGGCATGAACGGATGAAGCAATTGCATTAGCCCCTCAAAGAAGTAGACTGTTTTTTCATAAACTGCTTTTTCGATTGGTTGTTCAAATCCTGGTTTTACCCATTCCAAATACCAACTACAGAAATCATCCCAAATCAAAGAATAGATTGTTTTCAATGCTTCACTTAGGCGAAAATCTTTATAAAGCTTTTCTATTTCTGCTTTTACTTCATTCAACCTATTATCAAACCAATCAATAGCAAAATTACTTTCTGACTTACTGTCTTCCGGACTTTCTGACTTTCGTCCTTCCCACATCTTCACTAACTTCAACGCATTCCAGATCTTATTATTAAAATTTCTTCCCTGGTCACAACTGCTATCATCAAATAAAAGGTCATTACCAGCAGGAGAGGAGATCATAATTCCAAAACGAACTGCATCGGCACCATAGCGATCGATCAGATCCAATAAGTCAGGTGAGTTGCCAAGACTCTTACTCATCTTTCTTCCCTGCTTGTCTCTTACCATTCCTGTGAAATAAACATCACTGAATGGTTTTTCATTCATGTATTCCATTCCCGACATGATCATTCTTGCTACCCAAAAGAAAATAATATCCTGTCCCGTTACGAGTACAGAAGTGGGATAATAATAGTTAATGTCTTTATTATTGGGTTGTGTTATTCCATTAAAAACTTCAATGGGCCACAACCATGAAGAGAACCAGGTATCCAGCACGTCTTCATCTTGCTTCAATTGAGCATTGAATATTGAATATTGAGTATTGAATATTTCTTTTGCCTTTTCTTCACTCTCTGCAACTGCAAACTTCCCAGATTCATCATACCATGCAGGTATTCGCTGTCCCCACCAAAGCTGACGACTGATACACCAATCCTTTACATTCTCTAACCAATATTTATAAGTGGCCAAAAATCTTTCTTCGGGATGAATCTTTACATCACCGCTTACAACTGCATGCAATGCTTTTTCAGCAAGCGGTTTCATTTTTACAAACCACTGTGTAGAAATGCGGGGCTCTACAACAGCATTTGTTCTTTGTGAAAAACCAAGACGGGTTGTATACTCTTCTTCTTTGATCAATAACCCATCGGCTATTAATTTCTCAATTGCTTTTTTCCTTGCTTCAAACCTGTCAAGGCCAACAAATACCTGTGCAGCTTCACTCATTGTACCATCAGGATTCAGCGTATCTATCGTTTCAAGATTATGTTTTAAGCCGAGATTATAATCATTGATATCATGAGCTGGTGTAATTTTCAAGGCACCGGTGCCGAATTCTTTGTCAACATACTCATCAAAAATTACTGGCACTTCACGGTTCACAAGGGGAACAATTACTTTCTTTCCTCTCAAATAAGCATAACGTTCATCAGTTGGATTTACTGCTAAAGCGGTATCTCCCATAATTGTTTCCGGACGTTGCGTAGCAATAACAATAAAGTCCACGGACGACCGTCCACCCTCCACAGTTTTACTATCGGCTGTTGACTGTGGCCTATCGACTACTTTATATTTTACATAGTAAAGTTTTCCCTGCAGCTCTTTATACTCAACTTCCTCATCACTCAGTGCAGTCTGTGCAGCAGGATCCCAGTTGATCATTCTTGCGCCGCGATAAATAAGTCCTTTATTATACAGGTCAACAAAAACTTTTATGACAGCTTTGTAATAATGATCATCCATCGTAAAGCTAACACGATCCCAATCAACGCTGCAACCAAGTCGTTCGATCTGGTTATAAATAATGCCACCATATTTTTCTTTCCACTCAAAAGCATATTTCAAAAATTCTTCGCGGCCGATCTTATTTTTATCAATGCCTTTCTCTTTTAGCATCTGCACCACTTTTGCTTCTGTGGCGATCGATGCATGATCGCTGCCCGGAACCCAACAAGCATTGAAGCCACTCATTCTTGCTTTGCGAACAAGGATATCCTGTACAGTTTCATTTAGCGTATGCCCCATGTGCAACACACCTGTAACATTTGGCGGAGGGATGACAACGGTAAAAGCCTTCCTGTCATCAGGAGTAGAATTAAAATATCTCTTCGACTTCCAGTGCGAGGTCCATTTTTCTTCTATAGATCCCGGTTCAAAATTTTTCGATAGTTCCATTTGTTCGATCCTGTTTTTTATGTTCCCGTCATTTGTAATTCTAATCACCGTCCCTTCCGCCTTCGGCGGACTCTTGGGCTGCAATAATTCTATTCAGCTTTTTTAGCGCACGGATGACACGGTTGAAACGGATGGCCACAGATCATTTCTGCTCCCAGGGAATCAGAATTTAATATCAACTTGTGTAAATCTGTCTTATCCGTGTCATACGTGTGCCAAACAGGCGGCAAATTTACCGTCTTTCAGCTAGATAATGAAACTGAAAGAGGCCTTTGAAGGATTGAAAATTTAATCCGTAAAAACCGGTTTTACAGGGCGAAATACTTACTTTGAAGTTCAATTTTTTTTATGGAAAGAAGACTTTACTCATGGCAGAGCCCGTCACTGAATAAGGATATGCCTATCGCTATTTATGGTCATTATGGTTTTGCGTTGTTGCTGGTGCCAACTGCGGCGGCAGATTATCTCGAATATGAGCGGTTTCAATTGCTGGATCAGATCGCACCATTTGTTGAGGCTGGTAAATTAAAAGTGTATTCCGTAGATAGCATCAATAATGAAAGCTGGTTGAATAACAATATGAATCCGCGTGATAAATCAATTCGTCACCAACAATGGAATGACTATATATTTAATGAAGTAGTTCCTTTCATTCGAACCAACTCCAGCCCCGATACAATGATCTATACTTGCGGTGCTTCATTCGGTGCATTGCATAGCATGAATTTATTTTTAAAAAGACCTGATATCATCAACGGCGTAATTGCCATGAGTGGTGTTTATGACCTAACTGAATACACTAAGGGACATTATGATGATGATGTTTATTTTAATAGCCCCATGCATTACATGCCTAACTTAACTGATCATAATGTGCTGGAGAAAATAAGAAGCACTCATCACCTGCATATATTTAGCGGTAGTGGCGCTTATGAGGACCCCAACAGCAGCGGTCGTTTTGCAAGAATTCTTTATGATAAAGCGGTCAATTATGAACTTGATATTTGGGGACAGGAGTGGCCGCATGACTGGAATACATGGCGAACAGTTTTGCCACAGTATTTGGAAACCAGGTTTTAGCAATTAATCTTGCGGGATCAATTTTTTTAATCTTTGCAGGAATTCGGTTCTTGGGATCATCCCGGCACCCATGCTTTCGAGGTGTTCGGTATAGACCTGGCAGTCTATTAATTCAACACCATCATTTTTTAAATGTTCAACAAATTTTATAAAAGCATATTTGCTTGCATTGCTTTGTTTGCTGAACATACTTTCACCAAAAAATATCTTTCCAATTCTTACTCCGTACAGGCCACCAACCAGCTCACAATTTTT
>Ga0193738_1001283_pt1 | contig 10294 bp, 9 predicted proteins | sample L2a1metaG_FD_144927 | JGI IMG/M metagenome (GOLD analysis project Ga0193738, IMG submission 144927) | Soil microbial communities from a riparian zone of the East river system, Colorado, United States - L2a1 | ecosystem: Environmental > Terrestrial > Soil > Riparian zone | place: USA: East River...
TGCTTCTTCCAGTTCCTTTGGGATAGTTTCAAAATAGTTCTTTAGCAGGAATATGTTGAGCGGAATAATAAGAATTTGAAAGGTCAGTACTAATGCAAACAGGGAGTTGAGAAGACCCACGTTGGCTAGCATTATGTATAATGGAATGATATTTATCACAACAGGGATCATGAATAGCCCCAAAATTGTGCTGATGAGCAGGTTTTTTCCTTTAAAATCAAACCTCGCAAAAGCGTAGCCACCAAGGGCGCTTACAGCTACACTCAGCCCAGTACTTGCCAGACTAACTGCCAAGCTATTGAAAATACTGATTACAAGTTTTGGATCTGTGAGTACAAAGATATAGTTATCCAAGGTAGGTGTACTCGGCAGAAATTGTGGAGGAAAGCTAATGGCTTCTGGATTTGGTTTAAATGAAGTTGAAAGGACCCATAAAAGCGGTGCCAAAGTAATAAACAGATAGGTTGCGATTACAAAATAAATCAAGCTCTTTTCTAACAGTAACATATATTATTCCCCATTATCAAATAATCATGATTTGGCTCAACTGAATATAATCTGTCTAGATTCAATTCTAGTGTATGTTTTTTACTATTGTTTGATCTCAAATTATTTGTCTTGACTCCTTAATAGTTTTATATATGAATATGCCAATACCAAGTTCGTTGCAATTAGCAAAAATCCTACAGCAGCTCCCTTTGACAGTAGTCCAAATTCAAATGCCTGTCTATACATGAACAATGATGACGTGGTACTAGAAAAAAGTGGCCCGCCATTTGTCATGACTAGGATTAAATCAAAGAAATTTACTGACCACATAGTAATAAGAATAAGATTTATAATAACAAATGGTCTTAAAAGTGGAAGCGTTATGTAAAAGAAACCTTTAATCTTCGATGCTCCATCTATCCTTGCTGCTTCATAAAGTACTGGACTAATTGAGAATAGTCCTGCAGTTAGGAATATTACAGTGAAAGGTGTTCCATGCCACATGTTTGCGACTACCAGTGTCCATACTACTGTTCCGGGATCTGATAACCAGGAAACAGGCTCTAATCCCAATTGACTGAGACCATAGTTCATTATCCCAAAACTATCATTAAAGATGAATTTAAAGGAAAAACCCGTTATGACTGCAGACACAGTCCACGGTATTATGAATATAGCCCTCAGGGTATTCGATCCCCTAATTTGTTGATTCAATACTACTGCAAGTACCATCCCAACAAAAAACTGAAGAGCTACCGAACCACCTACAAACATTAAACTCACCAGAAGTGACATATGAAAATCACTATCCTGTACTAGATTCACGAAATTCTTTAGACCAACATACTTCCAATCACTCAGAATTGTAGTTAATGATACATCATGTAATGATAGATATATGTTCCATGTAAGTGGAAACAAAAGAAATGCAGTTAGTATCGCGAGAGCTGGCGCTAGAAGCAGATATGGCTGAAGCCTACCATATTTTTGCTCTAGCATGACTATTCCTAATTAAACGGTCAAAATTGAAGTTGTATGTAGAGTTCCATCTAGGACCAGCCAAGTACTACCGCAGATTTCTTGGCAGCATCGTCTAATGCTTGTTTTGGCTCCTTTACTCCCAGATAAACTTCATCTATTGCCTGTCTAATGTTGTCAGCGATTTGCGGATATTCAGAAATGCTAGGTCTGCTGTGTCCTATAGATAACATGGATATGAGTTCTTTATAATAGGGTATGGTCTTTGCAAGCTGGTCGGAATATTGTCCTTCAGCGATTGGTTTTTGAGTTGGAAGATAGGCATATTTTTCTAACATGGGTGCAAGTACATCGGGCTGTACCATTATTGAGAGCAATTCCCATGATAGTGCCTTATTTGTGGAAGTTTGAGGGATACCGAGCATCCATCCACCCATCATTGTTGCAGTGGTGTCACCGGACTTAGGTACTGGAAACATCGGAATCATACCTACGTTATTGTCAAGAGTATTCCATTCAGTGCGATTAAAGTGTCCTAGTAACCAAGAACCTTCCAGCATGACAGCAAATTTCTTGTCTGCAAATTCTTGACCCCAAAAGTGATTTATCTGAGGCTTTATTCCTGCATTTACTTGTTCCTTCAAGAACTCTAGAGCTCTCACTCCTTCTGTACTATTATAGGAAGGAAACCAGTATGTTCCATTCTCGGGATGACCGGTTTTTTGTTTCACTATCTCACCGCCTTGCATCCAAAGATAAGGGTACCACATATCAGGAGAATGGCTCGCACCTACAAGATGCATTGCCTCCATTCCCTTTCCTTTAGTTGAATTTGCGACTTTTTTTGATGCCTCAAGGTAGCCATCCCATGTAGAAAGCGATTCTGGGCTTACGCCGCTTTGGTTCAAGATGTCCTTCCAATACCACATGGCCCTTACATCAGTCCATGCCCAAATCCCGTATACTTTGCCATTATAGATGCCACCATCCCAATTGGCTTTATACCATTCAGAGGATCGGTTCCACGAATTTGTTAAATCAGTTAAATCTGATAGAAAACCGCCTTGAGCAAATTCGCCTAGCCAGATCTGATCGACAGAAATAAGATCAAGTGGGGTCTTTCCAGCCATTGCAGTTAGGATCTGTTTTCGTGTATCCGCATATGGTAACACACGGTAATCAATGTTAATCGTCATGTCTGGATGTTTTTCTCTTAATTTAGCTAGCGCATCGGCAAACAAAGCATCCCATCTTTCTTTTGGTTCTGCCACTATCGCGGTAATTGTAACTTGGGCCGGTTGTTGTCCTTGAACCATTTTAAGTGGGGTCAAGCTTGGTGCTGCCAAAACAAGAACTACTAGCGCCAATATCCAAAAAAGTTTAAAATCCTTGCAGAAGTATTTGTTGATTGTAATTGTAATTCTGCCACCTGTTGATTTTGAATCATTATCGAATCCAATAGAATCGATTTTTCTCATTATTAATATTTAGAATGGATGCTTTTAAGTATTGACAAATCTATGGATCAAAATATACTGTCCTACTTCATATTCCAATTTAACCAGAATTAATCTGATCACCAAATGTACCGTTGCTACCGTTAAGGATAAAAATGATTAATCGACATTTTTTTCGGCGAGCCCCTAGCTGATAATAATCAAAAATTAATATGACATGTAAATAAAATCAATTCAATCAGAAGGGAATATTTTGACAACTCTAAGTATAAGAAATTTAACCAAAAAATATGGGCATCTAACTGCATTAGAAGATTTTTCGCTAGAAATAAGCTCGGGCGAGTTCATGGTTTTACTTGGACCCTCTGGATGTGGTAAGACTACAGTACTCAGGTGCATCGCGGGCCTGACTGATATTACTAATGGAGAGATCTATATTGGAAGTGAACTAGTGAACAAGATTCCACCAAAAGATCGTGATGTCGCTATGGTATTTCAAAACTATTCACTGTATCCCCATATGAATGTCTACAATAACATCGCTTTTCCATTAAAAATGAGAAAAGTGCATAAAGACAAAATAAATGAAAGCGTTCACAAAATTGCAAGACTTCTTAACATAGATAATTTACTCGATAGGAAACCAAAGGAAATTAGTGGCGGTCAAATGCAGAGGGTGGCTCTGGGTAGGGCCCTAGTTAGGGAACCGAAAATCTTCTTGATGGATGAACCCCTTAGTAACCTAGATGCCAAATTGCGCACTGAAATGCGGGTTGAGATTAAGAAATTACAAGAGAAAGTAGGAATAACTACACTTTACATTACACACGATCAGGCAGAAGCAATGAGTATGGCGGACAATGTTGGTATAATGGATTCAGGGAAATTACTGCAGCTAGACTCGCCTCAGAAAGTGTACACTGAGCCTGCTAATCGATTTGTAGCTAGTTTCATCGGCGTTCCCCCTATGAATTTTATAAAATTCAAAATTATCAAAGAAGGTTCATTGTTCCTCAAATTTGATGATAATAACTCTTATCAACAAGATAAAAGATCCATCATCAAAATTCCCGATACATTAGCAGAAAATCTAGAGAATATCACTGGGGAGACAATATACCTAGGGATTAGGCCAAAGGACATCATTTTGTTAAAAGATGACGACGATTTTGATGGTTTAAGACTAAAAGGAGAAACAACATATGTCGAGCTGCTTGGAGATGATTCAATTGCGGAAGTTAGACTTGGAGATAGCTCGCTCAAGATTTCTAATGTAACATCCAGAAGCGTGATTCCCATTGTAGGAAAAGAAACCACGATTGGCATAAGGTATGACACAATAAGGTTATTCACCAACTCAGGCGAGAGGATTCGTATTAAATTATAATGATTAACATCAGTTAACTTCCATCCCATGTATTCCTAACGAGGGAATAATCTGTTTTTGTTACCATGAAAGGAAATTCTTAATAATGATAAATCTATCGTTACATTGATCTACAGATTATGTCAAAGGTGTACAAGATTTCTGCAGTAACGTTATTAATTAAAGATATGAAAATCTCTTAAGAATCATCCTACATACGGATGATGTGGACAAATTATATACTTATTTCAAAAACGATCAAATCATTTCTCACTTGATATCATTTGAAAATGAGCCAGCTAATGCCTCTTGGGGAGAACGATACTTCCACATACGGGATCCGGATGGATATATCCTTTCATTCGCGCAGTCGTTAAAGTCATAGGTAATACTCGAGTAACCAGTTTATGCTGAATTCATTTTAAATCACAACTTCTCAAAATCATCCATTCTTAGAAAAATCTCGTAAATGTTCTTTTAAAATTAATGCATCATGTGTGTCTGATGCTATCAAGATGATTTTAGTTTACATTACTTTTCCTATATGGCCCGCGGGTTCTCTTGCGCGCCTTGTCTTCTTCTAGTTTCCTTTTCACCAGTTCAGTTTCCTTATCCAGCGATTTTTTACTAGAGTTAACGTCGTCTTTTTTCTCTTCATGGTCTCTGATTTTAAATCTTTTGAGCTTACCCTGGCTAGTCACATTAAGGTAAGATTAGAATAGATTAATAATGTTTCTAAAAAACTAACTAAACCATAAATTGCTTAATGTTACTACACATCTAAGTAACAAAGTTCTTGATCTTACGAACATGCGATGGAGAAGTTTACAATAAAATCAATGAATAAAACATAGCCATCGCAAAAGCATTCCCTCCGACCAGTGAAGCATATTTCAGTTTTTGAGAATATTTTAATGTTTTTTCCCTAGTTTTCTTAATTTGCAATTTCACAACCATTATTGAGAAATAACATTGAAAAATGTTTTTCCAAATTCAACCCAAATCCCCAAGATTTGAGATATAGCAAGATAACCAGGTTCTGTTCTTGTTGAAATTTGAAATAGGAGATGCAATGATGCAATGGAGAGCATCAAGAATCAAAAAATATTTGTCAAAAAAATTACCATGAATTTTTATAGCGAACAAAAATGAATTTTATCATCATATTCATCACATGGTAATTGCTGCTCTTGAAACCACTTCCGATAGTGCGGGATGAACATGTACCGTCTTTGAAATATTGTCGATAGTTCCATCACCACTCTTGATTGCAACAAGTACCTCATGAATAAGTATTGAAGCTTGGCTTCCGATAATATGGCATCCAAGAATTTTTCTGTCTTTCTTGCTGACCAAAAATTTTACAAATCCGTCTGTATCCTCCAATGCTTTCCCCATTGCAGTATCAATGTATCGATAAATTGATTTGTGGTAATCCATTTTTCCGCTTGCTTTCAATTCCTGCTCCTTAAATCCTACACCGGCAACTTGAGGAGAGCTGAAAATTGCATGGGGCATTGCACTGTAGTCGACTTTTATTTTTTTCTTGCTATTAACTATATTGTAAAAAGCATATTGGGCTTCCAAATTTGCACTGTGCCTGAACTGATGGCGTCCGATTATATCACCTAACGCAAATATTCCATCTATATTGGTTGTGAGAGATCCATCTACCTTGATATATCCATCATCAGATACTTCAACACCCGTCTTTGGTAAATCAAGAGAATCAGAATTGGGAACACGTCCTGCAGCTATTAAAAGTTGATCAGATTCAATTTCCGGATAATTGTTTGCGTCAGATCCCTTGCACGATACTACGAACTTACCATTTTTTTTAGTTACCAAATCCGGAGTACGATCTAAATATAAATTGTATTTTTTTGAGAAAACTTCTGTGAATTTTTTTGATATTTCTTCATCCTCTTTTGGTAGTAAATAACTGCCATGGTGAATGATGTTAATCTTTGTTCCAAGTGATCCGAAGAAATGACCAAGTTCGGTAGCTATATAACCTCCACCAATAATTGTCAGGACTTTTGGTTGTTTACGGAGTCGAAGAGCTTCATCACTGGTAACATAATTTGTAGTATTCAAGCCCTTGATGTTAGGGATTCTAGGTCTGGTGCCTGCAGCAATTAGGATTGCGCTGGACGATATTTGCTCCTCTCCAACCAAGAGGACCTTATCACCAACAAACTTGCACTCTGACGCAAACAGTTTCGGATTTTCTGAATTATCTAGTGATTTTCTAATATCATTAGAGTCTGAATCAATTATACTCGTTACTCTCTCAACTATTTTTTGAAAATCAATAGAGAATTTCTCTACATTTATGCCAAATAGGTTTGAGGTTTTTATTATTTCAACAACATCTGCACTGTGGAGTAGGAGCTTCGATGGGATGCAACCTGTATTAAGGCAAGTTCCACCCATACTGCTTTTTTCTACAATTGCAACTTTCAGTCCGCTCTGGGCCGCCGCACTGGCCACTTCAAGACCAGCCCCGCTACCTATGACGATGAGATCGAATTCTTTGATGTCATCTAATTCTGGTGGATTAGCTCTGGGTTTCAATGCAATATTGTTGCAACAGGATTGTATTTATTAATTGAAATTGAGTCTGTCGTTGTATTGTATTTCGATACTTAGAGATTTGCCTCAGAAAAGTTCAAAATATTGTTTGTCACTTTATTGTTTCCTTGTCTCCTTATTTTTTTTGACGGGAAAGATTTCGTTTATTCTACAAATCACTTTTCCCTTATGATATAATGAATATTTCTTGAAAATATGTAAACCATCTACGTATCCTATTTCTGTTATCTTCTTGAATATCTCTAGTTTATGATGAAGCGCTATCTTGCCAATTCCTCTCTTACATTCCCGAATTTCAGACAACATCTGAAGAGGTATTTTTTTACAGTATATTTTTGAATCTGCAAAAGCCAAAATATGATTTGTCGAAGAAATTATGCATGATTTTCTTGTTATAATATTTTTTTCTTCATTTTGTTCAATTACCCTTATTGTTGATTTCGTCCTATGCATCACTTCTAAGAGCTGTTGAGTATTTCCTAAATCAACTAAAAGTACCCTTTGTACAAGATCAAATTTCTTGTTCGAAAGGACTTCAAGTTTGAAAACATCATTAATTGTTAAACAACGATGATTCCTGACATGGTATATTCCATTCATCATATTAGTAATGAAATTGAAATTAAAAAGTGATCTGAAATACTCTGAAAAATAAGAGCATGATAGCAAACAAAATGGTAGTTATACTGACAATTTTTAGTGTCAATTCAAGACCTTTGGTACTTTTCAGTTCGTGATTTTGATTGGTTTCTTTATATTTCCGTGAAAGTTTTATTTCAATATAAGAGACTAGAAAGGCCGCAACAGATACCAATATTGGAGCATATGACAGCGAATTTGTTTGTATGATGTAACCTGCCAATAGCGGCATACTACCCCATGATATTGCAAACCAGACATTATTATGAAAAAAACCATTCCATAATTCATAATTATACGCGATTAAGAAAAAACCTTCCAGGATTGCTATTGGGAGTAACAATGGAGTGTAATATACGATGTAATAAGCTCCAATGCCATATGCGACAAATAATCCGCAGACAACCATTATCAATAATTCCAGATTCGAAAAACGATTTCCCCACGGCTTACTTTTAGACCCCATACTATCTGCAGCATGAGCAGAAATGCCCAGAGCGGCAAAGTAAATAATGATAATTGCTACTACTCTATCCCAAGCCATTGTTGGAGAAAGCAGAGAACCGATTACCGCAAAAGAAATACACATTCCAGTATATGGGAGGAACAACATTCCAACAAAAATTCTGAACCTTATTGGCCCGAATTGTGGAACAAACCATTCATTAAGGCGAGCTATTTCATCTTTCATTTACTTTTTCGCATAAACTATAGCTGAGGTACCGCATGTGTAATACTTTTTAGAGATGGATGTGAATCCTACCATATCAAGTTCCCTGACAAGATTGTTATCCCAAGGATTTAGTTGTATTAGTTTATCAAGATTAGAAAAAACATATCTCCAAGAGCTGATTACCCTTCCCAGTACGTTTAGGATCTGAAAATACAAATGCCATAATATTCTCATTATTTTTGTATTCGGATATGTAAAATCATGAACTATTATTATTCCACCTTTTCTCAAAACTCGCCAATGTTCCCTTACCATGCTGGATAACTCTGCATATTTGACAAGGTACGATGAAATTATAACATCAAAGCTTTCGTCTTTGTATGGAAGAAATTCGGCTAGGGAATTTGTCAGGAGTACATAAGATTTCCTATTTTTGGCCAATTTTAGATATTCAAATGTCAGGTCAGTACCAATTATCTTAGAACTAGCAGATCCATCATGAATGAATGAAGAGAGAATACCCGTTCCGCATGCCAAATCAAGGATTAGCTTATTCTTGTCATCCATTAACCTCATCATCTGCTTCTTCCAGGACGAATCTCGACAAAATGTTGTTAACTTAACAATCCTGTCATAGCTTGGTGCATTCTCAGAAGAAAAAAATCTTGTTGCAATCAAGTGCCCCTTAGTACCCAATATTCCGTAATTATTTGCAGTTCGATGAATATTAAAGTACGTTTGTTCAAAGCAACAATGGAGTAATCTATTGATTGAAAAGAAAAAGCTTGTTAATTTTCCATAACTAGGTTGAAAAAATCATAAATGGATGCAAGCTAACCAAAAACTGCGATATGAAACAAATCACTGAGTAGCATGCAATGCTGCTGCATTTGACATATGTTTAATGTTATCTACATTAGTAAAAATGTTAATACAGAATTCAGAAGATCAAATGATATAACACATCTTTGCTCTTTTATTGAGTTTTTAGCAAAGAAAATAATAATATATTATATAACCCTTCATACAAATATTATTGATTCTTTTGACTCGAAATAATTTTCCAATGAAAGATTGGCATATTAAACATATGGAAAACACTGTTCTCAAGCATGTCAAGGGTTTATCTCCAGACGCGACAAGATATCAGAAAAAGATGCATTATAAATACGGAGGTATTGTGAAGATTTTACGATATATTGAATACGACAAGAAGCATGGAGTTACAAACGAAGATGTTGTTGCAATCTTGGAAAAACTTCGTTCCGACTCTTCCTATGAAGAGATTCGTAGTAGTGAGGGCTTCCTTGAAAGATTAAAGGAAATAGAATCTTCAGTTGCAAATACTCCCGCAACGAAAATTCTAACTAAGTAATCAACAAAATTGCATTAGTACGAATGACTATCAACTTTGTGCTCGTGCAATGCTTTCCATGTTGTAAATGATGCGTTGCATTTTTCGCAACTATATTTAATTTTTCTACCGTAGACAAACTTGTTTATGTCAATTGAATCACGATCATCTTTATAGTCGTGTGATAAATTAAAGCGAAGAATTCTTCGAGATACTCTAACCAATGGTGACCGTTAATTGTTCATAATACCAAACTAATTTAAACTAATAACACAACACGATGCTTTATTTTTTGATAGAAACTTGACACCCGTACGAATAATAAATTATACGAAATGATTAGATCGCATTAGATACAAAATAATACTCAAATACCCTTAATGCCCTGTGCAACAAGCACGGAGTAACATCCAAGTCCGCATTGTTCACATATGGGTTTGAGTCCCTTTGAGTCAGAACTTCCTATACAACATGGCTGTTTGGTCCTCCCTTTGTGGTCTAAAGAAAGTATTGCCCAGGAAGGACATTGGATTGGAGTAGTCCCGCTGCCACCCCAATTTCCTTTCATTAAAGAAATTTGTTTCTCCGTGTTAACTATATAGTCCGGATATTTTTTTCTGATCGCAATTATATTATCAACTACGTCATTTCTTGTTTCTCCAAAAGGTAACCATAACGGATCATTCGCCATAAAGGGTGTATGAAATTGAAATCCAATCTTGTTAATTTTACCTTTCCATTCT
>Ga0193738_1001284_pt1 | contig 10293 bp, 12 predicted proteins | sample L2a1metaG_FD_144927 | JGI IMG/M metagenome (GOLD analysis project Ga0193738, IMG submission 144927) | Soil microbial communities from a riparian zone of the East river system, Colorado, United States - L2a1 | ecosystem: Environmental > Terrestrial > Soil > Riparian zone | place: USA: East River...
CTGTGGCCTTCCAATCGCGGCATGCAGATTTACGCTGGTGGCGTGGCGCAGACGGTCCAGTGTCCGATCTTCAACGACATCCGTATCGACTTCTCGCTCACTTGGGGGCCGACACGCGCGCATTCTGGCGCCAACGGCAACTTCCCTGAAGTGTGGACGTTCTGGCCGTCGCTAAACGCTACCGAGTGCGACCGCTACGCTGTCTTCAACTATCTCGAAAACTGGTGGGGCTGGGGCTATCTGAGCCGTAGCGCTGTCTTCCCGAGCGGCGCGCTTCGCCGCCCCTACATGGGCTCTGCGGACGGCAACATCTATGAGCATGAGAACGGTTGGACCAACGCGGGCATTCCCATCCTGGGCGACCGTTGGCTGGAAACTGGCGCGCTCGGCATCGGTGACGGCAGCGCGGTGGTCGACGTCAAGCAAGCGTTGCTCGCCACCAACGATCGCAAGCAGAGCGTCAAGATGCAGTTCTTCGGGCGCTACGCGCCCGATGGCGCGGAGCGCGTGTTCGGCCCCTACACGCCCAGGCTCGACGGCTACACCGACACCCGCGTGAATTGTCGCGAGGCGCGTGTCCGTTACATCGGCAACATCGATGAGCTTTTTGAAGTCGGCAATCTGCGTCTCGACGTCAGCGTGGGAGGTGGACGATGAACATCACCCTGCCGCAGGCGCCCGACCGCTACTCGGGAGCATTCTTCAACACTCTCTTCCAACAGCTTCGCCGCGCCCTGGGCGACGCGGTGAGCAAAGACGTCGAGACGCCGCGTGTGATCCTGCGGTCACCGGCTGGCAATCTCTTCGACGTCACCGTCAGCGACGCAGGCGCCCTGGTCGTTACGCCAACGGTGAAGACCCGTGTCTAACATTGTTCCTGTCCACACCCGTTTGGCGCCATCTCGACCAGAGGCGATTGACAAGCGCCGGTTTGCTGAGGCGCTGCGCGAGCTGCCGCAGGTGCCCTTCATCACCGAGCACCTGCTGCACGCGGGCATGTACACGCGGACGGTTCGCTTGCCTGCCGAGACGGCAGCCGCTGCGGTGCTGATCAAGCTGCCGACTGTGCTGATCTTCTACGGCGAGGCAAAGGTCTACTCGGACGATGAAGTCATTCACGTCAGCGGCTACAGCGTGCTGCCAGGAAGTGCGGGCCGCAAGATCGCCTTCTTCACGATCAGTGACGTGGCGATGTCGATGATCTTTCCGACGACGGCGCAGACCGTCGATGAGGCGCAGAAGCAATTCACCGATGAGTACGATCTGCTCGTGCCGCTTTCTCGGGCGGATGAGCATGTCGTGCTGATCACGGGAGAGTAGGATGTCAGGCATCATCGCCGCTGCCGGGATCACCGCCGCCGCTGGTATCGCCGCCTCGCAGCTCAGCAAGAGCGGTGGCGGCGGTGGTGGGACGCAGACCCAGACGCAGCAAACTCAAATCCCCTTTGGCATCCAGCAGCGCGACAGCGACAACTGGGACTTGGCTGTTCAGGCGGCCAATCAACTCATGGGTCCTTATGGCGGCCAGCGCGTCGCCAGCATGACGCCTGAGCAGAGGAACCTGATCGCCCAGCTCTACGGCAACGTCGGCTCGACCAATCCGGCCTATGCCCAGGCGCAGGGCGCCACCAGCGGTCTCCTGGGCTTCAACCCGTCGACGGTTGATCCGAGGATGTTGGCGGGCACCGATCTGTCGCCCTACATGAACCCCTACACCAAGAACGTCATTGATCCGACGATGTCGCTCATGGAGCAGTCGCGCAAGCAGGCGTTGATGGGTATCGGTGATACCGCGACGCAGGCCAAGGCGTTCGGCGGTTCGCGCCAGGGCATCGCTGAAGGTGTCACCAACGCTCAGAGCGAGCTGCAGAAGGGCCAGTTCGCTGGTGGCCTACTCAGTCAAAACTTCGCCCAGGCGCAACAGGGTGCGCAGTACGACATCGGCAACAGGTTCACGGCCGATCAGTTCAATTCGCAGATGGGCCTTGCGGGTGCGCAGTTTCGTGGTGGCATGGCCAATCAGCTCGCTGGTCTGGCCACGCAAGGCCAGAACACCTACCTGCAGGGCCTTCAGGCAGCGATGGGCGGCCAGGGTCTGTTGCAGGCGCAGAGCCAGGCCGAGCTGGACGCTCAGCGGCAGCACTACATGGAGCAGCGCCAGCAGCCGCTGGACGTGCTGGCCATCCGACAGAACGCTCTGGCGCAGTCGCCCTACGGCCAGATGAGCACCACGACAAGCCCAGGCCCCAGCACGAACCCATTGTCGACCGGCCTCGGCATGTCGGCCGCGACCGCTGGTCTGCTCGGGCAGATGGGCATGTTCAACAAGGCGCCGGTAAACACCGATGCGGTTATGCGGGAGGCGATACCGAGAGATGTCTGGTCTCAATATGGAGTGACGTCATCTCCGTGGTCTCTGTCCGATCGTCGGTTGAAGACCGACATCAAGAAGCTCGGGCGCGATCCGAAGACCGACATCGATCTCTACGCTTATCGCTACAAGGGCGATCCCAAGAACTATCCGCTGGTCGTGGGCCCGATGGCGCAGGACGTGGCAAAGAAGTATCCCGATCAGGTGGTCAAGGCGGGCAAGTATCTCGGCATCAAGACCAACTTCCTGAGCGGCATGGCGGCGTAACATGGCCGACGACTTTCGCGCCCGTGCTTATCAGCACTTCCTGAGCCAGGGCTACGCGCCGCACCAGGCGCAAGCGATGGTTGCTCATGTGCTGCGCGAGAGTGGTGGCAGTCCAACCGTGCCGGGAGACAAGGGCACATCGTTCGGCCTGTTCCAGTGGCACGATCCGAAGCCCGGTGCAGGACGCTGGACGGAGCTGAAGGCTTGGGCGACAGCGCGCGGGCGTGATCCCAACGATGAGAAGACGCAGCTCGACTTTGCTCATCACGAGCTGCAGACCAGCGAGAAGACGGCAGGCGATCGGCTCAGGGCGGCGACGACCGAAGGCGAGGCGAGCGATGCCATGTACGCCTACCTGCGACCGCTGAATTGGAATAATGCTCAGCGTCCGCCAACGCCTGGGGTCGATGCGACAGCGATAGCGTCAGCAGCGGCGGCGCCGACGCCGCCGAGCGGCGACAATCAGCAGATCGTCGCGGGTTTACTGGCGAAGCAACAGGAGCAGGCTGCAGCGGCGGCCACGGCCATGGAGGAGGCGAAGCAGACGCGGGGCTACCAAGGCATCACCAAGGTGGGCATGGGGCTGCTCGACCAAGCGGAGACAGCGGCGCCGCAGATGATGATGCAACCCCTCGCCATTCACCGGCCGCAGGTGCAATCTGCTGGCAATCCTGACTTCACACAAATCTTGGCGCGACAGCGCTTGATGCGGAGGGTGTGATGGCTGGCCTACTCGACGGCTTGCTTGCCGATGACACGACCAAGGACGATCTGGGCCTGACACAGGCCGACCGTCGACAGCCGATGTGGTCCGGTCTGATTAAGGCTGGACTTCTGGGCGTTGCGGCTGGTGGCAACTTGATGCCCGCGCAACGCGCTGGGCTCATTGCCCAGGCGGGCGGTGCGCTGGGCGACATTCCCTCCGAAATGATGCAGTACCGTTCGCAGGCGGCGCAGCAAGCGTTGGCGGGACAGAGGGTCAAGGGCCAGAGGGCCGAGCTGGAGCAAGCCGAGAAGTGGCGCCAGTACGCCGACAGCGCTGAGTTCAGGAAGGCGCTGGACGATGCTCAGGCCTCCGAGGCCGATCGCATGGCCGCCAAGGCGGCGGCGCTGAAGGGTGACTTTGGGACCGTCCAGAAAATCCTCGATCCGTCGCGCTACCAGCCCAAGGTCGACTTCAACACGGGCGTGATCAGCTACAAGAATGGTGATATTGACCTGATCAACCCGTTGACGTTCAAGCCCGAGCCGTACCGCCGCAACGGCCAGATCGTGACGACCGGCCCGCAACAGGGGCAGCCGACGCCCCAGCAGCCAGGCCAGCCAGTACCGCCGCCCATCCCGGCTCCTGGCACAAGCGTCACGGTGCCCGCCACCCCGCCGCCAGGTGATCTAGGCCCTGGCGGCGGTGGTGGCGTCGGCTCACCGACGCCGCCCGTTCCTGCGCCTACTCAGGTGCGCTTCGATCCTGACGGCAATCCAGTCGGTGGGCAGGCGCCTGTGCCGCCGCCGCCGAAGTTCACCGGCTACGATGATGAGTTTTTGAAGACGCTCAATCCCGAAGTGGCGCGCGAAGTGAAGGCCATCGCTGAGTACGATCGCAAGCCCTACACGATCGGCCAGCACGGTGGCATGTACAATCGCCGCAACCGCATGGTCATGGACATGGTCAATCAGTATAGCCGTGGCCAGTACAGCGAGAGCGACTTCAGCGTGCGCCGCGACGTCAAGAAGGAGTTCAGTCAGGCGGGCGTGACCGGCAAGAACATGACGGCGCTCGACACGCTCTATGGCCACATCGGTGATCTGCATGAAGCGGCTCAGGCGCTGCAGACCGGCAATGTCACCAAGTTGAATGAATGGTCTCAGGCCGTTCGCAACCAGACCGGCGACCCGCGCGTGATCGACTTCAACACGGCGCGCACCGCCGTGGCCGACGAAATGGCGCGAGCGATGAAGGGCGCGCAGATTTCCGACACCGAGATCGCGCATTGGAAGGAGCTGTTCAACGCGGCCGATGCGCCAGAGAAGGTGCAGGCGGTGATCACGCGTGCCTTCCATCTGCTGGATGAGCGCGAGAAGGCGATCAAGTCCAAGTTCAAGATCGACATGAAGCAGGACTACGGTGACTTTATCAGCCCAGCCAACAAGGCGAAGCGCGACTTCATCAAGGCCAACCCGCTGGTGAGCAAGGGCGCCAATCCCGAGGCTGGCCCGCCGACTGGCGGCGGCAACGCGGCGCCGACGCCTCAGGAGGCCCTGGAAGAGCTGAAGAGGCGCAAGCAACAGGGTGGGAAGTAATGGCTGATCTCAGCCAGTATTCGGATGAGGAGCTGGCGCGCTTCGCAGCGCAACCTGCGGCGAAGCCGAAGCTCGACGTCAGCTCGCTCACCGATAAGCAACTGGAGGCGATCTCCAACGGGCGCACGCCGATCGAGCATGAGGATGCACCGACGACGGGCCAGCTAGAGCTGCCCGGTGTTGACATGTCTTTCCTGCCGGAAGGCATGCGCAAGGTGATGGGGCTGTCGGGCAAGGAAGGCCTCACGCTGCCAGGAGCGGCGGCCACCAAGTTCGGGACGCTGTCGACCGGCAACCCGCGTGCGCGCCAGGAAATCTATACCAAGCACCTGCCGGGTGCGAAAGCTGTCGATGACAAGTTCGGTAACCCCGGTGTCGAGTACAAGGGCAAGTTCTACTACACGTCTCGCCCTGGTGAGTTTGACATCATGGACGCTGGCCGACTGACGGCCGGTGTCGCGGGTGGCGTGGCCGCGACGGCGCTCACACCGGCCTTCGCTGTCAGCAGCGTGCCTGCCGCCGTCGCCACGACAGGCCTGCTTGGCGCGGGCCAGAGCCTGGCCGAGGATGCCGCTGCCATCGCCTCAGGTGGCAAGAGCCAAGACCTGGACGCCAAGAAGGCCTTGATCAGCGGCGGCCTGGGCGCGCTGGGCACGGCGGGTATTTCTGCGCTCGTGCCGATCGCGCGTAATCTCTACGGTCGCTTCGCTGGTGAGGTATTCGACGCGGCTGGTGCGCCCACGGCGCGCGGCGCCCGCATCCTGCAGGAGGCGGGCATCACCGCTGAGCAGAGCGCCACCATGACGCCGCAGATGCGCCAGGAGATCACCCAGGCGGTCAATTCCAACTTCGGCTCTTCGACGGCGGCGGGCGTCGCTCAGCGACGCGCGCTCGGCACTGAGTTTGACGTGCCGCAGACCCAGGGTGGGCTGTTGGATGATCCGGCGCAGATCGGCCTGGAAAAGAACCTGCGCGGCGGCAGCCGGGGCGAGTATCCCCAGAGGATCATCCAGGAGTTTGATGAGACCCAGCGCGAGGCGCTGACCCAGGCGCAAGAGATGATCCGCCGCCAAGCGGGCGGCGGCCGGGTGCTGGACCCCAGCGATGCGGGGCAGGTGCTGGGCACTGAGTTCAGGACAGCCAACACGGCGGCGCGCAATCAGGTGACAGCGGCCTACGATCGCGCCTTCAACCCCGAGGAGCTGGCGCGTCGTGGCATCGCTTCCGACGTCCAGATCGAGCGCATTCAGGGCTTGCCCAACGCGATCGAAGATCACTTCACGAACGCCACGCGGAGCGGTGGCGCGCTGATCCCGACGCGCACCAACACCCCGACCGCGATGGAAGCGATCGACCGGCTGCGCCAGTTCGCGCAGAACGGCTCGATCCCGAGTGCGATCCCCAGGGCGACGACGGCGGAAGGGGCCGCTGAGGCCTCCCGTGCCACGCCCACGGCGGTGGGTTGGGAACAGATCGATCTCATGCGAAAGCAGATCAGCCGACTGCGCGGCAGCATCCCCAACACGCCCGATCGTGCCGCCGATCGCGACGCCATGGGCACGGTGATGCGGGCCTTTGATGAGCACCTGGCCCAGGGCAACCCGCTGCTGCGCGAGGCGATCGACACGGCGGCCGAGCGGTTCGGCACGTTCCTGCCCAACGCGCGCACTCAGACGCCGCTCACCCAGCAAGTACTGAAGTTCCTGAACAAGCCCGAAAGCGCGCAAGAGGGCGCTGAAGTGATCAACAAGCTTGTCGGCGGCAAGCTTAAATCAGGTGAGGCCTTGGGCGCGGTCGACCATCTGCTTACCGTCCACCCGGCAGGTTCACCAGGGCACCAGGTGATGGCCGAGCAGGCACTGCGTAAAATATTCGTAGACGGCGAGCGCACCCGTACGCCTCAACAGATCGTGACAGCTATCAACAAGGCGCTCGGCCCCGAGCAGGGCGACGTCTACCGTAGGCTCCTGTCGCCCGAGCAGATCAACCAGCTCATGCGCTTCCGTGATCTGAACGAGAACATCGCCAGCGCCACGCGGTTGATCAATCCATCGGGCTCTGGCCACCTTGCCGTCAGCGAAGCGCGCAAGGCGGCGCGAGCGACGACAGGCGGGGGTGTGGGCTCGTGGATTGCCAGCATATTGTTCCAAAATCCCGCTATGCATGCACTTGGCGGCGCTGCGGGTGCCCTGGCTGGCAAGGCCACAGGGCAGACCATGAACATCGCCAATGCCGCCCGTGCGGTCACGCCAGGGCCCAACGTTGGCGGTGTTGCGGCCGGTCCCATCGCGGGCCAAGCTGGCCTTCTGAGCCAGCAACCGATCGCGCAAAGCCAGCCGATCGACCGCTTGTGGCAGGGTCTGCTAAGCCCGTAAAAGCCCGCAGCGGGCGCGCAGGTATTCCTTATTAGGTGGTTGCAATTTTTCTCATGTAGCCGCATCCTGAATGCGCCTACGCAACCCGTAGGGACCCCTCTAAGGAAAAGCACATCTAACTTGGACAGGAGGAGCTAAGTGACCACTAAAATTGGTGACGCGAAAATCTCAAACTCCCACCGAGGTTTCCGCTTCTCGATTAACAAGCGCGACATCGAAAACGGTCAGCCCAACGATCCCTGCTCATGCGCAGCGGCGCTGGCCTTAAAGCGGCACACGGGTGCCAAAGAGGTTCGCGTCTATCGCGACGTGACCTACATCGACAAGGGAGGCTCGCCGCTTCGCTATCACACGTCGAAGCCGCTTCGCCTCGAAACCATCATCTTCGATCGCAATGGCGAGTTCTTTCCAGGTGAGTATGACCTGGAGCCGATGCCAGTCCACAAGATCAGCAAGCGATCGAATGGCAAAGCTAGCGCTAGCGCGCCCAAGCGGCGAGGTTCAAACCGAGGGCGCTACACGATCCCCAATGTGAGGCCAACGGCCTCGCAGCGCTTGGGAGGCTAGGCCATGGCCAACTACGGAAGCATCACACCTGACGACATCAAGAAGCGCCTGAAGGAAGAGGAGGAACGCCACAAGGAACGCACGACGGCGCTGAAGGCCCGCATCGAGGGGCTGGAGCGGCGCAAGAAGTGCATCAACGAGCTGAAGGGCTGGATGGCCAAGCGCAAGCTCATCTCTGCCGATATGTTCTGGATGTTGGTCCAGATGCGACCGCAGCGGGCCGATAAGCCCGTGAAGAGCAAGAAGCCGCTGCATCCTGACGTGCGGGCCGCTCGTACCGGCCTCGGCGCCAAAGGCAGCAAGGACCCGATGAAGGGCGATCCCGCGTTCATGGCTGCCATCAAGAAGGCCCGTATCGAGAAGGGTTGGGATGGCGAGCAGATGGGCAAGAAGGTCGGCGTCAGCGGCGCGTCGATCAGTAACTGGGAGAGCGGGCGCTACACGCCCAGGGAAGAGACGCGGGTGAAAATCCTAAAGGTGCTCGACCTGCCTCCTGAGCTGGGCGCCGAAGCGGTGAAGGCCGCTGCGGCCCGACTGGCGCATAGTTCAAACGGCGCAGCGACGCCGCACTGAAAGGGAGACTGAACAGGGGCCGCCCAGCCGGGGCGGCCCCGTCCATTTTCGGAGGCAACAATGACTGCATCACTGCCAGATCAGGACAAGCTTAGTCGGATAGAAGCTGCAGCGTACCTCACCACCATGGGCCACGATGTGAAGCCGTCGACCTTGGCCAAGTATGCCCAGGGCGAGAACGGGCCGAAGTTCGCCAGGGAGGAAGGCGCCAGACGCGTCTTCTATCTGAAGGGCGATCTCAACCAGTGGGCCCACGATCACCCGCCGACGCTGAAGAACGGGCGGCCGAAGGCCAGCGTCAGGAACGGCAAAGAGAAGGCGGCAGCGCCAATGCGCGGGACGGTGGACGGAAGCCGACTGTCTTCCGAGTTGGTCAGCATGCTACGCCTGCACGTTGTGCTGGCTGACAGGTTTGCAGGCGGGACGGCCAACGCCAGCGACGGCTATCGCTTCGCCCAGAGCCTCACCGAGCTGCGCAAGATGGTGAGTTGATGGAATATTGCGGGCCACGGTGGCGCGGCTGGTGGGTGCTGCTGCTGATGAGCTGGGACGCCCTGCGGCAGAGGAGATCGAACCCCGATGACATTCCGAAGCCCGCCGCCCCATCGGCATAGCTCAGGTCACAAGGGCGGCCGACCAGATTTCGAGAAGACCCAGCTCGACCTGCAGCGCACGGTCAAGCGGCTGGGCTTCGACAAGATGCCGCTTAATGACGAGAAGTGGCGGCCCCTCATGGCCATGCTGTGGGGCTTCACCGAGGCGCGTGGCCAGATGATCCACGTCTTCGACATGGCCCAGCACCCTGGTCGCCTCTACTGTGGCGTCGTCGGCAATGACGCCATCGCGCTAAAGAAGTTCGCCAACGATCTGCAGGCCGCGCTCCTGAAGGCCTTCCCGCATGGGTACGTCACAGAGGCTCACCCGGTGTTCCAGATCGGCAAGCTGTCGCTCTGCTATTTCGAGAACGTATGGACGCCAAGCGCAGCGCTCGACGGAAGGAAGCATTGATGACCGATCGTGAGGAGCGCCTGGAGGATGCGCTGCTGCGCATCAAGGCCTGGGCCCACGCCTACCCCATCACCGTGTTCCTGCCGGTCACCGAGGGCGACCTGAAGATCGCCGCCACGGTGCTGAAGGCCAGCGGCATTAGCATGGATGCCCTGCACGCCGCCTGGGCGCGCCACATCCTGCACGACATCACCGGGATCATCGATGAGGCGCTGTGATGAGCCGACTACATGAAGCGATCGGCGCAACATGAGTTCGGCCTGTTGTGTCCAAAGTGTAAAGGTTGGGATCATCGGGTTTACGACACGCGGCCAGAGAACGGCCTGACGCGACGCTATCGGCACTGTCTGACATGCAGAACTAAATTCAGGACTGAAGAGCGCGTCGTCCGCATCGTTCGTCACATGACATACAAGAAGCGGCGACGATGATCAGGGTCTGCCCTGGTCGATGCGGCCGACCAGCTCCACCAGCTCGTCATGGTAGCGCGCCTGGACCTTGCCCAGCAGCGTCGCCCAAAACCGAATGCGCGTCTCGTGACCGAGGGCGAAGGGTGTGGCGTCCAACTTCTCTTCGGCAAATGTGATCAGCCCGTCAGCGAGGCCAACTAGGAACATCATGTGTTTGGGATCGTCGGTCATTCGTTCCTCCCGGTCGCACAGGCCCAGTGAACCAGTTCCGCGACCGCGTTGTACGGTCGACCGGCTCGCGCCTTGGCGCGCTCCTCTTCATCGTCGCCAGGGCCCAGTGGGATCGAGGTGACGTAGTCGCCCGCCTGGAATGGCACCTTGCAGGCCGTACATTGGCCCTGGAGTGCCGGGTGATCGGCGG
>Ga0193738_1001285_pt1 | contig 10293 bp, 9 predicted proteins | sample L2a1metaG_FD_144927 | JGI IMG/M metagenome (GOLD analysis project Ga0193738, IMG submission 144927) | Soil microbial communities from a riparian zone of the East river system, Colorado, United States - L2a1 | ecosystem: Environmental > Terrestrial > Soil > Riparian zone | place: USA: East River...
ACTTGCCGCAGGACGCATCGACGCCGCTGAGGCGGCCCGCCGGATCGACGCTTTGAAAGCGGCGACATCGGAACCATCGCCGGCCGAACCGACCAACGAGCAACTGGCTGGATCGGAAGCCGACTCCGATGCCTGGGCAGCCGCCACTGACCAGCCGCGGACGGGTTACGGCTCGGGCACCTCAGAGCCGGAATCCCCGGCCGAGGAGCCGGTGCAGGCGAAGCCGGTCAATGTCGGCGGGGTGGAACGCATCTCGGTCCGGGCGGTTGGTCGACGGGTTCGCATTCTCGGCGAGACCTCAGTGGCTACGTTGTCCGCCGACGGACCGCATGTGCTGCGGCGCAACGGTTCGGTCCTTGAGGTGTCCAGCGACGGTGAGTTGGGCGCATCGCTGGACGGGTTCAGCATCCTGCGGAGTGCGCCACGCAGCCTCGACGACTTCCGCTCTCTGGGTCTCGGCAAGGAGCTCTTTCTCCGTGTTAATCCAGATGTGATAGTCGACGTGGAGGTCACGGCAGGCAGCTTGAACACCGAGCGAGTGCCGCATCTCGGCAAGGTGCGGGTCACCGCTGGAGCTGCCAAGCTGCTCGATGTCGCCGAGATCAACGATGCCTTGATACAGGCCGGGCAGGCCACGATCAAAGGCACGATCACGACCGGTCGTAACCGGGTCCGCGCCGAGTCTGGAACGTTGTCGATCACCTTGGGAGATGACTCCAATGTCACCGTCACTGGTGAGGCGCAGCTCGGCAAAATCAGCTGGGCGGGCGGTCACAGCGGCGCGGGCGATGAGGTCGTGATGGGCAGTGGCAGTGCAAAGCTCGAGATCGAGGTCGTCATGGGCCATGCCCAGGTTCGGGTTGGCTCCGACATGAACAGCGAGGCGGGCGTCGGATGACGCAGCGGTCGAGTAGACCGCAGGAGCGACTCGAACACCGGGCACCGAGCGACTGCCCGGTGTGTGGTGACGAGCTCGCGGTTATTCGCCTGGGTTGCGGCTCGTGTGGCACCGAAATCGGCGGTCTGTTTCGTCCGTGTGAGTTCTGCGCGCTGAACGAGAAGGAGACCGAGATGCTCCGCGTCTTCCTCGCTTCTCGAGGCAATCTCCGTGAGGTGGAGAGGTACCTCGGCGTCTCCTATCCAACAGCGCGGCTACGTTTCGCCGAGTTGCTCGAGAAGCTTGGCCTCGGAGGGACGCCTGAACCCCAAGCTGCCTTGACCAGGGAAGAGGTTCTTGCCGAGGTGGCCTCCGGAGCGCTGACCCCGGATGAGGCCCAAGAATTGATCAGTCGGCTGTAGGTACGGCGTTGGTCCTGATCACACAAGCGCCCGGGTCCCCGGGCGCTTGTGCACGTAGACCTTGGTCCTGATCACACGTAGACCTTGAGCCGATCAGTCAGCCTCGAAACGCCTCGACTTTCACGACCGTAACGTTGATCGAGCGCCCATTGGGGGCGACGTAGGAGACTGCGTCTCCTGTCTTCTTGCCAAGGATGGCCGAGCCCAGTGGTGACTGCGGGCTGTAGACATTGGTGGCGTCGACGCTGTCGTCGAGTCCGAGCAACTCCCGCGATCCCAGCAAAAACGTGTCCGTATCAGACTCATCTCCGTCGAAGGCGATCGTCACCTGGGTACCGGGGGCGACCTCGTCAGCGTTTGCCGGCGCCTCACCGACTTGGGCTCGATTCAGCATGTCGATGAGTTGACGAATTCGGGCCTCCTGGTGAGCCTGCTCCTCACGCGCGGCGTGGTAGCCACCGTTCTCACTCAGGTCGCCCTCTTCGCGCGCCGCGGCGATCTTTGATGTGACCGCAGCCCGTCCAGGCCCAGAGAGGTGGTCAAGTTCCTTCCCGAGCTTGTCGTAGGCCTCCTGGGTCAGCCAGATCGTCTGGGTGGCGGAGTTTTCAGACATCCCCAAAGGTTAGCAAGGGCGGGCCAAACCAAGTCAGTTCACAGTGCACCCTCGGACCACTACAGCGGTGGCACGTCGCAGCGTGGTAAAGGTGACACTTGCGTTGACCACATGGTCGGAGCTTGCGGCAATGGGCACCAGCTGCTCCCCGATCGGCTGGAAATCCGCAGCTTGCGCCAGCACCCGACATGTGACTGGCATAGCCGGGTCGCGACGCTCAACAGAAATCGTCGCAGAGACCGATGTATCGGAATCAATCCGAAGCGTCACGACCTCGGCTGCGACAACCGGTCGGGAGTGCAGCAACGCAGTCCAAACCAGCCAGGTCAGGGCAAGCACTACGCCGACGGTGATCAAACCGACTAGCAAGGGACGCGGCATCCGAGGCTTGGGATAGCGGCGGCGGAGCCGCTCGGCAGCATCGGCCACCCCGACAATCTAATCTGGCCTTGCCGCTCGCGCATCGCGCGCTTTCGGTCCGCGCGCGATCCCGCGCTCGAAGCGCAGTGTGGCAGCATGACCGTCATGTCTCGTCCAGCGCTTCGTGTCGATGCTCAGGGCGAGCGGTTGCGGCTACTGCACGTGCACGCCCATCCAGACGATGAGTCGAGCAGAGGGGCGGCGACCACGGCGAAATATGTGGCCGAGGGAGCCGATGTTGTCGTTGCCACCTGTACCGGCGGTGAGCGCGGCTCGATCCTCAATCCAGCGATGGACCGACCAGACATTTTGGCCAACATCGCCAACGTCAGGCGGCAGGAAATGGATCGCGCCCGCGAGATCTTGGGAATCCAGCAACTGTGGCTCGGCTTCGTGGATTCCGGCTTGCCAGAGGGCGATGATCAACAACTCCCCGACGGTTGCTTTGCCAGCATGGATATCGCAGTAGCGGCTGCCCCGTTGGTCAAGATCATTCGGTCGTTCCGTCCTCATGTGATGACCACCTACAACGAGAACGACGGAGGATATGGACATCCCGACCACGTCATGTCTCACAAGGTCGGCGTGGCAGCCTTCGAGGCGGCCGCCGACCCTGATGCATACCCCGACCTAGGCCCGGCCTGGCAACCGCTCAAGCTCTACTACTCGTGCATCTTCCATCGCGAGCGGACCGTGGCGCTGGATAGGGCGATGGTCGCGCGTGGCCTCGAGTCGCCGTACACCGAACGGCTCCGTAACTGGCCCGAGAACCCTCAGCGCGCGGCGCGGATCACAACACGGGTTAGCTGTGCCGAGTATTACGAGGTACGTGATCGCGCGCTCCTGGCGCATGCGACCCAGATCGATCCAGACGGGCCGTGGTTTGCCGTGCCGCTGGCGGTGCACAAATCCGCGTGGCCAACCGAGGAATGGGAACTGGTGCGCAGCTCGGTTGAGACCAGCATTCCGGAGGAGGATTTGTTCGCCGGAATCGCCGAGCCTGCGGCGAGTAGAGTTCCAGCATGATCCTTCTCGAGGTCGACCCGAATTGGGTCAAGCCGGGTTGGATGCTCCTGGTCGTCATTCTGCTCTTGGCCGGCGCAATGGTGTTTTTGTACCTGAGCATGCGGAAACAGTTCCGAAAGATTCGTACGCCCGAGGACGACGAGCCAGACAGCGCCGAGGAGTCCCCATCGGAGCGGCCGCCCAGTGCGTCAAGCTGAGGCCGACCGACCCAGCTGCAGCTGCTTGCCGCGCTAGTCATGAGCTGCTCGCCCGAGCGAGGCTCGCAGCCACGAATAGAGTCGGAGGATGACTGGCGGTAACCGCCTCGCCTTGGCGACCAGCCCATACCTGCTCCAACACGCCGACAACCCAGTGCACTGGTGGTCTTGGTCGGACGAGGCGTTTGCTGCAGCGGGTGAGCGGCAGGTTCCGGTCTTCCTCTCCGTTGGGTACGCGGCATGCCACTGGTGCCACGTGATGGCGCACGAGTCCTTCGAGGACGCCCAAACCGCATCCGTGATCAACGAACACTTCGTCCCGATCAAGGTTGACCGTGAAGAACGTCCGGATGTCGACGCGGTGTACATGCAAGCCACCCAGGCGTTGACTGGCCAGGGCGGCTGGCCAATGAGCGTCTTCCTGACGCCTGATCGCAAGCCCTTCTACGCCGGAACCTATTTCCCGCCCACGCCACGGCACGGTCTGCCCTCTTTCCAGCAGGTGTTGCAGGCAATCATCGAGGCTTGGCAGGACCGGCGATCAGAGATTCTCCTCAGCGCGTCTGCGATCGCCCACCGATTGTCGACGCCGCAAGCACCGACTGGCGCACCGACACTGACTGCGGCCGACTGCGCGGAGTCGCTCTTGCTGCTGCAACGGGAGTTCGACGCGACGTACGGCGGCTTCGGCCGTGCGCCGAAGTTCCCACCGTCCATGGTGATTGAGGCGTTACTTCGCGATGGCGGCGAAGCGGCGATGCTGATGGCAGGGCGGACGCTTGAGGCAATGGCGCGAGGTGGCATCTACGACCAGATAGGTGGCGGCTTCTCCCGGTACAGCGTCGACGCGGGATGGGTGGTGCCGCACTTCGAGAAGATGCTCTACGACAACGCCCTGCTGCTCGGCGTGTACGCCCATTGGTGGCGCCGAACATCGAACCCGCTGGCCGAGCGCATCGTCACCGAGACGGTGGCCTGGCTACAAGCCGAGATGCGGACCGAGCAGGGCGCGTTTGCGGCGAGTCTGGACGCCGACTCCGAAGATGATCACGGTGAACTCCGCGAGGGTGCCTACTATGTCTGGAACCGTGATCAACTCCGGTCAGTCCTCGGCGAGGAAGACGCAGCCTGGGCGGCGGAAGTCTTCTCGGTGACCCCAACCGGCACGTTCGAGCATGGTGCTTCAACACTGCAGCTGCAGTCCAACCATGATCAAGTCCGGCTGGCAGACGTTCGGGAGCGGCTCCGAGTCGCGCGTGATGAGCGCGGGCGCCCTGGTCGCGACGACAAGGTGGTGGCGGCCTGGAACGGATTGCTGGTGGATTCGCTGGTGCAGGCAGCGATGATCTTCGCTCGCCCGGAGTGGCTGCAGATCGCAACCGAGGCGGCCGAGCACGTCTGGCAGTTGCACTGGGGAGATGGTCGGCTACGCCGGACCTCGCGGGATGGCGCAGCCGGGGAAGCATTGGGCATCCTGGAGGATTACGCAGCACTTGCCCTTGCGGCGGTACGGCTGGCAGCGGTGCATGCAGCACCGGTCTGGCTGGCCCGCGCTGAGCAGCTGCTCGAGGTGATCATGGAGCAGTTCATCGACGCCGGTGGGGGATTCTTCGACACCGCGGCCGATGCCGAGCAGCTGTACACCCGACCCCAGGATCCGACTGACAACGCCACCCCGTCGGGGCTGAGTGCGGCAGTTCATGCGCTGCGACTCATGGCCGAGCTGACCGGGCTGGACCGCTACACCGTTCGCGCCGACCAAGCAGCCGCGAGCGCCAGCGAGTTGGTCCGCCGGGTGCCGCGGTTTGCGGGCTGGTTGCTGGCCGACGCGATCAGCCAAACCTCGGCTCCGGGGCCGATTCAGGTCGCCGTGGTCGGCCCCGACGATGCGGCTCGAGCCGCGCTCGTCCACACCGCTCACCAGCTCGCTCCGGCCGGATCAGTCGTGATGGCTGGAATGCCCGACCAGCCTGGCCTCGCACTGCTGGCTGATCGGCCCATGATCAATAACCTGCCCACGGCATACGTGTGCCGGCACTTTGTGTGCCGGCTGCCGGTCACCTCCGTCGATGACTTGGCCAACCAGCTGAAATCAACCGATAGCTGAGCAGCAGCAAAGCTCCAAACTAGATCGTGATCATGGCGATTGCCACGTAGTGGCAGACGAAGCCAGCGATGGTGGCGGCGTGGAAGATCTCGTGAAAACCGAACCAGGTGGGGGAGGGGTTGGGACGCTTTCGGCCGTAGACCACTGCGCCCAGGGTGTAGCAAACGCCGCCCGCGATGATCAAGAGCACCGCCGCCGCGCCGGCAGCCTGGTAGAAGGCTGTGAGCCAGCCAACGGCGGCCCAGCCCATCACGATGTAGAGCAGGGTGTAGAGCCAGCGCGGAGCTGATAGCCAGAACAGGCGGAAGCAGAGCCCACCAACGGCAGCTGCCCAGACGAGGGAGAGCAGTATCACCCGCGAAGTCCCGTCGAGCAAGATCAACGCCAGTGGTGTGTAGGTCGCTGCGATGAACACATAGATGTTGGCGTGGTCCATCCTGCGGAGAATTGCGTTGCCGCGCATTCCCCAAGTTCCGCGATGGTAGACACCGCTGGTGCCGAAAAGCAGCACCGAAGCCGTAAGGAAGACCGCCCCTCCGATCACGCCCGCAGGCGTTGCGGCGAGGGATATGAGCACGATGCCCGCCGCGAGTGCGAGGGGAGCCATCCCAGCATGCAGCCAACCACGAAGCCGAGGCTTGACTGCCTCGAGCACGTCGGTCAGTGAATTCTCGGTATCGCGTTGCGACCTGGACTGGGAGGGTTTGTCTTCCTCGAGGTGAATGGCGGGCAGGGCTTCTCCTTCCGAGTCGGAGGCGCAAATCTAGCTCGTGGGAAGTTACCGGTTGGTAGCTTCAGGGTAGGTGATCGCAGCGGCGAAGACCAAGGTTGGGCCTGAGGCCATTGGATGCGCAATGGTCTCAACCTTCCTCTCTATGCCACGAGGCCGGATTTCTCGATTGCCGCGGGATACGCTGCCAGTTGTGGCGCGTCTCGATCGGCTGCGCGAGTTCGTGGATCGCCTGCACCCCTCAGGGCTGTTGTACGCGACCTATGAGCATCGGCTGATCGACGAGCTCGACCGCAACAGGCTGCCGCGCCACGTCGCCGTACTCGCTGACGGGAATCGCCGCTGGGCGCGTACCAACGCTCCTGGGCAGCCGCTCGTCGCGGGTTACCGTGCCGGCGCCGACAAGCTCAAAGAGTTTGTCGAGTGGTGCGATGAGATCGGTATCCCGGTCGTCACGCTCTGGGTGCTTTCGACCGAGAACTTCTCCCGCAGCAAGCGTGAGGAGATCGAGCCGCTGCTCGGCGTGATCGAGGAGATGGTGGGCGATCTCGCGGCGACCAGGCGTTGGCGAGTCCATCCTGTGGGGGCGTTGGATCTGTTGCCGGCTGAGTCAGCCAAGCGACTCAAGATGGCTGATCACGACACCGCCGACATCAAGGGCATGCTGGTGAACATCGCCGTCTCCTACGGCGGGCGGCATGAGCTGCGGGACGCGGTACGATCCCTGCTTGCCGAGCACGCAAAAAACGGCACCTCCATCGACGAGCTCGCACATACCCTCGACATAGAGCACATCGCCGAACACCTTTACACCAAGGGCCAGCCCGACCCGGACCTGATCATCAGGACCTCCGGAGAGCAGCGGTTGTCCGGGTTCTTGATGTGGCAGTCGGCCCACAGCGAGTTCTACTTCTGTGAGGCGCTCTGGCCAGACTTTCGGAAGGTCGATTTCATCCGGGCGCTGCGCTCGTACGGGCAACGGGAGCGTCGCTTCGGCCGTTGACGCGTACCTAGGAGTCTCAGCGCCTCGAGACGGCCGCTGCTTGATAGGTCGACGGTGATTTCTCTGGCGGGTGAGTGGGTAAGTTCCGACCAATGGGCGTGGACCGGCCCGCGCCCGGTCAAGGGAGGCACCAGATGTCCACCGTCAGTCGCGTTCCCGCCGCCAAAGCGCCGTCATCGGTGCGCAAGGTCATCGTTGCAAGCCTGATCGGCACCTCGCTGGAGTGGTACGACTTCTTCATCTACGGCACCGCCGCGGCCCTGGTCTTCAACCAGCTTTTCTTTCCAACCTTCGAGCCGTTGGTCGGCACGCTGCTCGCATTCACCACCTACGCCGTCGGCTTCATCGCCCGTCCGCTGGGCGGTTTGGTCTTCGGCCACTACGGCGACCGGATCGGGCGCAAGAACGTCCTGGTCGTGACCTTGCTCCTGATGGGCATTGCCACCTTCGCCATCGGGCTGCTCCCGACCTACGCCACCATCGGCGTCTGGGCGCCGATCCTGCTGGTCGCGCTCCGCTTCCTGCAGGGTCTTGGCCTTGGCGGCGAGTGGGGCGGTGCAGTGCTGATGACCCTGGAGTCGGGTGGCGCAGACCGGCGCGGTCTCAACGCCAGCTGGCCACAGGTCGGTGTCCCGATCGGACTGCTGCTGGCCAACGGGATCTTGGCGCTGATGGGTGCGCTGACCGATGAACCCGCGTTCTTGAGCTGGGGCTGGCGAGTGCCCTTCCTGCTCAGCGGGTTCCTGGTGCTGGTGGGCCTGTGGATCCGGCTGACGATCGCGGAGAGCCCGCTGTTCCGCGAGGTCGAGGAGTCCCACACCAAAGCCGGAGCGCCGATCATGGAGGTGCTGCGACACTACCCCAAGCAGGTACTGCTGGCTATTGGTGCGCGCGTCGGCGTCGACGTCGCCTTTTACACCTTCGTACTATTCATCACTACCTACGTCGCCACGTATCTGAAGCTGCCCCGGAACTACGCCCTTAACGCCGTGCTCATCGCCGCCGCGGTCCAGGTCGCGCTGATTCCGTTCTTCGGCAGCTTGTCCGACCGGTTCGCGCGCCGGCCGGTCTACCTGGCCGGCGCTATCGGAGCGGCGGTGTGGGTCTTCGTCTTCTTCGCCCTGCTCGACACCGGCCAGTTCTGGCTGATCGTGCTGGCTACGGTGGTCGCGCTAGTCTTCCACGCGGCCATGTACGGGCCGCAAGCAGCGTTCATCTCAGAGATGTTCCCGACCAAGGTTCGATACACCGGAGCCTCGATGGGCTACCAGCTGGCCGGCATCATCGGCGGTGCGCTCGCGCCGATCATCTCTGTTGCCCTGCTCGGCCGCTTCGACACCTCGATCGCCGTCTCTGTGTACGCGCTCGCCATGCTGCTCGTGACCATCATCTGCGTGCTGATCGCGCCGGAGACTTCGAAGATCGACCTGCACGCCGACCCTGCGAGACAGCCGATGAGGTCGCCGTGAGCGAGCCGGCCGCACCGCCCGTCGTCGACCTCAATAGCGACCTGGGCGAAGGGTTCGGGATCTGGACCCTGGGCGACGACGACGCCTTGCTGGACATCGTCACCAGCGCGAATGTCGCCTGTGGTTTCCATGCCGGCGACCCGAACATCCTGCGCAGAGTCTGCGAGTTGGCCGTCAGCCGCGATGTGGCGATCGGTGCTCAGGTGAGCTACCGGGACCTGGCCGGGTTCGGCCGTCGCAGCATGGACGTCGATGCGGCGAGCCTGACCAATGACGTGATCTACCAGATCGCGGCGTTGGATGGCTTCGCCAGGGTCGCAGGCTCGCGGGTGCGTTATGTCAAGCCGCACGGGGCTCTCTACAACCGGGCCGTGCACGACGAGCACCAGGCAGCGGCCGTGGTCGCCGCCGTGGTCGCGTACGATCCGGCGCTCCCCCTGCTGGGGCTGCCAGGCTCTGCACTGCTCCGGCACGCCGAGCGAGCCGGCTTGAGCGCGGTCACCGAGGCGTTCGCCGACCGCGGGTACACCGCCCAAGCCACTCTGGTGCCTCGCTCCCAAGCAGGCGCACTGCTGCACGACCCGGCGGAGGTGTCCCACCGCATGGTGTCGATGCTGATGACTGGGCGGCTGCAGTCCATCGACGGCGCCGACGTGGCTGTTTCCGCCCGCTCAATCTGCGTGCACGGAGACTCCCCAGGAGCGGTGGCAATGGCGGTGGCAGTACGGAAGGCCCTGGCTGAAGCCGGGGTTGAAATTCGATCCTTCGCGCCGTGACCGAGCACCGCACCCTGCTGGCCTGCGGGGAGCACGCGGTGCTGGTCGAGGTCGGGGGACTGGACCAAGTGGTCTCGTTCGACCATGCGGTGCGTGAGGCCGTTGCGGCAGGGACGCCCGGATTCACCGACGTCGTCGACATTGTCCCTGCCGCCACCACCGTGCTGGTTGTCGTCGCGGACCAAGCCGGCGTCGTTGCGCTGCGCCAAGTGTTGGCTACCCTGCCGGCGGCGGCAGCCGGGGAGGTGGCGGCGAGCGACCAGGAGGTCATCGAGATCCCGGTGCGCTACGACGGGCCAGATCTCACCGACGTCGCCAAGCTCACCGGGCTGAGCGTCCATGAGGTCATCGCCGCTCACACCGGGACTGATTGGCGGGTGGCGTTTGGAGGCTTCGCGCCCGGCTTCGCATACCTGAGCTGGGGTGACCCGCGACTTGGCGTACCCCGGCGCAAGGAGCCACGCACCTCCGTGCCGTCGGGTGCTGTGGCTTTGGCGGGGGAGTTCAGCGCCATCTATCCGCGGTCCTCACCAGGCGGTTGGCAGCTGATTGGCCGCACGGACGTCGTTGTGTTCGACATCGACCGGGATCCACCTGCACTGCTGCAACCAGGCGCAGTGGTGCGCTTTGTCGAGGAGTCGGGAGCTGGCGAT
>Ga0193738_1001286_pt1 | contig 10292 bp, 3 predicted proteins | sample L2a1metaG_FD_144927 | JGI IMG/M metagenome (GOLD analysis project Ga0193738, IMG submission 144927) | Soil microbial communities from a riparian zone of the East river system, Colorado, United States - L2a1 | ecosystem: Environmental > Terrestrial > Soil > Riparian zone | place: USA: East River...
TCTTTTGTCGCTAGGGATTTAATATCTCCTGCTCAAAAATTTCATGTAGGCGACTACAGCTATGTAAAAGATCGGGGTTATGCATTTGAAGAAAAACTGAATGATAATACACATGGCTTTTTTGATAAGCAGTTTAAAGATTATGTAGCTGATGAAACAAATGCAGCTATTCCGCTTATCTTTTTCAGTTCGGTAGTAACCAGGGATGCAAAAAAGATGATCATCAGCTCACAACCCATACGGTTTATGATGCAACGGATGCAGGACAGTGTGAGAATGCCGGAAACAGATCCCGATGCAATTGACTTCAATACGTTTTTTGCAAAACAAAATCCATATAACCTCCGGGTGCTTACAGCACTTCGTATGAATGCAACTTTCCCTATCGTGTTGCCCAATGTATGGTTGCCTTCTGATCCGGTAATAGATGTAATGGATGCAGGCCTTCGTGACAATTATGGTGTAGAAACGGCTCTACGTTTCCTGGAAAACTTTGATCAATGGATTGAAGAAAATACATCAGGTGTTTTGCTGATCCAAATCCGGGATCGTGATGCCGGCGGCTGGGAGCAGCCTTATATTTCAGATGATATCACCGATCACCTTACAAGACCGTTTCTTTTACTGCAACACAACTGGTATAAAATAATGGAGTATGACCAAAACAACATGCTAGCCTATTATTCAGAAAATAAAAAGCATAATATTTATAAAATAAATTTCCAATATGCCTCTGCACATGAGGAAGGAAAAGCTGCACTGAATTTTCATCTTACAGAGCGGGAAAGAAAGGATATTCTTATTTCTGTGAATTCGGAGTTTAATCAGAAAGGTATCAAACGTTACAACGAGATTATATCAATAGCGAAGGATACAACGACTAAGGCTGAATAAGCCGGAAACACTTTTTCTTCACTTCGATATTTATTTCATCATTAACTTCTGCAGGATCACCATCAATATGCATTGGTGCATTGCTATTATTTACTATTTTTATTTTTTCTGTTTGAAAATAAATGACAGGCTGGTTTAATGAACTTTCAATACTCCGGAGTTTACCAGCCACTATTTGTTTCAGCACGTTAAAAAGCAATAAAGGCTTTACTGATTTTTTTACAATGACTATATCGAGCAGGCCATCTGCCAGTAATGCCCTTGGAGCAATAGTAAAATTGTTTCCAAACTGGTTGCTATTTGCTATACTGATAAAATAAGCATCGGTAGAAAAATCCAGCCCATTGCTTTCAACATTGAAAGTATAAGAGCTTGCGCTGAAAAAGTTTTTGCTTACTAATCTTGCATATGTTGTTAACCCTCTTTTAGGCTGATGTGCAAACTCATGAGCTACTTTAGCGTCGAAGCCAATGCCACACAACATACATGCAAAAACTTTATTGACATAAAATCCATCTGTCTCCACAGCTGTTCCTTTGAAAATTATATCCAATGCTTTTTCTGTTTGCCTGGGAATTTTTGCTGCAAATGCTAACCCATTTCCGGAGCCGCATGGAATAATACCAAAGTTTATATTGCTACTCATCAGACTTCCAACCACCTGGCTTACCGTACCGTCGCCACCCGCAATTACAATGTCAGTAATTTTTTGTTCTTTAATAATTGATTGAAGAAAAGTATAATCACCGCTTGCAACAGAAGGAAGAATTTGAAACAGGATACCTGCCTTTTTTGTTTTTTCTTCTATTAATTCATGTATACCTTTTTTGGTACGTGTCCCGGATATAGGGTTGATGATATAAATAATGTTGCGGGGCATTTAAACAAAAATAGGGAGAGGAATTTTATTGCCCATTAATTTTACCATTTCAACAATGCACTGGCCCATGTAAAGCCGCTACCAAATGCAGCAAGACAAATTAAATCACCTTCTTTAATCTTTCCTTGCTCATAAGCTTCGCATAATGCAATGGGTACTGACGCAGCAGTTGTGTTACCATACTTCTGGATATTATTATATACCTGGTCATCATTTAGCCTTAATCTTTTTTGTACAAATTGTGCAATACGAAGATTGGCCTGATGAGGTATCAGTAATTTAAGATCTGAGGTTTGAAGATTATTTGCAGTCAGTGATTCCATTATTACTTCAGGAAATTTTTCTACCGCTACTTTAAAAACTGCTGGCCCATCCATATTTGGAAAGTTTTGAGCGTTATCAATCATTTCATGGCTCATAAACATTTCACCCATTTCAGCTTCTTTAAAATCAGCAAGCCTTTTATCTTTTACCCAATGATTAGCATGTGTACCCGGATTATACATTGCGAGTATCTCTGCGTTATTCCCATCGCTGTGTAAATGCGTACTTAAAATTCCACGGCTAGTATCTTTTGTTGGTTGCAATACAACTGCACCAGCTCCATCACCAAATATCACTGATATATTTCTTCCTCGTGTACTAAAATCCAAACCGAATGAATGTTTCTCTGCACCAACAACAAGAATATTTTTATACATACCTGTTTTAATAAACTGATCGGCTACGCTAAGCGCATATACAAATCCGCTGCATTGATTGCGTACATCCAATGCTCCAATTTCTTTCATTTGCATGGCACGTTGCAGTAATACTCCACAGCCGGGAAAATAATAATCGGGAGATAATGTAGCGAATACTATAAAATCAATATCCTGTGGAGTAATGCCGGCTCTTTCAATGGCAATTTTTGCTGCTTCCACACCCATAGTAGTAGTAGTTTCCCCAGTCCTGTCAGCGTATCGTCTTTCTTTAATACCTGTACGTTCCTGTACCCATTCATCACTCGTGTCCATAAATTTGGTCAGATCGTTGTTCGTAAAAACGTTTTTTGGAACATACATCCCTATTCCTGCAATCTTTGAACGATTCATTTGGCAAGCAATTTTGAAAAGAAAGATAGCAAATGTGGATGAAAACTAACTTTTTGAGCTCATTTTAAAGGAATATCGGTACATCTGTATAAAAGGGCTAACTTAAGCCACTTCAGTTTTCTTCTTCGCTGTATTTATAGCACGATATTTTCTATAGTAGGTGGGGATGCGAGTAAGGTGAATTCCAAACAGATATGAAGATAATTCCATGAACCCGGAAACAAAGAAAAAAAATCCCTGGAAACGGGCAGGACGAATAGTTTTAAAAACTGTTCTGTTTTTTATTTTGTTTGTTGAGATCCTGGTTTTATTGATCCAAACAGGCCCGGTTCAAAATTTCCTTCGCGGGAAAACAGTCGCTTATCTTCAAAAAAAATTACAAACAAAAGTTGAGGTTGGAAAAATACGTGTAAGGTTTCCCAGGAATATTATTCTTGAAAATATTTATGTAGAGGACCGGCAAAAAGATACTCTGCTTTCTGGCGGCAATGTTAAACTCAACCTGAATATTCTGCGATTGATTTTTTACAATGAAATTGATGTTAAAAGCGCATCACTTGAAAATATTACAGCAAAATTTAAACGACAACTTCCAGATACGGCATTTAATTTTCAGTTTGTAGTCGATGCCTTTTCAGCAAAAGATAGTTTGCCCAAAAGTTTTTCTGATACTTCTTCTTATTCTTTTGCCATTCCTTCTTTGGTGCTGAATAAGATCCGCGTTATATATAAAGACACTATTACCGGCAGTGATATGGATGCCCGGATTGATCACCTTGATACCAGGATTGATAAAATAGATTATGATCATTTATTTTTTGATATTCCTACAACAAATATCAACGGGCTTACTGCGAGAATATACCAGTCGAAGCCATTAGTAAAACTGGAGCCGGAGATAAAAGATATTATAGAAGCGAAACAGCCTTCTGCATTGCAATTGATTTTTAAAGAAATGAACCTGCAAAATATCAGGGTGGATTACCGTAATGATGTATCCGCTGCATATTCTACCATCAATCTTGGGGCAATGAATATTAAACCCAATAAAATTGATTTGGATAATCGAATCATAGACCTGCAGAATATTTCGCTTGATAATACCATCGCCACAATAAGATTGGGTAAAAAAGAAGAAGCAAAAATTATTGTAAAAGAAGTAGAGCAGGAAGTAAAGAGCCAGGCAGAAGCAGGATGGCGTATAAGCGCCGCCACTGTAAGCCTGGCGAATAATAGTTTGCAATATGATAATGATAATAATCCACGAATGAAATATGGAATGGATTATGGCCACCTGAAAGGAGATTCCCTGACGTTAGAAATAAACGACCTGTTACTATCAGCTGATTCAATGACAGGAAAAATAAATAAGGCATCGTTTAAAGAGCAAAGTGGTTTTGTTTTAAATGAATTACAAACAAACTTTCTTTTTTCCAATAAGCAGGCATACCTGAAAGACCTGCTTCTTAAAACACCCGGCACAGAATTAAAAAGACATGCTTTACTTACCTATACATCTTATAAAGATCTGGCAGAAAATTTTCCAAGGACGTTAATAGATGCAGATATTTCAAACAGTCATATACAGGTAAAAGATATTCTTGCCTTCGCTCCTCAATTACGTTCACAACCTGCTTTTGCAAATCCAAATGCTACCTGGTATTTAAACCTACAGGGAAATGGAACACTTCAATCAATGCATATTGCGAACCTGCAATTTCGTGGATTGAAAAATACTCAAATTGATGCAAAGGGTACACTGGCGACAAGCACTGATCCAACCCGTACTGGGGGAACACTGGCAATAAGAAAACTTCATACTACTCAATCTGATATTGCTTTGTTTACTGGTCAGCGCTTAACGAATGAACTGGTTAATTTGCCGGAAGAGTTTGATGCGAATGGAACACTCGCCGGGTCAATTAATAACCTTTCAGCAAACCTTTTTATTAATACTTCTGTTGGCGCTGCTTCAGTAAATGGCAAGTTTATTAATCTCACTAAACCAACTACTGCAACTTATACAGCATTGGTAAAAACAAGTTCCCTTAATCTTGGCTCTATTATAAGAAATAAGGAGGTAGGATATATTAGTACAAATATGGTTGTATCAGGAGATGTATATCCGTCTGATAATATGAATACGAGTTTTAAAGGAGATATTTACGCCTTAGCTTACAATAGTTATGTGTACAGGAATATTAATGTTAATGGATCTCTCCGGGGAACAACACTTAATGTAATAACTGATATTAAAGACCCTAATATTAATTTAAACGGCACACTCACTGGCAATTTATCAGCTACAAATACTTCCTATCACTTTGAAGGAATGATTGACAGCATCAAAACACTTCCATTAGGTTTTACTACACAGCCGGTTGTGATGCGTGGAAAAATAAATGCTGATATACCTGTAATAAATGAAAATTATTTGGAAGCAAATGTGCTAATGACAAATGCATTATTCGTATCGGCTTCACAACGATTGCCATTGGATACAATTGAGTTTATGTCGGGAAGAAATGATACTGCACAGTTCATGTCTCTAAGAAGTGATGTGGCAAATGCAAGGTTGAGCGGCCAGTACCGTTACACAGATTTAGCCAGCATTCTTCAAAAAAGTATTGAGCCTTATTTTTCTGTTTCAGCACCAGGTGCAATCACCAGCATTCAGCCTTATAATTTTTCTTTTGTTGCTAACATTTCAAATGCTCCAGTACTCGCTACTTTTGTTCCCGGACTCAAATCATTTGAGCCCATACATATTGATGGGAGAGCAGAAACAAACCAGGGCATCACAGCTACTTTAACTACTCCTTTTATTTCTTACAATGACAACGAGATTAACGGTCTCAATATAAAAGTAAATACTACTGACAAAGGATTACAGTTTACTGGTGATATGCAGCGCCTCAAAGGAATGGGCTTTAACCTTTATCATACCCAACTCAATGGAATTGCTTTTAACAATAAAATTGATTTCAATTTAAATATAGATGATATACGTGGCAGAGATAAATATTATTTAAGTGGGATTCTGAGTCAGCCATCAAGCGGGAATTATACATTGAATCTTCGTCCAGACAGCTTAATGCTTAACTATGATAAATGGGTGGTTTCTCCTGACAATTCTCTTACGATAACAAAGGATAATATTATTGCCAGCAATTTTTCTATTCAAAAAAATGAACAGAAATTATCTCTCCAGACTGAAGGGCAAATATTAAACGTTGACTTTACCAATTTCCAGTTGTCTACCATTACTGCCTTTATGAAGTCTGATACACTACTGGTTAATGGATCCATGAACGGAAAAATGGCCTTTAAAAATATATTAAAGCAACCTGTTTTCACTAGTGATCTTACCGTGAATGATCTGAGCATGAAAGGCGATACGATTGGCAATGCCGTTGTAAAAGTTGACAATACATCCGGTGATCATTACAATACAAATGCAACTATAACTGGGCGTGGTAATGATATAACATTGACAGGTTCATTTGCCCCGCAAGGAGAAAATGATATAGCATTAAATCTTGATCTTGCTATTCGCCAAATGCAACTCGCAACGATGGAAGGTGCGTTTGGTGGAATGATAAAAAATGCATCCGGTAGTTTGAATGGCAATGTCAAAATCAAAGGAACCACCAGTGAACCGAAGATTGATGGCCCAATTAATTTTGATAAAACCAGTTTTGCTCTTACTATGTTAGGCAGTCAATATAGAATAGATGGAGAAAAAGTAGATGTTACAGAAAATGGTTTTCAATTTGACAACTTTATAATTCGGGATACAAGTAATAACGAGCTAAAGTTGAATGGCTTTGTTCAAACCCCAAATTTTATTAATTACTATTTCGACTTCGATGTTAATGCAACCAACTTCCAGTTGCTTAACACAACAAAAAAGGATAATAAAATTTATTATGGTAAGATGATTATTACCTCAACCATGCATATTAGCGGCACAGAAGTTTATCCCAAAATTGATGGTGATATAACCGTAAACGATGGAACAAATCTAAGTGTTGTCATTCCTCAGCGTGAACCCGGCGTCATTGAAAGAGACGGTATTGTTGAGTTTGTAAATATGGGTAATCCTGAGGCCGATTCACTTTTCCTTTCTTATGATTCGCTTAATACATCTCCGTTTAAAGGATTGGATATAGTAAGTAATATTGAAATAAAAAAGGAGGCCATTTTTAATATGATCATAGATGAAGCAAATGGCGATTTTATTAATGTACAGGGTGAGGCGCTTTTGTCTACCGGCATTGATCCAAGTGGGAAAATTACGCTGGTCGGTAATTATGAATTGGAAAAAGGAGCTTATGAAATCACCTTTAACTTTCTTCGTCGCAGGTTCGACATTCAAAAAGGAAGCAGGATTACCTGGTTAAATGAACCAACCAAAGGAGTAATGGATGTAAAAGCTGTATATGTTGCCAATACAGCGCCTATCGATCTTGTGCAAAATCAAATCGACGGAAATGACCAGGCGATAAAGAATTACTACATGCAAAAACTGCCTTTTGAAGTGCAGTTAATTATGACCGGAGAATTAATGCAGCCGCAACTTGCTTTTGATATCGTACTGCCATCAAATAAGAATTATGGCGTTTCAAATGATATTATTACACAGGTAGATAGCAGGCTGGAACAAATACGACAGGAACCTGGCGAAACTAACAGGCAGGTGTTTGCTTTATTATTACTAAATCGTTTTGTGGGCCAAAACCCGCTTGCAAGCAGCAGCCCTGTTTTCAGTGCTTCATCTTATGCAAAGCAAAGTATAAGCAAGCTGATGACAGAACAACTTAATAAACTTGCTGCCGGGCTTATTGATGGCGTTGATCTCACTTTTGATGTCGTATCAACAGATGATTATACCACCGGTGTAAGACAAGATAGGACTGATTTAAATATTGGATTAAGTAAGCGTTTGCTCAATGAACGTTTAACTGTTGCTATCGGTAGCGATATTGGAGTAGCGAGTCCAAAAAATAGTGGTCAAAAAACAAGCAACATTATTGGAAACTTAAACATCAATTATGCTCTTAGCAGAGATGGAAGGTATATGTTACGCTTCTACAGGAAAAATGAATACGAAGGCATTGTCGACGGATATATTATTGAAAGCGGTCTTAGTTTTATAATTAGCGTGGATTATAATCGCGTCAAAGAATTATTCCGCAAAAGAAGAAATCAACGAATTGAAAATGTAAATCCTGGCAATGCACCAAAATGAAAAAAGGAAAATTTCATATCATCATTTTGGCAATGATTTGCTTTTTTATTGTTGCCTGCAGCAACACACGACATCTCCCACCAAATGATAAATTATATACAGGAGCAAGAGTAATTGTAAACGGAACTTCAACCGTAAGTGAAAAGAAAGTATTGCAAGCGTCCCTCAGTGGATTAACAAGACCAAAGCCTAATACAAAATTCCTGGGCATTCCAATCAAACTTTCTATATATAATTTATTCAGGAATAAAAAAGAAGGTTCTTTTTTTGGAAAAATCAGGGATAAAAATGGCGAGCCTCCGGTATTGCTTAGCCAGCTTGACCTTCAGCGAAACATTAATGTATTACAAAGCTATATGGAAAATAAAGGATATTTCCAGGCAAAAGTTACAGGCGATACTGTTGTCCGCAGGCGAAGGGCACACGCAGATTATAAAGCTAACGCCGGGCCACAATACAGAATCAATGCAGTTCATTTCCCGGAAGATAGTATTAACACTCTTTATTCAACTATTCGCAAAAGCAGTGAAAAGTCATTGTTGATAACGGGAAAATCATTTGACCTTGAAGTAATAAAAGCAGAACGCTTACGCATTGATGCTTACCTGAAAGAAAAAGGATTTTATTTTTTCAGTCCTGAATTCATTTTAGTAAAAACAGATACAACGCTGGGTAATCACCTGGTGAATATGTATATAACAATAAAACCGGATATCCCCGTTGAGTCGAGAGATGTATACCGGATTAAAGATGTTAATATTTATGCCGGGTATAGCTTGAACATGCAAAGTATCGACAGTGCTAAAACCGAGGGGCAAAATTATAAAGGTTATTATATAGTGGATAGAAGAAAAAGATTCAGACCCTCATTGTTTACCGAAACACTGAAATTTAAGCCGGGAGATATATATAACCGCACCGATCATAATTTTACTCTTAGCCGGTTGATCAATCTTGATCTTTTTAAATTTGTAAAAAACAGGTTTGAAAAAAATACGACAACGGATTCTGCTTACCTGGATGTTTTTTATTATCTCACACCATTGCCCAAAAAATCATTAAGGGCAGAATTAACAACTATAACCCGCTCCAATAATCTTAACGGTTCGCTGATATCTGTAACATGGAACAATAGGAATCTTTTTAAAAGGGGTGAGCATTTAAGTGTGAAAGCGTATACAGGAACTGATATCCAGGTAGGTGGAGTATTTAAAAATTCCAATACAATACGTTATGGAGCAGAAATGAATTTTGCAATACCAAAAGTTCTTGTACTGTTTGGAAATTTCGGAATTAAAGGAGGTTATTTACCCCGCACAAATATCCAATTAGGATATGATATGCTTAACCGGGTTAAATACTACACGCTTAACTCCTTCAGGGCAAACTTTGGTTATGAATGGAAAGAAAGCATCCAAAAGCAACATGAACTTTATCCTATTAGTGTTAATTATGTTCATCCAACAAATGTTACAGAGGAATATAATAATTTGATTGGCAAGGATACATTGCTTGCAAGAGCTATACAAAGGCAATTTATTCTTGGTTCAACTTATCAATATAATTATAATCAATTAGCTACCGGTTTGCAACCAAGCACAGCCTATTATTTTAATGGCCTCATTGATCTTTCTGGAAATATTGCAGGGTTATTTTCGGGAGCCGATGTAAAAGCTGGAAAAGAGGTAATGATCAGAAATGTGCCTTTTGCTCAATATATAAAGTTTGAAGCGGATGCCCGCCACTATAAAAGATTGGGTTTGTATTCTACCTGGGCAAACAGGGTGATTCTTGGAGTTGGTATCCCATATGGGAACTCTGTACAGCTTCCTTTTATCAAACAATTTTTTATGGGTGGTAATAATAGTCTTCGGGGCTTCAGAAGCCGTTCAGTAGGGCCGGGTACTTACCGGTACACCGGTAGTAACAATTTTTTACCGGATGAAACAGGGGATATTAAACTTGAAATAAATTCAGAATTTCGTTTCAGGCTCAGTGGCCCCTTATATGGTGCTTTATTTGTTGATGCAGGAAATATATGGTTGATGAATGATAGCCTGTACACACATAAACCGGGCGGAAAATTTACCAGCAAATTTTTAAACCAGTTAGCTGTTGATGCTGGAGTTGGTATCCGATTCGATATTACCCTTTTTATTGTCAGGTTAGATAT
>Ga0193738_1001287_pt1 | contig 10287 bp, 8 predicted proteins | sample L2a1metaG_FD_144927 | JGI IMG/M metagenome (GOLD analysis project Ga0193738, IMG submission 144927) | Soil microbial communities from a riparian zone of the East river system, Colorado, United States - L2a1 | ecosystem: Environmental > Terrestrial > Soil > Riparian zone | place: USA: East River...
CGCGGTCGCGCTCCTCACCCACCCGCAGCCACACCATCCGGTCGAGGTACTCCTGCGCCGAGCCCAGACCGTAGATGCACGACACCGTGGCGACGACGACGACGTCGCGCCTGGTCAGCAGGCTGGCGGTGGCGGCGTGGCGCAGCCGCTCGACCTCCTCGTTGATCGAGGAGTCCTTCTCGATGTAGGTGTCGGTCTGCGGGATGTACGCCTCGGGCTGGTAGTAGTCGTAGTAGGAGACGAAGTACTCGACGGCGTTGTTCGGCAACAACTCGCGGAACTCGGTGGCCAACTGGGCAGCCAACGTCTTGTTCGGTGCCATGACGAGCGTCGGTCGCTGGACCCGCTCGATCAGCCATGCCGTCGTGGCGCTCTTGCCGGTGCCGGTGGCACCCAGCAGGACGACGTCCGTCTCGCCCGCACGCACCCGGCGCTCGAGTCCGTCGATGGCCCCCGGTTGGTCGCCCGACGGCTGCCAGTCGCTGACGACCTGGAACGGCGTCATGTCGCGTCGGATCTCGGTCACGGGGCGCACACGACCACCGTACGTCGACGGTCGGACAGGCTGCCGACCACGCGCTCCCCCGTCAGGGTCAGGTGGGTCCGGACGTCCATCCGGTCCGGTCGGACCATGCGTCCGCCGCCGCGAGCGTGGACCTGATCCACGGTGTCTTCGCCTCCGCGTAGTCGTCGATGCTGTCGTGCGCCGCGGCCGCGAGGTCGCGCTTGAGCCGGGCGTAGTCGCCGGCCGCCGCCGGTGTGTCCCGCAGGTAGTCGCGCAACAGCAGCGCGTCACGCCAGGTAGGCGAGTCCGCGGGACGGACATGGCAGTTCACGGCCAGGCCGGGGTCCGCGTTCTGGACCAACGCCTTGTCCCGGGTCGAGCCGTCGCGGGCGGTGTCCCACCAGGGTCCCGCCCGGCGCACCAGGCCGGCGGCAGCGAGGTCGTCCGCTACAGCGGCGGCCACGGCGAGGTCGTCCACCACCACCTGCAGGTCGATCACGTCCTTCGCCGGCAGACCCGGTACCGAGGTGGACCCGATGTGGTCGGCTCGATGTGCCCGGTCGCCCGCCACCGCGCGCACTCTCGCCAGCAGTCGCGCCGCCACGGCCGGCCAGACCGGGTCGGGCGGGACGACGACCGCGTGCCGCGCCCGCTCGGCCGGCCGGCCGGCCCGCAGGTTCGCCTCGAACGGAACCAGTCGCTGCTCCCAGACGGTGTCGACCATCGCCAGAACTTGCTCGACGGGACCCATGTTGTCCAGCCAAACGTCGGCGGCCGCACGACGGGCCTCGTCGCCGGCCTGGGCGCGCACCCGCGCCCAGACGTCGTCGGCATCCATTCCGCGTTCGGCGACCAGCCGGCGGACGCGCTCCTCGGCCGGTGCGTGCACCACGAGGACGATGGGGAACCCGGCCCCGAGGTCGTTCTCGACGAGCAGCGGGATGTCCTCCACGACAACCGCGTCAGCCGGTGCCCGCGCGACGAGGTCCGCCCGCCGCTCGGCCACCAGGGGGTGCACGATGCCGTTCAGCGCCCGCCGGCGGGACTCGTCTGCGAAGACCACCCGAGCCAGTGCCGTGCGGTCGAGTGTCCGGTCGGCGGCGACGACGCCCGGCCCGAACTCGGCCACCACCGCAGCGAACCCGGGCGTGCCCGGCTCGACCACCTCGCGGGCGATCCGGTCGGCGTCGACCAGCACAGCGCCGCGCGTCACGAGCCGCCGGGCCACGGTCGACTTGCCCGACCCGATGCCCCCGGTCAGCCCGACGCGCAGCATGGGCCGCAGCCTAGGAGACGGCGGCCATGCTGCGCTGCGATCAGGCTGCGGCCTGCTCGTCGGCCATGTCGGTTCGCGGACGCAGTTCCCGCCGTGACGGGAATGCGCTGAGCGGTTGAGCCGGCGTGAACCCCGGCGACCCGAACCGTCAGGATGCCGGCGTCATAGCTCGCCGACACGTCGTCTCCGGAGACGTGCTGCGGGAGCGTGAACGAACGGCGGAAACTGCCGTAGCGCACCTCGCGCAGCGAACGGCCACCGCGCTCCTCCGCCCGCTCGTCACGGCGCTCGCCGCTGACGACCAGCCGGCCACCGTCGACCTCGACGGAGATGTCGCGCTCGGCGTCCAGGCCGGGCAGTTCGAGGCTGACCAGGGCGTCGTCGCCGTCGCGGACGACCTCGGCCGTCGGTACGAAGCCGGCCCGGCGCCAGGTGTCGGACCCGAGAGCCGTGCGGAACAGCGCGTCGACCTCGGCGAACGGGTCGCGTCGGCCACGCAGGACGAGAGTGTTCATTGGATTGACCTCCGATGAGTCTGTTGCAGCCGTCCGTGGCTGCGATCCGTATAACTTGAGTCGAGGACGCTCAATTCCCGGTCGGCCCGGAGCATCCGGCGGTTCGTCCTCGGCGAACGCGGCGGTCCGTGTCAGGTGACGGCGGGCGTCGGCGTGGGCGTCGCGTCAGGGTTACCCATCGCTGCCCCGGCGAGCCCGAGCAAAACCACCCGCTCCGCATCGGCCGGCACGACCTGACGGGCCAGCGTCACGACCAGCGTGCTGTCACCGATTGCGGCGACGTAGGTGATGCCCTCGGCATCGGCGATCAGGAAGCCGTCCTGGCCACTCGCGGCCTGGGCCTCGATCTGCTGACCGGCCGACCGCGCCGAGCCGACCGTGTCCTCCACCCGGGCGGCCGCGGCCGCGGCGTCGACGTACCCGCTCACCGCGATCTCGACCTGCGGTGGCGGCGCCTCGCCGCCGCCGGCCGGGGCGGGCCGGACCCCGTACTGGCAAGTGAGCCGGGCGGTCCGGCCCGAATCGGCCGGGAAGTCGTCGGCGTACACGCGGTTCATAGCGCCGCCCAGCGGTACGGCGACGATCCTGACGACCTCCGTGAACGGGATGATGTCGTCGCAGTTCTCCGAGACCGATACGCCGGTCGCGCTGGGCGAAGGCGACGCGCCGGCTCCGGTCTGGTCGCCGCCGGTCGTCGTGTCTACCGAGGGCACCGGCACCGAGGTTCCGTCGTCCCCGTCGCCGGTGCACCCGGCGGCCACGACGGCGAGCAGGGCAGCGAGGACCAAGCGTCGGACCACGCGCCCACGGTACGTTCCGCTTCGACTTGTGGCGGGTTTGGCACGCCTCACCGGCGAGGGAGACGTCGATAACCCGCCACAAGATGGCGGTCTGGGCTCAGTTGCCGGTGAGCTTCTCCCGCAGAGCCTGCAACGCCTCGTCGGAGGCCAGCGTGCCGCCGTCCTCCGGCTCCTCCTTCTCCTCGGTCGAGGAGTACGACGACGGAGACTCGGCGCTCGCCTCGGCATCGGCAGCCACGGCGCTCTCGATCTGGGTCTTGTGGGCCTCCCAGCGCGCGTGGGCCTCGGCATACTGCCGCTCCCACTCTTCACGCTGCGTCTCGAAGCCGGGCAGCCAGTCGTTGGTCTCCGGGTCGAAGCCGTCGGGGTACTTGTAGTTGCCGGCGTCGTCGTAGTCGGCGGCCATGCCGTACAGCGTCGGGTCGAAGTGGTCGGTTACGGCCGCTGCGGTGTCGCCCTCGTTGGCCTGCTTGAGCGACAGCGAGATGCGGCGCCGCTCGAGGTCGATGTCGATGACCTTGACCATGACGTCCTTACCCACCTGGACGACCTGCTCGGGGATCTCGACGTGGCGCTCGGCCAGTTCGGAGATGTGGACCAGGCCCTCGATGCCGTCGTCGACGCGGACGAACGCACCGAACGGCACCAGCTTCGTGACCTTGCCCGGGACGATCTGGCTGATCTGGTGGGTCCGGGCGAACTGTTGCCATGGGTCTTCCTGCGTCGCCTTGAGCGACAGCGAGACCCGCTCGCGGTCCATGTCGACGTCGAGCACCTCGACGGTGACCTCCTGGCCGACCTCGACCACCTCGGACGGGTGGTCGATGTGCTTCCAGGACAGTTCGGAGACGTGCACCAGGCCGTCGACGCCGCCGAGGTCGACGAACGCGCCGAAGTTGACGATCGAGGAGACGACGCCACTGCGTATCTGGCCCTTCTGCAGGGTCTGCAGGAAGGTGGAGCGGACCTCGGACTGGGTCTGCTCGAGCCATGCCCGACGGGACAGGACCACGTTGTTGCGGTTCTTGTCCAGCTCGATGATCTTTGCCTCGATCTCCTTGCCCACGTACGGCTGGAGGTCGCGGACGCGGCGCATCTCGACCAGCGACGCCGGCAGGAATCCGCGTAGGCCGATGTCGAGGATGAGGCCGCCCTTGACCACCTCGATGACGGTGCCGCTGACGACGCCGTCCGCCTCCTTGATCTCCTCGATGTTGCCCCAGGCGCGCTCGTACTGGGCGCGCTTCTTGGACAGGATCAGCCGGCCTTCCTTGTCCTCCTTCTGCAGGACGAGGGCTTCGACGTTGTCGCCGACGGATACGACCTCGGCGGGATCGACATCGTGCTTGATCGACAGCTCGCGCGACGGGATGACGCCCTCGGTCTTGTAGCCGATGTCGAGCAGGACCTCGTCCCGGTCGACCTTGACGATGACACCGGACACGATGTCGCCGTCGTTGAAGTACTTGATCGTCTCGTCGATCGCGGCGAGGAAGGCCTCCTCCGACCCGATGTCGTTGACGGCGACCTGGGGGGTCGCGGGGGTCGTAGGCGCCTCGATGCTGCTCGTCATGTGGTGGGGGGCTCCGGTCGGACAGATGCGTGTGATGTGGCGCGCCACGGGCCCTCTGATCGCCGTGCCGTGGGACCCGGACACCGTGATGGCATCAAGTACCAGTGAACCGACATGAGACGAGCGCGAGCCTGCTCGGTCCGAGATCGCGCAAGCCCACAGCGCACCGCAGAGATTACCCGCCGCAACGGATCACGGTCAATCGGCGCGATCTGCCGCCGGTGTCACGGAATGGTGGTCACCGGTGTCACGGAACGGTATCACCGCGGCCGCCTCGCGTCAGCAGGAGCAGCGCGGTGCCTACGGCGCACGCGGCTCGGCGTCGAAGTCGAGGATGGGCGGCTTCTCGTCGACAGCGGTGTCGTCGGCATCGTCCACCTCGTCGTGCTTGGACTTCTCCGCGGCCCGGCGGGGCGCGTACGGCGTGCGTAGCAGCACGATGCCGGCGATCACTGCGATCAAGCCGAGGACGCCAAGCACCAGCGGCAGCACGTTGCCGACAAGGTTGAGCTGGCTGGCCAGCGGACGGTACTCGTCGACGTTGGCCTGGACCTGCTCGTCGGTGTATCCGAGGGCGCCGCTGGTGATCGTCGCGATCTCCTCGCCGCCGTAGACCAGGACGGTGTCCTGCTCCTCCTGGCCCCTCATGATGACGCCGGTCTCCGGCTCGATCCATAAGGTGCGGGTGTTCGCGTACGTCCGGTCGGCCTCGATGCTCGGTGCCTCCGAACCGGCCAGGCTGCCCGGCACCTCGAGCTGGCTGACGACGGTCGGCTCGATGGTCTGGACGAAGCGGTAGACCGGCAGGCCGTCGATCTCGTCCTCCCCGTCGAAGACGGCCGGCGTCGCCTCGCGCAGGGCGATGTCCCAGAACTCGTAGTCTCGCTGCTCGGTGCCGAACGGGAACTTGAGGATCTGACCCTCGTGGTCGATCGGGTCGCCGTCGATGGATTGGCCGTAGCCCTCGACGCCCGCTCCGGTGTTCCGGTCGAAGGCCACGATCGAGCGCGTGGCCGTCAGCGTGTCGCCGTCAGCGTTCGTCGTGTTGACCACGGTTTCCCATACGGCGACATCGTCGTCACTGGTGCCCTCGGGAAGATCCTCGACGATCGACACCGTGCCCCGGGTCGAGGTGACGTCGGTGACGACTTCGGGATCCTCGCCCGCCAACAGATTCGGGATGGAGAAGACCGTGACATCCGTTCCGGACGACACCGTCGTCGTCGCCTGGTCCTGGGGAGCCACGGCCAGGCGCGGGTAGGCATACCACCGCAGCAGCGGTGCCAGCACGAGGAAGAGCGCCCCGACGACGAGGAGGACGAGGCCGACATTACGGCGCATGGCAACCTTCCTGGCACCCGACTGACTCGAAGTGACGGCGCCGCAACTTAGCGCATCGCGGCTACCCGCGAGTAGTGGTCGAAACTACTCCGTGACAATTCGCCGGTCAGTTGCTGCCGTAGGCCAGATCCTCGGCGTTCACAGGCTCGTCGCCGCGCTCCTGAGCGACCTCCTGCGGGGTCGGTCCACCCGCCACGTTCACGATCGTGACGGCTGCGGCGACCGCGAGGGCTGCGCCGAGCACAGCGCCGACAACTCCGGCGAGAACGGTGTTCATCTGACCCGCCTACTCCTCTTGCCCGTGCACCCTCAGGTTTGCCCGGACTGTACCAGGCTGTCCTGGCCGTTCCGAGTGCGCTTGGCCACGGCCAGCCATGCGGCGGACCCGGCCGCAACCGCCAAGGCCACCAGGTGCGCTACCAGCACCGGCGCCCGCGGAGGGACGGCACGCCAGAGTGCCGGGTCGCCGCGCACTCGGTAGAGCTCGAGATCACCACCGCGGACGACGGGATCGAGATCGTCCAGAACCCCGGCTGGAACGGTTCCCGGCGTGCCGTGCTCGACGGCGACCCAGCCGACCCCGAGTCGAAGCAGGCGCGCCGCCGGCTCGGGCGCGTCGAGCGCTTCCGCCACTGACGCCGCCCGGGGATCCTCGCCAGCCAGCCGTCGGCTGCCCACGGTCAGCGTGTCGGGGGTGACGGTTTCGACGCCGACGTACCGTGGCAGCGGGTCGAGCACTGTGCGTCCGTCGTTCCAGTCGTACGACCGGTAGGGCTGGTACGGGAGCACGACGAGCGCGCCGGCGCCAGGGTCGCGCTGGAGCGCTTCGCGGACGTCATTCCAGCTCGGCGGGTACTGGACGGGTGACAACCGCCCCCCGACCCCCCAGGCAAGGTCGGGCAGTGCCGCCAGCGGAAGCACGGCCGCTACGCCAGCCACGATCGTGGCGGAGACGAGGCCACCGCTCCAGCGCGACACCGACGCTGCCAGCCGGGCCGCCCCCAGCGCCGCGGCGGGCGCGAGTGCAAGCGAGTACCACGCGAGGAACTTCGTTCCGTCGCGCAGCAGGCCGGCACCAGGGACGCGTTCGACTGCCCACGCAAGCCCGCCTCCGAACGCACCGGCCAGGCTCAGGACGATGCCCAGGCCGGCAAGGATGGTGAGCGCGAGCGTCGCCGGCCGACCCATGGTCTTACGCAGGCGCGGTACCCCGCCCAGCGCGAGGCTCACCCATGCGAGACTGATGATCGCCGCCGTCCAGAGGGATCGACTCTCCGGAACTACCTCGGAGTTCCAGATGCCACCCAGTGTGAGCACGCTGCCGACCAGGCCGAGCGGCGAGTCGGGATGGGCCGCGAAAGCCTCCACCGCGCGCGGATCCGAAGTCAGCGACGTGGGAGTCAACACGCCGGGCACGAACCACGGCAACTGAAGTACGACACAGCCGGCGGCGGCTACAGCCGTGGGCAACCGGTGACGGGTACCGGGCAACGCAACCACAATCAGGAGGACGCCGGAGGCCAGGACCCCACCGGTGGGTGTGATCGACGCCAGCGCGACCAACAGGAGCGCCGTCGGCAGCGCCGCTCGCTCGCCGCGGCGTACGGCCAGCGCGGCACGGAGCAGCCACGGCAGCACCGCGTACCCGACCAGCAAGCCCCAATGCCCGATGGCCAGCCGCTCAGCGACATAGGCATTCCACACATATGCGGAAGCGGCAACGGCGCGCACGGTGCCCGGCGCTCGTGGCAGCAGCATCGTCGCACCGACCGCGCCGCCCGCGAGTATCCCGGCGAGTGCGACTCGGTAGACCAACTCACCAGGAATGACCTGCGTCAGCACGGCAACGACGGCGTCCAGCGGAACTGCCCTGGGTAATGCGCTGCCCAATCCCAGCGCATCCGGAACGAGCTCCTGCTGTGGCACTGTGACCATGTCGTACGAGAGCAGGAAGCCCGGCTGAGCGAGGGGGGCGAGTACGAGGGCCGCGAGTCCGCCGCACCAGAGCAGAAGGGGCCACGGGTAGGGCTGCCCGACCGGCGAGATCGAGGACGTATCAGCCACACTGTCCTCCCAACCCGTAGACGAACGACGCCGAGGCGACAGTGAAGCAGAACCGGCGCACGCAGCTGGCAGCTCGGGTCGCGACGGCGGGGGGCGTCGCGGCCGCCACGAGCATCGCCAATGCCATCGGGTATGCGCTGACTGTGGTTGCCGCTCGGCTCCTGGAGCCCGCGGAGTTCGGAGCCTTCGGCGCAGTGCTCGCCCTGATCATCGTTGGCAGCGTGGCTGCGCTCGCGATTCAGGCGACCGTGGCGCGGGGCAGGGCCCGCCGTGAGCCCGTGGCGTCCGCCGTGCGGTCAGGACTCGTCCTCGCGCTGGTCGTGGGGCTGGGTCTCGGGTTGCTCTCCCCCACCCTGGCCGCCTTCCTCCAGCTTCCGTCGGTCATGCCGGTGCTTGCCGCCGCGGTCGGCATAGCCGCGATGACAGCAACCGCACCGGCCGTGGGTCTCGTCCAGGGCGCGGAGCGCTTCACCGCGCTCGGCGTCCTGGTCGCAGGTCAAGCCGCGCTCCGCGTTGCCGGCGGCCTGGTCGGCATGGCAGTCCGGCCGACGGCGTCGGGTGCGTTGGTCGGTGTCGCGGCTGGGCTGGTCGTCGGCGCCATCGGCGCCTGGTTCATCGCCCGCCCGCCGCTGCGTCCGGGGACGTGGGCAACGTTCGGGGTGAGCCTGCGAGCCACGCTCGCAGCGAGCGCTCTGCTGCTGGGTCTCGTCATGGTGACCAACGTCGACGTAGTTCTCGCCCGGCACGTACTGTCCGCCCAGGACAGCGGCCTCTACGTCGCGGGCTCGGTGTTCACGAAGATTGCCTTCTGGTTACCACAGTTCGTGCCGCTGGTGGCCTTCCCCGCGCTCACCGACCCGAAGCGGCGCCGCGGGGCGTTCCGCCTGGGTCTTCTCGCCGTCGTTGGCTGCGGCACCGCCCTGGTGGCGGGGACGGCCGTGCTGGCCGGACCGGCCGTGACCATAGTGGCAGGGTCGCGATACGCCGATCTCGGCCCCTGGGTCCCCGTGTTCACCGCACTCGGGGCATTGCTCGCAGTCGCACAGTTGCTCGTCTATGCCCACCTCGCCAGCGGTGACCTGCCGACTACGGCGGTGGTGTGGGCAGTGCTGCTGGCCTACGTCGGCGTTGTCGAACTCACTGCCACCAGCCTGGGCGGCGTGCTCGTCCCAGCGTTGTCCGCGGCCGGGCTGCTCGTGCTGTGGGGTCTGACCCGCGAGCGGGTCATGTCGCGACGCCGGGACCGATCGCGAGACGGTCCCGCCATACCATGACTGGTCCGCCCACAGGAAAGGCTCCGCCGTGCCCAACGCCGTCGTGACCGGTGGAGCCGGGTTCCTCGGTTCCCACCTCTGCGAGCGCCTGCTTTCGGAGGAGTACCGCGTGCTCTGTCTCGACGATTTCACGACAGGCACTCCGCACAACGTTGCGCACCTACTGGAGAACCCGGCGTTCCGGCTGGTGCGCGCCGACGTCACGGAGTACGTCCACGTCGGAGGGCGCGTTGACGCCGTCCTGCATTTCGCCTCGCCCGCTTCGCCGGCGGACTACCTCCAGATGCCTATCCACACGCTCAAGGTCGGCTCCGTCGGCACCCTCCACGCCCTGGGCCTGGCGCGATCGAAGGCCGCCCGATTCGTGCTGGCGTCGACGTCGGAGGTGTACGGCGATCCGCACGTGCATCCACAACCCGAGTCCTACTGGGGGCACGTCAACCCGGTGGGTCCGCGCGGTGTCTACGACGAGGCGAAGCGGTTCGCGGAGGCCATGACGATGGCGTACCGCCGCACTCACGGTGTCGACACCGGCATCGTGCGAATCTTCAACACCTTCGGCGAGCGGATGCGCCCCGATGACGGTCGCGCCATCCCGACTTTCATTCGACAGGCCCTCGCCGGCGAGCCCATCACCGTGGCGGGCGAAGGCTTTCAGACGCGTTCCGTGTGCTACGTCGACGACCTGGTCGAAGGGGTTGTCCGCCTTCTGCGCCACGAACATCCCGGGCCGATGAACGTGGGAAATCCCCATGAGATGTCTGTCCTGCGGCTGGCCGAGCGGATCCGCGACCTGTGCGGATCGGCATCCGAGATCATCTTTATCCCGCGGCCCCAAGACGATCCGTCCGTACGGCGACCGGACATCAGCCTCGCACATGAGGTTCTCGGCTGGGAGCCGAAGGTGGACATCGAGGACGGCCTGCGGCGGACCATCAG
>Ga0193738_1001288_pt1 | contig 10286 bp, 15 predicted proteins | sample L2a1metaG_FD_144927 | JGI IMG/M metagenome (GOLD analysis project Ga0193738, IMG submission 144927) | Soil microbial communities from a riparian zone of the East river system, Colorado, United States - L2a1 | ecosystem: Environmental > Terrestrial > Soil > Riparian zone | place: USA: East River...
CCGTAGTCCTGCACCTCCTCGTCCTTGACGTAGCGCGGCTTCGGCTTCGGTGCTGACGGTGGCACCTCGCCGCCGTTGCGCAGCTGCGCCGTGGCGATGCTCTGCTCAAGCTCAGTGAGTCGGCGCGCCATCTGCTGGTTGGCGTTGAGCGCCTGCTCCAGCCGGCCAGCGGTCGAGCGGGCGCGTTGCTCCCACGTCTCGTCGGAGCCATCATCCTGCTCCTCGTACTCAACCTGCTCTTCGCTTTCCTGCGCAGGTGACTGCTGCGCCATCTGGTCGCGAAGCTGGTTGGCCTCGTCCACCTGCCGCTGCAATTGCTGGGGGAGCGGCGGTACGAACCGCAGCTCCGGGCTTTCCTGTTCCTGACCCTGTTCTGGCTCTTCAGCCATGTCGCTTCCTCTCCTGCGCTTTTTGGTGCAGCTGGGGGGCTTCGTGGAACAGCTTCGCTAATTCCCGCACGGCAACAGCCATGCCTTGTGCCCTCGGCAGCATATCCAGTGTGCAGTCAGCCATCTTGGCCGTCTGCTCAGCTGCACGGTTATCCATCGCTTCGAGGAACATAACCCATTCGTCGCTGGCAGCGCCTCGAAGCGACATCGCTGCCTCTATCAGATATTTGTCGCTCACTAGCGAACCACGTGCTTCGGCACCACTGACTGTTTCTTCTCCAGCGCGGCTTTCTGCGCAGCGGTCAGCGGCTTGACGACTGGTTTCTTTACGACCGGCTTCTTCACCACCGGCTTCTTCACCGCCGGCTTCGGCTTCGGCTTGGCCGGTTCCTTGTAGCCAATAGGCAGGTAGCCCTTGCCGGCGTGGTAAGCGTAGGGGTCGAACACCATGTCGACGCCGTTCTTGGTTACGTGCCACTGGTTGTCCCTGAACCTCGGCGTTCCGTAGTTCGCATCGGTCTTGCCGACAACGCCCTTGGTGGTGGGCGTACCGCCGGGAAACTGCGTGGGTTTCTTCACCGGCTGCTGAGCGTTGGCCTTGTAGTTAGTATTAGGGCCGGAGTGCCCGACGTTCATGACCGGAGTGTTGTCGGCGTAGCTCATGGCACTATCGCGGCCACTCGTCGCCGTACGTCGACCACTGCCAGCGTTGGCTTTGTAGTTGGTGCCCGGGGCAGCGACCTTCGCAGGCGCACCACCCGGTGCAGCCGTCGGCGCAGCCGTCCCGGCCAGCGGCACGTAGCCCTTGCCAGCATGGTAGGCGGCGGGGTCGAAGACCATGTCCTTGCCGTTAGCAGTGACATGCCACTGGTCGTTCTTGAAAATAGGCGTGCCGTAGGTGAGGCCAGCCTTCTTCCCGGCGTCTATCGCTGCCTGCGCTTTTTCGGGTGTGTTGCTGCCAGCGAGCGGCACGTAGCCCTTGCCAGCGTGGTAAGCTATCGGGTCGAATATTATGTCGACGCCGTTCTTCGTGACGTGCCACTGGTTGTCCCTGAATATCGGCTGGCCGTAGCCGCCGCCTTTGTTGGCAATCGCTGCCTTATCCCACGCCGACAACGGTCCAGTTGGTGCCTTGGTAGCCGCTGCGGCCGCGGCCTTAGCGGCCGCGTCTGCTGCTGCTTTTTTACGCGCCGCCTCAGAAGCGGCAGCGGCGCGGGCCGCGTCCTGCTGGGCGTTCAGTCGAGCCTGCGCCGCGGCTGCGTCCTGCGCCTGCTTGACGGCGGCGGCGTGCTGCGTCGTGGCGTTCTGCTGCGCAGCCGTGGTCTGCCTTAGCTGCAGTTGCCGCTGCGCCTCCAGCGCGGCGGCGTTAGCATTCGCGCGGGCCTGTTGCGCCGCCGTCGTCTGAGCAGCGACGCCCGGTGCCACGCGACCGGGTGGCGGCGGCAGCGGAGCTGCCGCTGGCTTAGGTGGTGCTGGCGTAGGTGCCGGTGCCGGTGCCGGTGCTGGCGTAGGAGCCGGTGTAGGCGTCGGGGTAGGTGTAGGCGTAGCGGCGCGTTGCCCGACAAAGCCAGCGCCGGCGACAGGAGCTAGTAATCCCATTTCCTTCATCCTTGCGCGTGCGTCGGAGATCGGCATCGTATTAACCAAATCCGGGTTGCGGCTTGGGCATAGTCGGCGCAACCGGCTTCGGCGCAGCAGGTGCTGGCGAGGGTGCGGCGGGCGCTGTCAGTGACGGAGCCTGTCCCTGCATCATCGGGGCCTTGGTCAGCGGACTAGCAACCTGAGCCTGCCGCATCTGCATCGCGCCACCGGCATAGGCCGGGTTGTATCCCGGAGACATCGGCGGGCGCATCATGCCGGGTGCCGCGCCCATCGGCATTGCCGGGGCCATCGGCGAACGCTGCATTGGCGCGCCAGCCATCGGGCCAGCACCGGGAAACTGCTGCGGCGCGCCCATCGGCTGCTGCGCCTGCAGCATCGCCCGCTGCTTCTGCGCCTGCAGCATCGCCTGCTGCTTCGCCTGCATCTGCTGCGCTTGAATATCGGGGTGCACCACATCGGCACCACCGTAGCGCGGCGTTGCTGTCGCCATCATCGGCGCGTCGGCACCACCCATCATGCCGCCGGGTCTGCCTACGCCGTCACGGAAAGACGAACGCCGTATAGCGTTCTGCCTGAGAACGTCGGCCTGTGCCGGATCACTGGTAGGAGACCCAGCCGGCTGCCGGTAGTTATCTGGAAGACGCTCTGGCCTGCCCGGACTGCCATACGAGTCTTTGCGCGGCTGCTTGCCCGGACCTGCGGTAGCCATCCTAGGCTTGCGCACCTGCGGCGCTGGCCCCTTCGTCATCGTCGGCGCTTGCTTGCGCACCTGCGGTGCCGCCGGCTTCCTGCCGCCGTACGACTCAGCATCGGCGCGACGCGATGCCTGCAGGTCGGCGCGCTTGGTAGCAGCGAGCTTGGCAGACGCGCCTTTGGCCGCGATGTCGCGCTGGCGGCTCTGCTGCGCCTGCTCCCTACCACCGCCGGCGGTAGCAGCCTGCGCCCTCTTTGCGTCGGTCCTGCCTGTATTCGGGTTGAAGCCCGGCAGCTGCGCGGCACCCGACGCACCGCGTCTGCGAGGTTGCGAGAAATCACGTTCCTGTCCCGAAGTATCGCCTCTCGGCATGGCTATCTCCTTTGCGCTTGCTCCGTCCTCAGTTGCTGAAGCAGCGGAGACATATCCAGCTCCGTGCCCTTCGAGGGCGTGATCTTGGCATAGTCGTTGATGTTCATCTTCGACTTGAGCAGACCGGTCATCGCCGCGCGGTTGGGCAGCTTGGTCGAGAACTTGGTCGGCTTGATCGTCATTTGTCCCGGCCGAGTTTGGTCAGCTCGTCGATGATCTCGCTGGCTATGCCGCGGTCGGTCTTCCGGGACTTATTCCCGGAATAAATCTTCGGTGCCTTGATGCCGGCCTTGCTCATCGCCGACTTCTTCGAGCCGGTGCTGACGGCACCAGCGCCCTTGCTGCCGAGCTTGTTCGCCGTTTTGTAGGCACCACGGGTGATGTTCTGCCCGGATGTCTTCGACACTTTGGCTCGCAGCGAGGGCATCGCGTTACTTCGCGTAGCTGGTGCGGCTGCGCGACTGCGTGGTGGCGCTGACGCCGGGCTTCTGCGCGGTGACCTTCTGGTTGCCGTACATCTGGTTGCCCGGGCCGGCCTTGATCTTCATATCCTTGGCGAGGCCACCTTTGCCCTTGCCAGTAACTTTGCCTTTTGCCATTTCGGCCTCCTATGCCGTTGCTTGTGCCGGTGCTGGTGCAGTTCCCTGACCAGCCCCCGGCGTTGGGCCAGCCACGTTGGTTTGCGGTGCCTGCGGCGCAGCAGGCGCTGCGCCCGCAGGCGCGGCTGGTGCGGCGGGCGGCGGCGGTCCTGAGCCGGCCGGCGGCGTGCCGGGCTGCGGCGGTCCACCCGGCTGGCCTTGCATCGCGCCGATCTCGTCGTCGGGCGGCACGATGGCTTCGCCGTCGAGGCCGATGCCATCCGACACTGCACGCAATACGCTGGCGCGGCCGCGGACGCCAGTGATCTGCATGTCGATGGGGTTGGCGGTGATCTGCAGGAACTCCAGCTGGCGCTGGCGCTGCGTCTCGCGCTGCATGGCGATGTTGACGCCGATGACGTCGATGGACTCGTCACCACGCAGCGTGCCCGTGGTGTCGGTGAGCATCACCATGTCGTAGAGTTCGGATACTGCAGGTTCAACAACGTCGTTGTCGATGTTGGCGCTGACGGTCTGGAGTATCTTGGCCGCGTTGCCCATGACCATAGCGAGTCCACTAGCAGTTCGACCGGCACCTCCGGTGCGGTCTGATCCTGTGGAGTAGCGGGGAATGGCGCTAATCTCGTCGGCGATCTGAGTGAACTTTTCATAGACCGCCAGCAGCTCCTGTGCGTTGGACTCGGGCTGGAAGAAGCTGACCGGCATCTGGCCGTTGTTCGAGCCTAGCGGGTCGGTGACGATGTGCCAGCGCTTCCACGGGTACATGTCGTCGGAGTCTTCGTTGTCCGCGACGGTCGTCGTTGACGACGACCTGCGGACCAGACGCGATGGCCATATTGTTGATGAGGGAACGGAGCGCGGAATTGGCGGCGTCCCCGATATCAGCAAGGATATCAGGTAGGGCGTTACCCACGACGGTGCCCGGGACCTTCTCGAAGCTGGTGACATAGTAGGGTGCCCGCTTTCTCAGGGACGGCGACAGCTGCACCTTGATGACGTAGCGGCCGATCTTGTAGGCGTCGACGAAGTAGTCGCGGTCCTCGTCGGGCACCTTGGCCGGGTCCATGCCCTGCTGCAGCAGTATCTTGCCCTGCACGTAGCCGTGGTACTCGATCATGTCGAGCATGCCCGACGCGTTCATGCGCGGGTCTTCGCGGCTCTCCATCACCGAGCGAGAAGTGTCGCCGGTCGACGCCATCACCTCGACGTAGCCGCTCTGTCCATACCAGCGCAGCACCTCGCGGATCGCCGCCTCGTCGTAGCCCGGCACGCCGATCAGGTCGTTGAGGTCGGCGCGTGTCAGGCGCGAGCGCTCGCACACCGCGGCGTCGGCGATGTTGGAGCAGCCCGGCGTCCACCAGACGTCGTGCGGGCTGGTCCTGTACCAGCGCATCTTGGGTTTCGACTGGACCTGCGCCCGGCCCTGCACCCACGTCACCTTGGGTTCCATGCGCACCACGGGACCCTTGATGCACATGAACGGGAACAGCGGGATGTCGGTCAGTCCCTCACCCAGCGCTTGGTAGAAGCCGCCCTCGACGAGGATGTCGTCGAGCTTGCGGAACGCCTTGTCGGCCTCGAGCCGCGCCTTCTTGAGCGAGGCGCGCTTGGCGCTCTCGGTCAGCATCTTGGTGCGGTCGCGCACCATGCCGGGGTCCGGCGGCATGCCAGCCTGCTCAGCGGTTTTTACTTCCAGCGCCACCAGCTTGGCGATGTCGCCTGAGATATCGTCAGGCAAAGTCGGATCGGGTGTGGGGCTGAGGCTCCACGGCTTGTCGACATTGAGGTATATGTCGCGGAGCAGGGACGTTGCGCCACGACACTTAGCTGCGATGAGACGAGCATAGATTTCCGACCCTCCGAAGCGCCTGATCTCCATCAGCTTGTTGGCTTCGTACTGGCCGGAGAACACGCGCATCGCCGTGGTCAGTCGATCCGACCAGCCCTGCGCCGAGTCACGGTGCCGCACCATGCGGCCGAACTCGTTGTCGATGTAGGCGGCTAGCGCCGTGATGAACTGCTCTGAGTTGGCAGCGACGGCATTCTCGATCTCGACGGCCTGCGTGGCCTGTCGAGCATCGTCCTCGATCAGCTGCTGCGGACTTACAAGCCGTAGTCCTGCCGGCAAAGCGGTATCCCCTCGGAAAGTGAGGAATACTTACGCTCGCTTTTGCGTTACGTCCAGCCCGCGCTGGAGACGCGCTGCTTGGGCTGCTTCGCGGCTTTCATCCTGATGCGTTTGGCGAGGAACTGCACCAACCCGGAATTCAGGGACAGGCACACATACTGCAGCGCGTCCGCCAAATCGCTCCATGGGTGAGTTTTGTCGGGCAGCGGCTTGGTTATACCGGCCTGCGTCTTGGAGAAACGGTACATGCCGTTCAAAGCACGGATAAGATTAGGACAGCCGAATTCATCGAACGCCAGCGCCGGTCCTCCATCCCTCTGTTGGAGGAGTAGTGTCTCTACACTGGTGATGCGCGGGTCGATGTTGTTGGTCGGGGCCGGAAAAGCCGGGATGCCCAGCCGCTTGAGAACGTCGAAATTGTTCTCTTCGAGGATGTCCGACTTTCCCTTGCCGGCCGGATCGCCAACCGCGACGAACTGCAGTCCCATGTACTTCTCGGCGTACAGCCTCGGCTTGAGGAATTTCGAGACGTGCAGCTCCAACCCGATGTCCTCGGCGACCACCTCCTCCAGCACGTTGAGCCGGCCGGTATGGTCCTCCTGACAGATGATCGAGCACGGGCTGCGCCCGAAGTCCTGCCCGATCAGCAGCGGCTTGCCGATCACCGGCTGCAGCTCCTGCTTCACGTGAAACATCCGCTTGAACGATCCGCGAAAGACCGCGGCACCTGACGGGTCCGAGCCGTAGCGGGCGTAGACGTAGCGGTTGACCCAGTCGACGTTGTGGCCGCGCGCGAGGCGCTCGTAGTAGGTCCTCCCCTGCGCGCGGCGCACGGGTGAGTCTTCCGGCAGCTTCAGCGTCTCGGGTGTCTGCAGCAGCCATTCCAAGTTCTCGGCATTGTCGTCCATGCCGCTCGGCTGCCAGAACACCTGCCAGTCGGGCGGGCGGTCGTCCTCGAACAGCCGCCACCAGTCCGACCCGTCAGTCGGCGCGTTGGTGTCGCCGATCATCCCGAACCAAGTACAGCCGCCATCCACTGCGGAGGGAAACCGCCCGCATCGGCCTGCTATGGCGTCGACGAGGTCCGGCGACATCTCGATGGCCTCGGAGAGCCAAGCCCCGGTAAGCTGCATCGACAAGAGGCGGCGCTGGTCTTCCGGGTCTTCGAGAGGGATGAGGAACCATTCCGAGTAGACGTCCCCGAACTCGATGATCACCACTTGGTCGGCGACCTTGTAGCGGCATATCGGCCTGAGCCAGTTGAGGATGTCCAGCAGGATCGTCATCCTGAGCTGCTGCAGCGTCTGCCGCACCACCGCCCAGCGCGTGCGGCGCTTGCCGTCCGCGCCCGGGGCCTGCTGCATGCAGCGCTTCAAAAGCTCGAAGATGCAGCCAGTGGTCTTGCCCGACCCGACCGGGCCGACCACGAAGCGCGCGAAGATGTCGCTTTCCATGAAACGCCCCACCGTTGGCGGGGCGTTGAATGTGATGGTGGTCAAGTGGCGCGCCGGCGGCGACGGTACTTCAGCGCGGCGAGACCGGCGAGCGCGGTGCCGAACAGCGGCAGCGCTGCCGGGACCGGCACCGCCGAGACGGCAAAGTTACCGCCGTAGCCTGCCGTGGTTCCGGCATTGCCCGCGATCTGCAGGTAGTAGCTGCCGGGTCCGAGAATGCCGGAGCCGGATAGTGCTTGGCTAGTCGAGCCGATTGCCGCGAATGCCGGTCCGTACTTCAGGATGTCGTCACCACCACCGGGGATGCCGACCGTCTGGAAGACCGCCGCGGCGAAGTTGGTGATGAAGTCAGTGGTAGACGAGCCACCGGGGTAGGAATTGGTGGCGCTGGCGACGGTGAAGAACGACGACCCGGAGAGGGTGAACTCGTAGAAGTCGTTGAACAGGCCGCCGATATTCGGACCGCCGTTCGGATCGTTGGAAAAGAACCCTGCCGCCGAGTTCGGGTTGACCCCGAAGTTGTCGACCACCGCGGAATTGGCATACCCCGTCCCCATCAGCAGAAGCAGGGCTGCTGTCCCCAGTATGCGTCTCATGTCGGTTACTCCTGTTGTGGTTTCTTCGTAGCAGCTTTGACAGCCCACATCGCGCCTTCCTCGATGGCGGTCTGCGCCAGCGCCTTGAGGCGGGGAGCATCGCTGTTGGGCTTGGTCACCATGTCCTCGATATAGTCGATCAGCTCTGCGGCCATGACCTTGATACGCTCGACGTCCTCGTTGTTGGATGGGTTGAAATCCAACCCGACCCTGTACTCGCCCTTGGTCATACCGCCGCCCCCTCCGGGTGCTCGTGCGTGTAATCGACCGGCGCTTGCGCCGGCGGCTGTTCGGAGCGCATCTCGGCAGCCTCGATGGCAGCCCGCACGGCGATGACGACGTGCTCCATCGCCTGCTGCTTGCGCTGCGGCCCGGCGTCGCCCGGCGGCACCCCGAGCTGCTCGATCAAATCGATCAGGTTCGCGCCGGCGCGCTTGATGCCATGCGCCCGGTGATCGGTGTTGACGGCCGTCAGGTCGACCATGCCTTCGCCGATGCTGCCCGTCATTTTCCTGCTCCTGTCGTCGATGTTGGTGTGAACCATGGTGATGATCTCGCGGTCGACCTGCCGCGCCAAGCGCTCGGCGTTGGCGTCGGACGCCGCCTCGGGCCAGCCACTACTCACTGATCGACCCCTGCTGGTCAATGCGGTGCTCGATGCGCGGCGGCACCACCGCCTCGATGGTTATCGGCTGGCGGTCGCGGGAGGTGACGATGTTGATGGTGACGCCACCGCCGGTGACGCCCGTGCCAGCGCCGCTGCCATCGAGTTCTCCCAGCCGGGCCAGAAATTTGCCCGCATCCACCCTTTGGCTGAGCGGTGCGGATGGATTGTTAATCTCCGCGATAAACGTCTCAAGCGTAGTCTCGAGGCCAGTGGCAGCCTTAACCCGAACGCGTTCTTTTGTGTTCGCGGCACTGTTCCACTCCCGCTGCATGTCCTTGAGCATGTCGAGAAACCGCGGGTGCTTCTGGATCGCGGTCCACTCCTCGTCGGAGAGGCGATGAAGAGACACGACCTGCTCGACGGTGAAGATGTCCTGCGCGATCTCGCGTGCAAGCGTAGCGAAATCAACGGCATAGGCCGTGAGCGGGTCGAGTTCTGGCGCGCTTGGTGTCTGGTTAGCCATCGCCGGTGTTGCCATCGTCGAAGTCCAGCTTGTGCTGCCGGGCCAGCTCGCCATCGGCGTTGTAGTCGCCGATGGGGTCGACGCGCGGGGTGAAGCTCTGCGGGGCGGGGACGTCGGAGGTGGGGGCTTTGCCGTAATTGTTGGGGTCGTCGGCTTCAGCTGCGATGCGGAGAGCTTTTCTTAGGAGGAGGAACGCCTCCTCGAACTTGTTGTAGGCGTTGGCGGCGAGCCGGGCATCGGCAAACCCTGACTTCGCCAGTCCTGCGCACTCGTTGAGCACGCGCAGCTCCAGCGCCTTGTAGTGCTCACCCAGCTTCCTCTTGCCCTCGTCCAAGTTGGCGCTCCATCCCGGCAGCTGCATCTCAGGCCGCTTGAGGCTCGTCAGGCGCGTTTTGGCCTGCTGGTGGGTTGTCATCGAAAAATACCTCGAGGCTTTGGCGTGGCTCGCGCTGCAGGTCGGGCGCGGGGGCCTTGGGGCCGTGGTTATCGGCGGGGTCCGCGCCGGAGATGCGGTGCGGGATGAACAGCCGCTCGAAGTCCTCCTTCGGCCACACCTCGACGCGCTCCATCGACGGCATGCCCTCGGCCAGCTTGACCTCCTGCCTCACCACATAATCGAGCACCCGGCAAATGATCGGCTCGCCATCGGGGTGGGCATAATGCGGCACCCGCAATATCGGCGTATCGTCCCAGCCGGCCCAGTTGCGATCCACGAAATCGGGGGCATCGCGAAGGGACCCGGCGTACTGCCACGCATCGATCACCCTGATGCGCGACTGATACGTCACGGCCTGCGGCCTAATGGGGGTGGGGGCAGGCCGCGACGCACCCGCCCCGGACGGTTGCACATTGCGAAGGGCGCTGCGGTCCGGGACGATGGGGTCCTTTGTCTCCGTCTCGTATAGCACCGGGTCGGTAGGATCGGCACGCACCATCTTCGGTTCTGCTTCACGTTCCGACGGGGTGAAGCCGTAGTCGATACCGGGGGCGGGGCGTGGGGCTGGGCGCTTGCGCGGCATCACTTGCGCCTGATGGTTGTCTGCGGCCGCGGCTGGCTGGCCTGTTTCGGCCTGTCGTTGGCCGGCGGGATCACCACCTCGAACTGGCCGCGTGCCTTGGCCTCCTGCTCGACGACGTCGAGATAAAGATCGATGGCCCTGCGCACGTGCTCCTGCACGGCAATGCCCGTGCGGGTGCGGACGGCATCGAGGCGGGTTTTCTGCAGGGCGGCAACCCGCATCGGCAGCGGGATCAAATCGCGCCTGAGATCGACGGCGTTGGCCGGGGTGCGGCGCTTGCGGGGAGCTGGGTTGGCCTGTGCG
>Ga0193738_1001289_pt1 | contig 10282 bp, 8 predicted proteins | sample L2a1metaG_FD_144927 | JGI IMG/M metagenome (GOLD analysis project Ga0193738, IMG submission 144927) | Soil microbial communities from a riparian zone of the East river system, Colorado, United States - L2a1 | ecosystem: Environmental > Terrestrial > Soil > Riparian zone | place: USA: East River...
TAGGGCGGAGTCCAAGTACTTGATGCGGAGTGCCGAGACCCTGCAAGGTTGCAATCCGCACAATTACCAGAAGGCTCAGCGGTCGGCGAAGAAGTCCTTCAGCAGCGCGCTGCACTCGGCCTCGAGGACGCCGCCACGTACTTCTACACGATGGTTGAGCCGCGGGTCCCGTAGGACGTCGAAAAGCGAGCTCACCGCGCCGGCCTTTGGATCGAAGGCGCCGAAGACCAGCCGAGCGACACGGGCCAGCACGAGTGCACCAGCGCACATCGTGCAAGGCTCGAGAGTGACGACGAGCGTGAGCCCGGTCAGCCGCCACGATTGCAGCCTCCTGGATGCCTCCCGCAGCGCAAGAAGCTCGGCATGGGCTGTCGGATCATGCCTGATCTCACGTTCATTGCCGGCGGCGGCTAAGGCGGTACCGGCCTGGTCAATGACGACCGCGCCGACCGGAACATCGCCGTGTCTCGCAGCCAACCGGGCCTGATCGAGAGCCAGCAACATTGAGTCGCTCCACTGGCTCAAACCGCTGAATTCACTCACCCACGGCTGCTTCGGCCGCCTTGCGGAACGGCGGGTTGAGTTTGATCTTGTCAGCGATCTCGATCAGCATGTCGACGCTACTCAGATCGAGATTGTCGATGATGGCACCCATGTCGAAGTCACTCAGCCCGAGGTCGGCGACGATGCCTAGGTCGCCGATGGGGTCGCCCTCCTCCTCGTCCTCCTCCAAAGGCTCCTCGCCGAGATAGTCCACAACATCTCGGGCAATGGGCCAGTCGCTCGCGGCCGCGGCGTCGGACAGCAACACCTGGACGTGTTGTCCGCGTACCCGCGTGATCACGAAGACCTCCTCGACCAGGCTGACGAACCCGAGCGCGCCGGCGTCGCCGGGCAACCGGCGCAGTTGGACCATCAACTCCTCGAGATCGTTGGCGAGATCCTTGCCGAGCGACTGCACGTACGGCTGGCCGTCCTCCCGGTAGGCGGCGAGCACGAAATCGATCTCGTCATCGGCCGCATCCTCAAGATCAACTTCGTCGAAATCTTCGTCATCCTCGAGATCGTCGTCGAGCTCGTCTGCGGTCTCTGCCGGCTCGCTCGCCGAGTCAGCGCTCCTGCCCGGGCCATCCAGCTCGAACGACTCGTACTCCTCGTCGTCGAACCCCGACATGACTTTCCTCCTCCGCACGATCCCAAAACCCGCTCCATCGTGTCAGACGCTTTGCCCAGGCACGAGTCCGATCCCCATCTCCAAGCCAGCCTCGCTACGGTTCCAGCGTGGAACTACGCATCGTCGACCATCCGCTTGTGGCTCACAAGCTCACCGCGCTGCGGGACGAGACCACCGACTCTCCGACCTTCCGCCGACTCACCGAAGAGCTCGTCACCTTGCTCGCGTACGAGGCGACCCGCAACGTTCGCGTCAGCCCGCACACGGTTCGGACACCGCTGCAAACCGCAGTCGGGGTGAAGCTGTCGCCCCCGCGGCCGCTGGTGGTACCGATTCTGCGCGCGGGCCTCGGCATGCTCGAAGGGATGACCCGCCTCATCCCGACGGCTGAGGTCGGGTTCGTCGGCATGATCCGCAACGAGGAGACCTTGCTGGCCACCACCTACGCCGAACGGCTGCCGAATGATCTGACCGGACGACAGTGCTACATCCTCGATCCCATGCTTGCCACTGGCGGCACCCTCGGATCGGCGGTGCAGTTCCTGGTAAAGCGCGGCGCTGATCACATCACGTGCATCTGCCTGATTGCGGCTCCTGAAGGGATCGCGCGGCTGAACGAGCTGCTTGATGAGCTGCACGTACCCTGCACCCTGGTGCTGGCTGGCCTGGACGAGAAGCTGAACGACGTCGGCTACATCCTTCCCGGCCTCGGCGACGCGGGAGATCGGTTGTACGGCGTCGTCTAACGCCGACTCCATCTCACAACAACCGACTGGTCAGTAGTAGTAGGGGAAGGGGGTCCAGTCCGGGGAGCGCTTCTCGAGGAAGGCGTCGCGGCCTTCAACGGCCTCGTCGGTCATGTACGCCAGCCGGGTCGACTCGCCGGCGAACACCTGTTGTCCGATCAGCCCATCATCGATGGCGTTGAACGCGAACTTGAGCATCCGCTGAGCGGTCGGGCTCTTACCGCAAATGATCTTGGCCCACTCCAGCCCAAGCGTCTCCAGCTCGGCGTGCGGCACGACGCGGTTCACCATTCCCATCCGGTACGCGTCCTCGGCCGAGTACGTCTCACCCAGGAAGAAGATCTCCCGAGCCACCTTCTGGCCGACTTGCCGGGCCAGGTACGCCGATCCGAAACCCCCATCAAAGGAGCCGACATCGGCATCGGTCTGCTTGAAACGGGCATGCTCGGCACTGGCCAGACTCAGGTCGCAGACCACGTGCAGGCTGTGCCCTCCACCGGCTGCCCAGCCGCTGACCAGCGCGATCACGATCTTGGGCATGAAACGAATGAGCCGTTGCACCTCAAGGATGTGCAGCCGGCCGAGAACGGCGGCATCGTCACTTTGAGCACCTGTGGCTGAGTCGTACTGATATCCGACGCGGCCCCGGATCCGCTGGTCACCCCCGCTGCAGAACGCCCATCCGCCATCCTTGGGCGATGGCCCATTTCCGGTGAGCAGCACCGCACCAACGTCAGGAGAGGTCCGAGCGTGGTCCAGTGCGGCATAAAGCTCGTCGACGGTGTGCGGCCGGAATGCGTTGCGCACCTCGGGTCGGTCAAAGGCGATTCGCACGACGGGCGCTTCTGCTGCCCGGTGGTAGGTGATGTCGGTGAAGTCGAACCTTTCCACTGGGTGCCAAAGTTCAGGTGCAAACGGGCTTGTCACGCCCCCAAGTTAGCGGGCTCACGCTTGTCCTCGTCATGGCGATGCCGGACCTGCCAGACGATGTAGCCCGCCAACCCAGCAAGCAGCACCGCAAGGCTGACAATGGCGGCCGCCGGTGACAGCTCATAGACCCGCCGCCAGCCAGCAAATGTCGCGAATCCCACCGTGGCGTACAGGAATGCCCACAAGATCGCACCAACCGTGAGCGCTGGGAGGTAGCGACGCAGCGGCATCCGCAGCGCTCCAGCCGCGAGGTTGACCAGGGTCTGGATCCCGACGGTCAAGAACGACAGTGTGACAACCGGCGCCCCCCACTTGGCGACCGCCTGCTGCATGCGAGCAAAGCGAGGCTTGGCCATGAGGCGGGAGAGCCGGCTTCGGCGTACGCCCTCCTGCGCTGCCCGTCCAATCGCGTACGTCGCGCCTGCTCGAAGCATGACCACGACGAACAGGCCCGCTACGGCGACCGGGTACGGCCAGCCCCTCCAAAAATCCACTGGAGCGAGTGTAGGCGCGACCGTCGATTGACCTCCCGCGCGACGTGCGCGAGTAGCGCCCAAGACAATGGAGGGTGTTAGTCAACCCGCTACGCCAAGCGGGCCCCCGTCTGACCAACACCCTCCAGGCTCCAAGCCGCAACCTTCGATAAGGAATGGATCGGCTGGAAATCCCCCCTCAAGTGGCCTAGCCCCCAAAGACCGCCTCACATATCTTGAACACTGCGGCAACTGTGCGACCACGAACAGCAGACGAACAATAAGTGACGCGCGGAATCGCCTGATGAGCCAGATCTTGCCAATCTGGCAAGACGCCTTCCCAATGTGGCAAGGATGAGATGAATCTGTTCGGTGAGGAGCTACGACGCCTGCGGAGGCGCTCTGGCCTCTCACAGGAAACCCTTGCCGCTCGCGCTGGTCTGAGCCCCGAGGCAGTCTCACTCCTCGAGCGCGGTCGCCGCTCACCCCGCCTGACCACCATGCGACTGCTGGCCGAAGGGCTGAGCCTGCCCGAATCCGACCGCTCCACCCTGTTCGCCTCAGCCAACTTCCATGAACCAGCCATCCCGTCGCTTCCAGTTTTCGCCGACCACCCGATCGGCCGGGAGGCAGAGCTCCGGGCGGTTGCCGAGCTCATTGAACGCGACGACACCCGGCTACTGACGCTGCTCGGACCGGCGGGAGTGGGAAAGACCAGAATCGCCGTCGGATACGCGGCGACGCGGCCTCCACAATTCCCTGACGGTGTGCACTGGTTTCCGATAGGAACGCTCAACGATCCGACGACGGTGCTGGGTGCCCTGGCGGGAGCGCTCGGCGTACGCGGTTCGCCGAAGACCTCTGTGCAAGAGATCATCGACCACTTGCGGCCGCTGTCGAGCCTGCTCGTCATCGACAATGCGGAACATCACCTGACGACCTGCGCCGAGGTCTGCCGCGCCATCCTGGCTGGCGCACCAAAGCTCACCATCTTGATCACCAGCCGCCACCTCACCGGAGTTCCTGGCGAGCTGGCCTTCCCGGTGGTTCCGCTGCAACTGCCTCCCCAGGACACCCCCGCCGATCAGCTCAGCAACATTCCGTCGTGCCAGCTGTTCCTCGCCCGGTCATTGATCAACAACCGGCTCGACCAGCAAGCTGCCGATGCCGTGGTACGGATCTGCCACCGGCTTGACGGGCTGCCACTGGCCCTGGAACTCGCCGCTGCCCGGACCAATGTGCTGACCGTCCATGAGTTGGCCGACACCCTGGAGAGCGAGCTCAACATTCTGCAGGCACCAGGTCCGGACGGCGCGCAGCAGCTGCTCGACGCGATGGTCGGCTGGACCTATCAGCGGCTGAGTGGCACCGAACAGTTGATCTTCGAGCGGCTTTCGGTGTTTGGTGGCAGCTTTACCAGATCTGCGGTCGCCGAGGTGTGCGGTGGCAGCCTGGATGAGGTCGAAGTTGTGGATGTGTTGTCCTCACTGGTGTCCAAGTCGCTCGTGGTGCGCCAGGACGAGAGCAGCCAGCAGGCCAGGTTCCGGCTGCTGCAACTGATCAGGCAGTACGCGCGAAGCAAGTTCGCGCTGCACCCGGACCGGGTCCTCACCCACCGGCGGCACGCCGAGTATTACCGTGATCTTGTCGAGCGCGCGGCACCTCTGTTGACAGGTCATGATCAACACGAATGGTTGTCGATCATCGACCGCGAGGTCGGCAACATTAGCCCAGCCATCGCATGGTCGATCCAGCATCAGCCCGAGATCGCTTTGCGCACTGTTGCGGCACTGGGCCGCTGGTGTTATTCCCGGGGCCGCTACACCGACGGGCGGCGCTGGGCCGCCGCCGCGCTGCAGGCATGGCCGGACGCTCCAAGCGAACTGCGGGCGCCGGTACTGGTGCTTGCGGGCGGCCTTGCGTTCCTGCAGTGCGACTTTGCCGAAGCGAGGCCGTTGGTCGAGGAGGCGCAGGCGCTCTTCGCTGAGACCGATGATCGGGCAGGCCTGGTCTGGTCGATTGGCAGACTGGGCGCGATGGCGCGCGAACAGGGCAGGTACGCGGAGTCCGCCAAGCTGCATCGTGAGGCGCTCCGACTGGCTCAGGAAGCCGGAGATGATCATGACTCCGCGGTCCAGCTGAATTACCTGTGCTTCCTGGCCTGGTTGAGTGAGGACCTGGACACAGCCGAGGCCATCGGACCGGATGTGCTCCGGCGGATGCGCGAACTGGGCGACCAGCAAGGCGTGATCTGGGCGTTGATCAACTTAGGCACCACGGCACGCTATCGAGGAGATCTGACCGGAGCCCGGCTGCTGCTCAGCCAGTGCCTGGATCTCTGCGAGGAGCTGTCGTATCGCGAGGGGATCGCCTGGTCGCTCAATCAGCTCGGCGTAGTGGCCCGGCTGCGCGGTGAAACTGAGCGCGCCTTCGGAATGCAACTGGCGAGCTTGACCGAGCATCACAAACTCGGCGACCGGTGGCGAGAGGCGAGCGTACGCGATGAGCTTGCGGCGCTCGCCATACAACGCGAGGATCCGGCCGAAGCCGCCCGGCAGCTCGCCTCGGCGGACCAGCTGAGAGCGGAGATCCAGGCAGGCGTACCTGCTGCCGAGAGAGCTGCCCGCGAGCAGACGGTGCAGGCCGCACAGCAGGCGCTCGGGGCAGCGTATGGTCTCGCCGCCCTTACCGCAGGACTCACCGGCTCGAGCGCCTGAGCAACAGCCAAACCGGCGGCAGTGCAGCGCCTGAGCCTCAGCCAAACCAGCGAGAGAGCCGCGGCTCCCGCCGACCGCTGGTAGACATAGACAAATGGGGAGCCATGTCATCGTTGCCGGGGCCGGCATCGTCGGACTGGCGACCGCCCGCGAGCTAACGCGGCGCGGGCATTCGGTAACCGTGCTCGAGAAGGAGTCGAGCCACGGTCAACATCAGACCGGCAACAACTCCGGCGTCATTCACTCCGGGCTCTACTACCGGCCTGGCAGCCTCAAGGCGGCGTTGGGCACGGCCGGAGCAGCGTCAATGCGGCGCTTCGCCGAAGAGAACGGAATCTTCGTCGACATCTGCGGCAAGCTCGTCGTGGCCACCGAGCTCTCGCAGGTCCAGGCGCTTCAGGAGCTCTATCGACGAGGACTGGCTAATGGCGTCCCGTGCCGGATGATCAGTGCGGAGCAGGCCAAGGAATACGAGCCGCACATCGCCGCGGTGTCAGCGGTACGCGTCGAGTCCACGGGCATCGTTGATTTTGGGGGCGTCTGCAACGTATTCCGAGATCACGTCGAGCAGGCGGGCGGCGAGGTCCGCCTCGACCAGCGGATCGTCGGAATCGTGTCCCATTCCGATGCGGTGACGGTCACAACCAAGACTGAGGAGTTTCGCGCGGATCAGTTCGTCAACTGTGCCGGACTGCACAGCGATCGGTTGGCTCGACTGGCTGGACTGAGCCCCGACGTGCGGATCATCCCCTTCCGCGGCGAGTACTACGAGCTGACCCGCGAGGCGGAATACCTGGTCAAGGGCCTGATCTATCCGGTGCCCGACCCGGCCTTCCCGTTCCTCGGGGTACATCTGACCCGAACGATCGACGGATCCATTCACGCTGGACCAAACGCGATCTTTGCGCTGGCCAGGGAGGGCTACACCAAACTCAAGATCAACCCCCGCGACGTGCTGGACAGCCTGCGTTGGCCAGGCCTGTGGCGTCTGGGCAAGCGGTACTGGCGTACCGGACTCGAGGAGGCGGCTCGATCGCTGTCAAAGAAGCGATTCCTGGCGAGCCTGCGCGAACTCGTCCCAGAGCTTCCCGACAAGTGCCTGGTGCCGACGGATGCTGGTGTGCGTGCCCAGGCGCTACACCGCGACGGAAGACTTGTCGATGACTTCTACTACCAGCGGGCGCCCCGGCAGGTGCACGTGCTGAACGCGCCGTCTCCGGCAGCTACCGCCTCTCTGGAGATCGCCAAGCGTATTGCCGACGAGTTGGAACTCGTTGAACTGAAGACTGCTTGAGCCTTCTTTAGAACTGATAACCGACTTGTCGGTGATGTGATTTCAGCGCCGCGATCTGGCACGTCGCACCAGCCACGCGGTCAGCCCAGCTGCGGCCGCAGCGCCGGCGGTGCCGGCGATGATCTTGCGGCGCGGCGAGCTTCGCGTCGGCGACTCGATCTCCTTGGGCTCTTGCCCATCGAGCAGCCTGACCGTGCCCGCATCGCCGTCTACCTTGATCATTTGCCCGCTGCGGATCCGGCGAGTCGCGACCGCAGTACCCAACACAGCGGGGATGCCGTATTCACGCGCCACGATCGAGGAGTGGCTGAGGGGGCCGCCAATGTCGGTGACGACCGCAGATGCCATGGCGAACAGCGACGTCCAAGCCGGTGTAGTGATACTGGCCACCAGCACATCGCCGGGTTGCATCTGCCCGAAGTCTTGCGGCCCGCCGAGCACCCGAGCCGGCGCGGTGATAGAACCGGCACTCGCCCCGGTCCCCTTGATCAGGTCGCCGGTCTGCTCCTCCGACGCCGCCGGCATCCATCTGCGGAACATGTCGCCCCAGCCGCCTTTGGGCAGCAGCTGTGGAGGCGTCGCCCTCAGCTGCCCGCGCCAGAGCTGCTTGCGCTGCTCCACCTGGTGTGCAAGGTTGCTCACCCCGTCCTCGATTTCGTTGCGGCGCAACCAGTACACATCGCCGGGCTCGTTGATCACGCCTGCCTGCTGGAGTCGCCGACCGATCTCGGCGAGCATGCGGCGCACCTGAGGCCAGGCCAGCCCAACATCGGCCAGCGCGTCCTCGCGGACCGGCGCGACGCGCTGTGCCCAGTGCAGCAGCCTGCGAAATGGTCTGGCGCGTACCGGATCCAGCCGCGACAGCGCAGCGGCCGTTGCCTCCTCCCGGCGGGCAGCCGAGCGTAGCTGCCGCTCGTACGGATCGACACCTTTGCCGCTGACGAAGAACCGCAAGGTCTCCAGCAGCGGAACCGGATCATCGGCTGGCACCGCATTGATGAAGTCGAGGTTGTAGACCACATGTCCGTACGCGGCGAGATGGGCTTGGAAGCGGGTGTGCCATTCATGCCACACCGGATCCTCCGACTCGGCCGCCATTTCAAGGAACTTCGGCCGCGGCAGTGCCAGCAGCGACTCTGCGAGCTCCTGCTGACTGCGGGTCCAGGTCGCCAGATCGTAAAGGGACTTCTCGGCTCTGATCGGGGCGCTGTCGTAGCCGAGCAGGAATACCGGGGCGGGCGGATCGTCCTTGGTCCGGACCACCGAGTTGTCGAACCAGGTGAACAGCACCTCGCTGGTGGCTGCGACCGGGATGATCGTCTGTACCGCGGTGTAGTACTCGGCGGCCGCGTCCACCAGCTCCTGCACTCCCGGAAGCAACTCATCGGTGCTGAGTTCGCTGATGGTTCGCGCGGTCCAGTCGCTGACAATCCGGCGATAGCGCGGATGGGAATAGCTGCGCCAGCGATCTTGCGTTCCGCCTCTGAAGAGCATCCGAAAGGCTGGCGCACTCTTCCACATGAGCCGGCCCATGCCGGAACGGGTGTAGCGGTAATAGGCGTACCCGTTGACCGTCGTCAGCCCGACGTCGCTCTCCCCGATGACGTCTTCCTGCAGGAACTCGCGGAACAGGCTTTGCAGCGAGCGGGTGACCGCGCCGTCGATCATGTCGGCGAACAAGGGCGAGAGCGGGTCGGGCAGCTGCTCGACGATGCTTGCCCGGACGTACATGGCAGTTGGCTCGGGCACGGTCCAGTCGGTCGGCATGGCCGCCTCGGCTTCCGGTAGCGCGGTGATCGGCCTGGCCTGCAGAATCCAGAACTTTCCGTCCGCGCGCGCCCACTCGATGTCCTGGGGCGCGCCGTAGTGGTTCTCGATGCGGGTCCCGTACGCGGCCAGCTCGGCGGCCTCGGCCGTGCTCAGCACTGGGCGTTTGCGTTGGTCTGCCGGCACCGGGCGCTCAACCGTGCGCTGCTCGGCGTAGACGGTCATTACGGCCTTGTCGGCGATCTCGCTGGAGAGCACCGTGCCGTCCGGTTCACGGATCACGAAGTTGTCGGTATTAACCGCCCCGCTGACCACGGACTCCCCCAAGCCCCAGGCGGTGCTGATGACTGTCTCGTCGCGACGGCCATTGCTGGGGTTGGCGGTGAACATGACACCGGCAGCCTCGGCATTGACCATCTGCTGTACGACGACCGCCAGGCTGACCGTAGCCGGATCTAAGCCCTGGCGCGCCCGGTAAGCCATCGCGCGTGCCGTCCAGAGGGAGGCCCAACAGTCGCGGACCGCCACCAGCAGGTCCTCCAGCCCACGGACATTGAGGTAAGTGTCTTGTTGCCCCGCAAAACTCGCCTCCGGGAGATCCTCAGCGGTCGCCGAGGAGCGGACGGCCACCGGCGCCTCCTCGAGGGCGGCGTACGCCTTGGCGATTTCGGTACGGAGAGCCTCGGAGAGCTCATCGCTGAAGAGGGCTCTGATTTGTGCCGAGGCGTCGTCGTACCCGGCCGGATCCTCCCGCGCCGCCGCGAGCGCTGTGATTTTGTCGTCCAGCTGGTGCTCTGCGACGTAGACCCGATAGGCCTCAGTGGTGACCACGAAACCAGGTGGCACCGGGATTCCGGCGCGCGTCAACTCACCTAGGTTGGCCCCCTTGCCGCCTGCCTGGTCGATGTCGCTGCTGCCCAGCTCGCCAAATTGCTTGATGAAGATCATGAAGCTCTCTCTTGAAGAATCTACGCGCGTTGCGCTCTGATGCGGCCTGAGCTTGTCGAAGCCCAGCGCCGCCCTTCGACAGGCTCAGGGCGCATCACCCGCGGCCGACATACGGCATCTTGGTGGCCATCACTGTAAGAGTCGTGACGTTGCTGTCGAGTGGCAGCCCGGCCATATAGACAACGGCGCGAGCGACATCCGCGACTCGCATCCGAGGCTCCGGCCGTATGCTG